>Ga0209793_1000907_pt1 | contig 23664 bp, 24 predicted proteins | sample EBPBio122009_DNA_FD_185863 | JGI IMG/M metagenome (GOLD analysis project Ga0209793, IMG submission 185863) | Wastewater treatment Type I Accumulibacter community from EBPR Bioreactor in Madison, WI, USA - Reactor 1_2/2/2009_ DNA (SPAdes) (version 2) | ecosystem: Engineered > Bioreactor > EBPR >... | reverse complement strand
CGCCACCGTCACCGCTCAGGCCTCAAGCTCCCGGTCGACACGACGAGCAGAGGGTGGGGACTTCTACTTGGCCACCAACGGGGACCTCACCTGGCCACCACTGGGGACTTTTTCATGGCCATGGACACCACAATCGCCCATCAACACCCTCACCATTGGGAGACACGCCCTAGCTGTCCGACGGTTCAGGCGGAGGCCGCCCGCAGATGCACGATGCAGGTCTGCGGTGTGGCGAACGGCTCCAGGCGCGCGGCGGGCACCGCGCCAGGCCCGGCGAGCGGCGCGGCGACTGTCGGAGTGGACTCGGGGACGCCGCCCACCATCCCTTCCAGCAGCCCCGCGTGGATCGCGCAGACCAGGTCCTGATGCTCATCGACGACTTCGCGGAACGGGCAGTTGTGCAGCCGGATCTGCGTCGGTCGGCGTTGCCCGTCGAGCTGTGGCTCGAAGCCCATCGCGTCGAACATCTCGACCGTGGCGGACAGGGAGGTACGCCGTCGCTGCCGGCCCTTGGCGGTCTGCGCGATCCGACGACCCCAGCCCCGCCCCGCCTCGAGCGCATCGCGCTGGGGCTCCGCCGACGTCCTGGCGAGATAGTCGGTGAGCGCGCTGGCCATCAGCTGGTAATTCCGTCGCCCCGTGCGAGCCCCGTGATCCGTGGGTTGGTAGACGGCCTTGGGGCGTCCCTTGCCCCCGCTGGCCTGGCGCCCCTCCTCGACCAGACCCGTGCTCACCAGCGCCTCCAGGTGGAAACGCACGGTGTTGCGGTGCACGCCGAGCTCCTCCGCCAGGTCGTCGACGCTCGCCGGCCCGCCCGCAGCGCGCAGGGAGGTCAGCACCCGGCCCCGGGTGCCGGTCAACTCCGACGTGGCTGCGCCGGTCGTCCGTTCCGCCATCTGCGTTCCTTCCCGCCGGCCGTCCCCGATCACTGCGCTTCCCGGCTCTGAATGAAGACCCGAGATCCGCACGACCAACCCTACGGGCCCGGGGCGCGGCCGTACGGTCCGCTGACCGAGATTTTACCCAACTGCTATGTTAAAAACTAACGATTGGTGGAAAATAGTGGCCAAGCCATCAGAGGAGGCGTCATGGCGACCCAGACCGACGAAGGTGTGACGCCGCGAGGATTCGTCGGGGCCCGCCCCACCCCGGCCCGCCCCCGCCTGACCCGGCGCCGCCTGGTCGGCCTGCTCACGAGCACGGACCACAAGGTCATCGGCAACCTCTATCTGGCCACCAGCTTCGCGTTCTTCATGCTCGGCGGCGTGCTGGCGATGCTGATCCGGCTCGAACTGCTCTCGCCGGGGCTGCAGGTGGTGCACAACCTGGAGCAGTTCAACCAGCTCTTCACCATGCACGGCACCATCATGCTGCTGCTGTTCGCGACGCCCCTGTTCGCCGGATTCGCCAACGCGATCGTGCCCCTGCAGATCGGCTCGCCCGACGTCGCCTTCCCGCGCCTGAACATGCTGTCGTACTGGCTCTACCTCTTCGGCGGCCTCATGGCCTGCGCGGGCTTCCTCGTGCCGGGCGGCGCCGCCTCGTTCGGCTGGTTCGCCTACGCCCCGCTGTCCACGGCGACCTTCTCCCCGAGCCTCGGCGGCGACCTGTGGGTGCTCGGGCTGGGCCTGGCCGGATTCGGCACGATCATGGGGTCGGTCAACTTCATCACCACGATCGTCTGCCTGCGCGCACCCGGCATGACGATGTTCCGCCTGCCCGTCTTCACCTGGAACGTGCTGATCACCGCGATCATGGTGATCGCCGTCTTCCCGGTGCTCACCGCGGCGATGCTGGCCCTGGCCGGGGATCGCCTGTTTGGGATGCAGATCTACCACACCGAGAACAACGGCCCGCTGCTGTGGCAGCACCTGTTCTGGTTCTTCGGGCACCCGGAGGTCTACATCATCGCGTTGCCGTTCTTCGGCATCGTCACCGAGATCTTCCCGGTGTTCTCCCGCAAGCCGGTGTTCGGCTACAAGGGCCTCGTCTTCGCCACGATCGCCATCGCCGCCCTGTCGATGACGGTCTGGGCCCACCACATGTACGCCACCGGCCAGGTCCTCCTGCCGTTCTTCGCGATCATGTCGATGCTGATCGCGGTGCCGACCGGGGTGAAGTTCTTCAACTGGATCGGCACCATGTGGCGCGGCCAGCTCTCCTTCGAGACCCCGATGCTGTGGTCGCTGGGGTTCCTCACGACGTTCCTGTTCGGCGGCATGACCGGCGTGATCCTGGCCAGCCCGGTCCTGGACTTCCACCTCACCGACAGCTACTTCGTGGTGGCCCACTTCCACTACACCGTCTTCGGGACCGTGGTCTTCGCGATGTTCGCCGGCTTCTACTTCTGGTGGCCCAAGTTCACCGGCCGACTCCTGAACGAAAGCCTGGGCAAGGTGCACTTCTGGATGCTGTTCCTCGGCTTCCACGGCACCTTCCTGATCCAGCATCTGCTCGGGGTGCGCGGGATGCCCCGCCGGTACGGCGACTACCTCGTCGAGGACGGCTTCACGCTGCTCAACCAGGTCTCGTCGGTCTCGGCGATGCTGCTCGGGGCCTCCACGCTGCCGTTCCTCTACAACGTGTGGCACACCTGGCGCTATGCGCCCGCGGTCGGCGTCGACGACCCGTGGGGCTACGGCGGATCCCTGGAGTGGGCCACGTCCTGCCCGCCCCCGCGGCACAACTTCGCGGCGATCCCCCGGATCCGCTCCGAACGGCCGGCCTTCGACCTGCACCACCCCGACGCGGCCGCCGCCGAGGTCAGCACCCCACCCCCCGATCCCGCGGTCCTGGACACCGTACGACGTACGGGCCGGGGACCCCGACCGGGCACTGGCGGCGACTCCCGACCGGCCACCGGCGGTCACTCCGGCGCCGCGGCAGCACCCCCGCCCGGCCCGTAACCCCCGCGTGGCCGCCCCCACTCCGGCGAGCGCCGGGCCCGCACCCGACGCCTCGCCCCGACCGATTGGAGTACGTCATGCAGGATCAGCCCGATGTGAGCAACGGAACCCGTCAACCGAGCGGTCGCATCGTGACCGACTTCATTCTCAACGCGGCCTACGTCGAGGCGGTGGGTGAGCCGCTGGCGCGCCGCACGTTGGAGGTGCTCGTGCACGTGGCGCAGGAGTGCATCGGCCGCGAGCGCGGCGTCATCGAGGAGCGGCTGCGCGAGCGCCTGACGGCGATCGGAGTACGGCTCTCCGACGTGGAGCTGGACTCCTTCGCCGACGAGATCAGCCGCTCGGACCGCACCATGAGCATCGCCGAACCCAACCCTTATCTGCAGCTCACGCCCTTCTAGGACGGCGCCGTACCGCAGTGGGGTCACCGGTGCCGCGTGGAGAGGAGGAGTCATGGCACTGACGCCGGAGGAACAGCGCACCCTGCGCCGGATGGAGCGCGAACTCCAGGCCGGCGACCCGGAGCTGGAGGAACGCATGCGTCACCCGATCCTGAGGTGGTGGACGCATTACGTGATCGGGAGCCTGCTGCTGCTCCTGGCCCTGGTCACGGCGTTGGCCCCGATGCCGACGGGCACGACGAACGACGGATTCTTCACGGTCAGCGTCGTCGCCTTCGCCGCCGGCTGGTTCTTCGGCCGCGCCCGGCGCATGCAGCTGCGCGCGCGGCGCGCGGCGTAGCGGATCAGGCGGTACGCCGCGCATCAGGCGGTACGCCGCGCATCAGGCGGTACGCCGCGCATCAGGCGGTACGCCGTAGCATCCCGCGCCTTCACGCGCTGGCCGCCCGCACCGCTCCGATCGGTGTGTTCTGGGGGCCCCAGCCACCTCAACACACCGATCGGAGCGCCGGCAGCCGATCGGGGGCCGCCACGCGAGACCGGGCCGGGCATTGACCCCCCGGAAACCCGTGACTAGCGTGGATAAATCCACATCGCGGATGAGTTGTTTCGGCATCTCGACGGCATGAGAGGCCTCGCCGCCGTCCTCCGGTCTGCCGGGCGAGCGCCACCTGGATCGAGTAGGCGGTCATCATGGTGGACGCAGATGCTACGTCGAGTTCTCCACGGCCCGACACCCTGACGTCGAACCCCGGACGGCGTACCCGGCTGCCCGCATGGGCGACGCACATGGCCTTCCTGATCGGCGTGGGCGCGGTCGCCGGGATCGTGTTCGGCCTGATCGTCGGGGAGTGGGCGGGGAACCTCAAGTTCATCGGGGACATGTTCATCCGGCTCATCCAGATGTCGATCGTCCCGCTGGTCATGGTGTCGGTGATTCAGGCGACCGGCTCGATGAGCGGCAAGGGAACCGGCCTCCTCGCGTTCCGGACCTTCAAGTGGATGATCGGCTTCTCGATCGTCTCGGCCCTGCTCGCCTGGGTGCTCAGCGTCGTGATCAACCCCGGCGGCGGCATGGTCTTCAGCGGCCAGCTCGACCCGTCGCTGCAGAAGCAGGCCACCGGCGCCTCGGGGTGGAAGGAGACGCTGCTCAACTTCGTCACCACGAACATCTTCTCGGCGATGTCGACGGCGTCGATGATCCCGATCATCGTCTTTTCGCTGCTGTTCGGCGCGGCCCTCAACGGCTACGTGACCCGCACCGGCAACCGTCTGCTCATCGACTTCTTCGACCAGGCCCAGCAGGTCGTGCTCGGCGTGATCCGGCTGGTGATGTTCACCGCCCCGATCGGCGTCTTCGCACTCCTCGCGAATCTCACTGGGACCGTGGGCTTCTCGGTCGTGACGAGCGCGCTGAAATACCTGCTGGCCACGCTCATCGGCGTGCTCATCCTCATGGCGTTGTTCGTGCTTGTCGTCTGGCTGCGGACCGGCCTCAACCCGGCGAGACTGCCGAGCAAGCTCGCCGAGCAGACGATGGTCGCGATCACGACGACCAGCTCGGCCGTCACCTTCCCGGTCGTCCTGAAGAACACGATCGAGAAGGTCGGCGTCAGCCAGCGGATCTCGAACTTCACGCTCTCCGTAGGGCTCACGATGGGCTCATACGGTGCAGTCCTCAACTACATGATCGTCGTGATGTTCCTCGCCGAAGCGGGCGGCGCGACCCTCACGCCCGGCCAGCTCGTGCTGGGCATGAGCCTGTCGATCCTGCTGAACATGGGCACGATCACGGTGCCCGGCGGCTTCCCGGTCATCGCGATGTTCCTCGCGACGTCCCTGGACCTGCCGATCGCCTCGGTCGGCCTGCTCATCGCCGTGGACTGGTTCACCGGGATCTTAAGAACCTTCCTCAACGTCAACGGCGACACGATGGTCGCGATGCTGGTGGCCAACCCGGCCGGCGAGATCGACCGCGACGTCTACTACGGGCACAAGCAGGTCGTCGCCGAGGAGATCGACCCGACGACGATGGACAGCGAGTTCCGCCAAGCCGACCTGGCCGACTAGGACGCCGGGGCGGTCACCAGCTGGTTCGCCAGCCACGCCTCGTACTCCAGCGGCGACCACCCGCACCGCTCCGATCGGTGTGTTCTGGGGGCTCCAGCCACCTCAACACACCGATCGGAGCGACGCGGGACTGCGACTCACTCCGCAAACACTCCGATCGGAGCGCTGTGGGGGCCGCCTCCCAACCCGGGCAGTGTCACGCGATGTACGCCGCGAGCGCCTCGCCGGTCAGCGTCGAGCGGGCCGCCACGAGATCTGCGGGGGTGCCCTCGAAGACGATCCGCCCACCGTCGTGGCCGGCACCCGGGCCGAGGTCGACGATCCAGTCGGCGTGCGCCATCACCGCGAGGTGGTGCTCGATCACGATGACCGACTTGCCCGCGTCGACCAGCCGGTCCAGCAGCCCGAGCAGCTGCTCCACGTCGGCCAGGTGCAGTCCGCTGGTCGGCTCGTCCAGCACGTAGATCCCGCCGTCCGTCGCCATCTGGATGGCCAGCTTGAGCCGTTGCCGCTCGCCGCCGGAGAGCGTGGTCAGCGGCTGCCCGAGCGTGAGATAGCCCAGCCCGACGTCGGCCATCCGGCCCAGGATCCTCGTCGCGGCCGGGATCTTCACCCCGGACGACGTACCGGACGACGTACCGGACCCGCCCCCGGACGACGTACCGGCCGCGCCCCCGGACGCCGTACCCGACCCGCCGCCGAAGAACGCCAACGCCTCGTCCACCGGCATCGCCAGCACCTGGCTGATGTCCCGGCCGCCGAGGTGATAGGCGAGGACGCTCTCGTCGTACCGGCGGCCCTCGCAGTCCTCGCAGACGCTGGAGACCGACGCCATCATCCCCAGGTCGGTGAAGACGACCCCGGCACCATTGCAACCCCCGCAAGCACCCTCGGAGTTCGCGCTGAACAGGGCCGGCTTGACGTTGTTCGCCTTGGCGAAGGCGGTGCGGATCGGGTCGAGCAGACCGGTGTACGTCGCGGGATTGCTGCGCCTCGACCCCTTGATGGCGGTCTGGTCGATGGCGACCACGCCCGCGTCGGCGGGCATCGAGCCGTGGATCAACGAGCTCTTCCCGGAGCCCGCCACCCCGGTCACGACGCACAAGACACCCAGCGGAATGTCGACGTCCACGCCCTGCAGGTTGTGCCGGCTCGCACCGCGGATCGCGACGTGCCCGGACGCCCGGCGCGGTGCGGGCTTGAGGCCGGCCCGGTAGGCCAGGTGTTTGCCGGTGAGCGTGTCCGACGCCCGCAGCCCCGCGACGGTCCCCTCGAAGCAGACCGTTCCGCCGTGCGAACCCGCGCCCGGACCGAGGTCCACGACGTGGTCGGCGATCGCGATCACCTCGGGCTTGTGTTCCACCACCAGCACCGTGTTGCCCTTGTCCCGCAGCGCCAGGAGCAGGGCGTTCATCCGGGCGATGTCGTGCGGGTGCAGGCCGACGGTGGGCTCGTCGAAGACATACGAGACGTCGGTCAGCGATGACCCCATGTGCCGCACCATCTTGACCCGCTGGGCCTCGCCGCCGGACAGCGTGCCGGAGGGCCGGTCCAGCGAGAGATACCCCAGCCCGATCGCGTCGAACGATTCGAGCAGATGCCGCAGCCCGGCCAGCAGCGGCGCCACCGCCGGCTCGTCGAGCCCGTCGACCCACCCGAGCAGGTCGCTGATCTGCGTGGCACACACCTGCGGGAGCGTGCGCCCGGCCACCTGCGCCGTACGGGCGGCCTCCCCCAGCCGGCTCCCGCCGCAGTCCGGGCACGTCGTGAACGTCACCGCCCGCTCCACGAAGGCCCGGATGTGCGGCTGCATCGCCTCGACGTCCTTGGCCAGCATGGACTTCGTGATCCGCGGCACCAGACCCTCGTAGGTCATGTTGATGCCCTCGATCTTCATCCGCTCCGGGTCGCGGTAGAGGAAGTCGTGGCGCTGCCGCGCGGTGTAGTCCCGGATCGGGAGGTCCGGGTCGACCAGGCCCGAGCTCGCGTAGAGCCGGTGGTTCCAGCCGCCCGGGGTGTACCCGGGGATCGTCAGCGCCCCCTCGGCCAGCGACTTCGTCTCGTCGAACAGCTGCGCCAGGTCGATGTCGCTGACCGAGCCCATGCCCTCACAGCGCGGGCACATGCCGCCGAGCTTGGTATAGCTGCGCTTGACCGCCTTGGCCTGCCCGCTGCGCTCCACCGTGACGGCCCCGGCGCCGCGCACGGTCGGCACGTTGAACGAGAACGCGCTGGGCGGCCCCACGTGCGGTTCCGAGAGCCGGCTGAACAGGATCCGCAGCATCGCGTTCGCATCGGTCACGGTGCCGACCGTGGACCGCGCGTTCGCGCCCATCCGCTCCTGGTCGACGATGATCGCCGTGGTCAGCCCCTCCAGGAGGTCCACGTCGGGACGCGCCAGGTTCGGCATGAACCCCTGCACGAACGCGCTGTAGGTCTCGTTGATCAGCCGCTGCGACTCCGCCGCGATCGTCGCGAACACCAGGGAACTCTTGCCCGATCCGGACACCCCGGTAAACACGGTCAGGGCCCGCTTGGGCAGCGCGACATCGACGTCGCGCAGGTTGTTCTCGCGGGCGCCCTGCACCCGGATGAGGTCGTGCGGGTCGCGGGCGGACCGGGCGGCGGGAGCGACAGGGACATCAGGGGCGGCAGGGACATCAGGGGCGACAGGGACGTCAGGGGCGGCAGGCACGTCGGTCACCGTAGCCGCCGCCGCGCAGCCTGGGAACCGCGCCTGCGGCCGACACCCCGGGCGGCCCCGGGGAGCCCCGCAGTCGGAAACCAACGGCTCTGTTGGACAATGGAATCCGAGCAGCACCGCGGGGCGGTCACCCGGACCTGGCCGGCGTCTCGGATCTGGTGGGTCGGCGCGGCGGGGAGGGGGACCCAGCGATGGCGGATGAGCGGGACGCGATCTCCTTTCCGCAGGCCCTCCGGGCGGCGGTGCGGGCGCGCGGCCTCGGCCTGCAACGGATCAGCGCCCACCTGCGCCGCAAGGGCCACCACGTCAGCTCCGCCACCCTCAGCTACTGGCAGAGCGGGCGCAGCGCGCCCAGCCGCTTCACCTCGCTGGCGGCGATCGGCGAGTTGGAGGTCGTCCTGGGGGTACCCCGTGGCTCGCTGGCCCGACTCGCCACGCTGGGCGCGCCGTCCGCCGGCTCGCCCTCGGCTGCGGACGCGCCCAGGCCCGTCCCGCCGCCGCAACTGGCCGATGTCGTGGACCGCGGCCGAGCTGTCGATGAGATCCTCACCGCGTGGGGGGACACCCTGCATCGCGATGTCACCGTCGTGTCCAAGCAGACGGTCGGCTGGGCCGACGCCCACGGCAATACCCCGAGGATCCGCTCGCGGGAGGTGCTCGTCCTTCCGCAGCAGCCGATCGAGACGTACGTCGTCGCCGGTGGGCACCCCTTCGCCGGGGTGAAGGTCGAGGTGTCCGCCCTGATCGGCGCGACGATTCGCCGCTGCGTGAGCGAGACCGAGAACTCCTTCGCCATCGCGCAGCTGGCGCTACCGCCGGCCCCGCCGGGTGGGGTCCACGTGTTGGAGTACGAGTTCACCTTCAGCGGCTTACCCGCCGTCCGCCGCGATCGGGGCCAGTGCGTCGTGCTGGCCCTCGGCCCGGTGCGAGAGGCCTATCTGGAGGTTCGCTTTCCCGAGGGTGCCGCGCCCGAGTCGGTGACCGCGGCGCAGACCAACCCGGGAGGCGAGCACCGCTCGCCGCTGACGGTCAGCGGGCAGGCCGCTCGGCTGCTGCGCCGCGATTTCGGCCCGGGCACCCTGACCCTGGAGTGGACGCCGACCGGTGCGAGGCCCGGCTGACTCGGGCGCCGGGCGAATCAGGCCGCGTGCAGGTGCCGACGGCGCCGGTGCGGGCCGGCCGTGGCCGGGGCAACGGTCGCGGGCTGGTCATCGCTCTGGCTGATCAACGAGGGTTGCGGTTGCAGGCCCCGAAGGCTTCGCCGATAGGCGTGGAAGGCGGTGACGAGCGCGGCGTACAGCGTCAGCGCGAGCACGGCGGCGATCGGTCCGGAAGCCCCGAGCCAGCCAGCCATGACATAAGTCGCGATGCCCAGCAGTCCGCCCGTGACGTGGTCGGAGACAATTCGCGAGTCCATCTGCCCCACCTTCCCGGCGCGTCGCTGCACCCGAATCCGCTCACGGTATCCCGTGACGGTGTCGTCTGGGCGACTACGGGCTGATCGCCGCGATCGCTCAAGTCCAGATCGGCCTTCCTTGTCATAATTCAAGGATTTCGGCGCGCTGTTGTCAAGGACCGAACGTCCCCGGCTGCGCAGCTACACAGGGGAATTGGGCAGACCGGCCGCCAACCGGAGGTCGGCCGGCAGCCGGCCCCGGAACCGAGCGGGTACCGCGCGGGCGAAGGCCACGACATCGGCACCGTCCGCCGTCATCAGGCCGAGGAGCTCGGTCATCGCTGCGCCCGGGTCGGGGCATCGCTCGGCCATCCCGGGCGCGCCGGGGGCCCTGGTGGGCCTGGTGCCTCTTGTGGCCCTGGTGGGGAACGGGATGATTACTGCGCCATGGTTGCCAGGCTTGCTCATCGTCGCCTCCTGCCCTCGCCGCCGTCGGATCCAGTCCGGACCGGTCCCCGGACCGATCACGCCACCTCGGCCCGGAATCGTCCTGGTCGCAAGAGTGGCATCGGCCACCGACAACGCTCGGCGTACCGGGTAGCCTCGGACGTCCCAGTCGCAGGAGGTGAAACACATGATCATCATCAACGGCCGTGAGGAGCACGGCGCCGCCGGACGGAGCCTGCTCAGCTACGTGGAGACCGAGGGGTACCGCTTCGACCGGGTCGCCGTCGAGATCAACGGCGACATCGTGCCCAAGCAGGCGTACGCCGAGCGCGCGCTCGCCGACGGCGACCGGGTCGAGATCGTGCACTTCATGGGTGGCGGATGACCGGCGCCTCGACCGAGGGCCCGAGTCGGGCGCAGCTGCGCGCCGCGCTCGCCGGCCGGATGGGCGAGGCGCAGGTTCGGCTGCTGGAGGACGCCGCGATCGGGGTCGCCGGGCTCGGCGGCCTGGGCTCGCAGATCGCGCTCGCGCTGGCCCGCAGCGGGGTCGGCCACCTGATCCTGGTGGACTTCGACGTGGTGGACCTGGCCAACCTGAACCGACAGGCCTACGACATCGCCGACCTGGGCCGGCCGAAGAGCGCGGCCCTGCGCGACCGGATCGCCCGGATCAATCCCTACCTCGACGTCCGGGCGACGCAGGCGCGGCTGACGCCCGAGAACGCCGTACCGCTGTTCGCCGACGCCTCCGTCGTGTGTGAGGCCTTCGACGATCCGGTCGGCAAGGCGATGCTGACCGAGAGCCTCCTGCTCGGCCGCGGCGATCTCGCGGTCGTGGGGGCCTCGGGGATGGCCGGGCACGAGCGCGCCGACACCATCGTCACCCGGCGGGTGGGCCGGCGCTGGTGGGTGTGCGGCGACGAGACCAGCGACATCGGCACCGGAGCCCCGATGGTCGCGCCCCGGGTGATGGCCTGCGCCGGGGCCCAGGCGATCCTCGCGATCAGGCTCGTCCTCGGGCTGGAGCAGTGATCAGTGGGCATTGAGCGCTGCTCAGTGGGCAATGAGCGCTGCCGCGCCACCGGGGCTACAGTGGGGCGCAGACGCGGGGTGCCGCCCTCATCGGGCCGGCTGAGATCACACTCGTCGAACCTGATCTAGTTCGTACTAGCGCTAGGGACGTCACCATGAACGCCTTCCGCACCATCGATCCCGACGCCCCTGCTCGCGGTGCGGCCGGCGCCGACACCCCGCCAGCCCCGCCAGGCCCGCCCGCCGCGCCCGAGCGGATCGCCGATCCGCTGGTCATCGCCGGCCGCGAGTTCAGCTCCCGGTTCATCCTCGGCTCCGGCAAATACGACCTCGACCTGGTCCGCGCCGCCGTGGAGCAGGCGGGCGCGCAGATCATCACCCTGGCGCTGCGCCGCGCCAACACGACAGCCGGCGCCGAGCAGGGCAACATCCTCGATGCGATCCCGGCCGGGGTCACGCTGCTGCCGAACACCTCGGGAGCCCGCACCGCCTCGGAGGCCCTGCGGATCGCCCGGCTGGCCCGCGAACTGGGCTGCGGGGACTTCGTCAAGATCGAGGTCATCCGCGACAGCCGCTACCTGCTCCCCGACAACCACGAGACGATCCGCGCCACCGAGCTGCTCGCCGCGGAGGGGTTCGTGGCGCTGCCCTACATGTACCCGGACCTGACCGTCGCCCGCGAGCTGGTCTCGGCGGGGGCCGCCGCCGTGATGCCGCTGGCCGCGCCCATCGGATCGAATCGGGGGCTGGCGACTCGGGACTTCATCCAGATCCTCGTCGACGAGATCGACCTGCCGATCATCGTCGACGCCGGGATCGGCCGCCCCAGCCAGGCGTGCGAGGCGATGGAGATGGGCGTGGCCGCGATCATGGCCAATACGGCGATTGCGACGGCTCGCGACGTACCGGGCATGGCCGCCGCGTTCCGCGGCGCCATCGAGGCGGGCCGCACCGCCTACCTCGCCGGGCTCGGCCGCGTCCTGGAGCAGGGGGCGGCGGCGTCCTCGCCGTTGACCGGGTTCCTGGCGTCGCCCGGGGCGGGCGAGGCCGGGGCGGGCGAGGTCGCCCCCGGGGACCGCTGAGGTGGCCAAGATCCCCGAGGTCACGCCGCTGCCGCGGGACGCCAGCGGCCGGGTCGAGGTGCTGAGCTGGCGACCTCAGTTCGACCGGATGGAGTCCGGGATCATGGCCTCGGTCCTGGCCGACGCGCAGGGGGTGGATTTCACGGCGTACGACGCCGGTCACGTCCGCGCCGCCCTGGCCCGGCGCCGCCGCAGCGGCGAGGACCTCGCGGCGCTGCTCTCCCCCGCCGCCGCCCCGCTCCTGGAGGAGATCGCGGCGGTGGCCCAGCGCGAGACCCGGGAGCGGTTCGGCACGGCGATCGGGCTGTTCACGCCGCTGTACGTGTCGAACTACTGCCAGAACGTGTGCAGCTATTGCGGGCTGTCCGCCACCCACCGGGTCGCTCGGCTGCGGCTGGACGACGACGCGGTCGACGCCGAGCTGCGCGCGATCGCCGCGACCGGGCTGGAGGAGGTGCTGATCCTCACCGGGGAATCGGCCAAGTTCGCGGGGACGGCGTACATCGCCGGGGTGGTCGCGCAGGCCACCCGCTATTTCCGGACCGTCGGCATCGAGGTCCAGCCGATGAACATCGCCGACTACCGCGCCGTGCACGAGGCGGGGGCGGACTTCGTGAGCGTCTACCAGGAGACGTACGACGTGGCGGCGTACGAGCGGTATCACCCCAGCGGGTACAAGCGGCACTTCGCCTACCGGTTCGAGGCGCAGGAACGCGCGCTGGCGGCCGGGTTCCGCGGGGTCTCTTTCGGGGCGCTGCTCGGGTTGGCGGACTTCCGGCGGGACGCGTACGCCGCAGCGGTGCACGCGGCGCAGGTCCAGCGCGCCTACCCGCATGCCGAGGTCGGCTTCTCGGTGCCCCGGCTGCGCCCGATCCTCGGCGGGCAGCTGCCGCTTGCTGAAGGCAGCACCGTGGTCCCGGCCACGGACGTGCACGAGCGGGAGTTGCTGCAGGTGATGTGCGCATACCGGCTGTTCCTGCCGTTCAGTTCGATCACCATCTCCTCGCGGGAGCGGGCGGAGTTCCGCGACGGGGTGCTGGGGCTGGTCGCCACGAAGGCGTCGGCGGGGGTGTCCACGGCGGTCGGTGAGCACGCGCCGGAGCTGGCGGATTCGGCCAGCGGCGACGAGCAGTTCGAGATCGCGGACGAGCGCAGCGTGGCGCAGATGGTCGCCGCCATCAGGGCGCGGGGGCTGCAACCGGTGATGACCGACCACGTGCGCCTCGACGCCTGACCGGCCATCGCCCGCTCCGGCGCTCCGGCGCTCCCGCACTCCGGCGCTGTCGCGTCCCTGGGAACGATCAATACCCCCGAAAATGAACCCGAAAGCCCCAAAATCGAGGGTATTGATCGTCGCGGGGGACGCCCGCGTGAGGTCATCCGTGGGTCGGGGGCTCGCGGTCGCGGTGCGCGGCGGTTTCCAGCTGAAACGTCGAGTGCAGCACGTTGACCGGGAAGTGCGAGGCCACGCACTCCTGCAGGTGCTCGAGGATCTCCAGGGCGTGGCCGTCGGTGAAGCACTCGTCCTCGAGCACCACGTGCGCGGTCAGCGTGGGTAGCCCGGTCGCGACGGTCGACGCATGCAGGTCGTGCACGCCGACGACGTGCGGCAGCCCGAGCAGGTGTGCGCGGACCTCCGCCAGATCCAGGCCGGGCGGGGCCGTTTCCAGCAGGATGCTGCCCGACTCACGCAGGATGATCACCGCGCGCGGCAGGATCAGCGCGGCGATCAGCAGACCCGCGACCGCGTCGGCCCGGGCCCACCCGGTCAGGGCGATCACCAGCGCCGACACGATCACCGCGACGGACCCCAGCGCGTCGTTGACCACCTCCAGGAACGCCGCGCGCATGTTGAGGTTTGCGTCCCGACTCGAGGCGAGCACGGCCATCGACAGCAGGTTGCCGACGAGGCCGATCACGCCGAACAGCAGCAGCCCGCCAGCGCTGATCTCGGGCGGCGCCCACAGCCGGCGGACCCCCTCGTAGAGGGCATAGGCCCCCACCACCAGCAGGATCGTGGCCTGCGCGCCGGCCGCCAGGACCTCGGCGCGCAACCATCCCCAGGTCCGCCGCCCCGACGGGGGTCGCGCCATCAGTGCGGCGGCGATCAGGGCGATCCCCAGGCCCAGGACGTCGGTCAGCATGTGCGCCGCATCCACCAACAGGGCGAGGCTGCCGGTCAGGATCGCGCCGAAGACCTCCGCGACGAAGATCGCCGCGGTGACCGCGAAGGCCAGCGCCAGCCGGCCCCGATGGGTGTGCGGGCCATGCGCATGGCCATGGGAATGGCCCTGCCCCCGGCTAGGCCCGTGCCCGGCGCTCACGGGGCGGCGACCTCTGCATCGAGGAATGCGGCGGTCATCGTCATCGGAGGATGCTAAGGGTCGGGCCGCGGTCAGGGAAGCCGCGAGCGCAACCGACGCGCGACGGCCTCGGGGTCGTCGGCTGCGGTGAGGACCCTGACGACGACCGCGCGCGTCGCCCCCGCGTCGACGACCTCGGGCAGCGTCGTCTCGTCGATGCCGCCGATGGCAAACCACGGCCGGTCCGAGGCGGATGCCGCCATCACCGTTGCCGCGGTCCGGATCAGGCCCAGGCCCACGCCCGGCCGGCCCGGCTTGGTCGGGGTCGCCCAGATCGGCCCCGCGCAGAAGTAGTCGACGTCCGGGTCCGCCGCGGCCGCCCGGAGCTGGACCTCGTCATGCGTGGACAGGCCGATGACGGCGTCGGGGGCCAACCGGCCGGCGTCGGCGGGGCGCAGGTCGCCCTGGCCTACGTGCAGCACGTCCGCTCCGCTCAGAACCGCCAGGTCAGCCCGGTCGTTGGCGGAGAAGAGCGCGCCCGCGGCGCGGGCCTCCTGCGCGAGGATCGCCAGCGCCGCCAGCTCGTCCTGGGCCTCCAGCGACTTGTCGCGGATCTGGATGACGTCGACGCCCCCGGCATAACAGGCCCGGGCGAAGGCCCGCAGGTCGTCGGGGCCGGTGCGGGCGTCGGTGCACAGGTACAGGCGGGCCTCGGCCAGCCGGCGGCGAGCGTCGCCGCGATCTGGGGGGTCCGCGCTTCGGGGCCCGCGGGCTTGGCTCTGGTCCACGCCCGCCATTCTGACAGTCGGCGCCCCCGTCGCCGGGCCCATCGCCGGGCCCCGTCGCGAGCTCGCCGGTGGGCACGCACTGGCGTGGACCCGCGCCGGGGACGAGGATGCTTGCTATGCGCATCGGTCTGCAGGTGTCGTACTTCAGTTGGCCCGGCGCCCCCGACTCCATCGGCCCCACCTTCGCCGCGATCGCTCGCGACGCGGACCAGGCCGGCGTGGCGTCGCTGTGGGTGATGGACCACTTCTTCCAGATCTCGATGATCGGCCCGCCGGAACTGGACATGCTCGAGGGCTACACCGCCCTCGGCTTCGCGGCCGGCGGCACGCAGCGGATCGAACTGGGCACGATGGTCACCGGGGTCACCTATCGGCACCCCGGGATCCTCGCCAAGACCGTGACCACTCTCGACGTCCTCTCCGGCGGCCGCGCCTGGCTCGGCATCGGCGCCGCCTGGAACTCCGAGGAGCACGCCGGACTCGGCGTACCGTTCCCGCCCCTGAAGGAGCGCTTCGAACGCCTCGAGGAGACCCTGCAGATCTGCCGGCAGATGTGGGCGGGGGACGAGGCGCCGTACGACGGGCGGCACTACCAGCTGGCCCGACCCCTGAACGTGCCGCAGTCGCTGAGCCGGCCGCACCCGAAGATCCTGATCGGCGGCGGCGGGGAGAAGAAGACGCTGCGGATGGTGGCGCAGTACGCCGACGCGTGCAACATCTTCGACATGGGGCCGGCGGGGGTGGCGGCGAAGTACGACGTGATCCGGGGCCACTGCGAGCGGCTCGGGCGGGACTACGCCGACATCCACAAGACGGTGCTGGCGCGGATCACGCTCGGCGAGTCGGGCGCGCGGGCCGCGTCCGGCGAACCACTGCAGAGCGTCGATGAGGCCGTCGACAAACTGGGCCGGCTGGCCGAGGTGGGCACCGACGAGGTCATCATCGGCATGGCCAACGCCCATGAGCCGCAGGTCTATCCGCTGGTGGCCGAAGTGGTCCGCCAGGTCGCCCCGATCGTGCCCGCCGGACGCGATGGCAAGGACGTGCCCCGATGACGCTGCTCGAGGACGCCCGCGCGATGCACGAGGAGCTGCGGCTCTTCCGCCGCGCGATGCACGCCGAACCGGAGATCGGGCTGGACTTGCCCCGCACCCAGGAGCGGGTGTTGGCCGCCTTGGACGGCCTGCAGCTGGAGAGCTCGACCGGAGAGCGCACCACGTCGGTGACCGCGGTGCTGCGCGGCGGCGCGAACGGCGCGGCGACTCCGGGCGGCGCGGCGACCGATGCCGCCATACCGCGTCCGTCGGTGCTGCTGCGAGCCGACATGGACGCGCTTCCCGTCCACGAGCTGCTGGACCTGGACTACCGCAGCCGGATCGACGGGGCGATGCACGCCTGCGGCCACGACCTGCACACCGCGATGCTGGTCGGCGCGGCTCGCCTGCTGCACGCCCGCCGCGAGGAGCTGCCGGGCGATGTGGTGTTCATGTTCCAGCCTGGCGAGGAGGGTTTCGGCGGCGGCCGGATCATGGTCGAGGACGGGGTGTTGGAGGCCGCCGGGCGGCGCGTCGACGCGGCGTACGGCATGCACGTCTTTTCGGCCCTGGAGCCGTACGGGCGGTTCGCGACCAAGCCGGGCACGATGCTCGCGGCCTCCGACAGTTTCGCGGTGACCTTCCGCGGCAAGGGCGGCCACGGCTCGGCCCCGCACGGCGCGAAGGATCCGGTGCCGGCCGCCGCGGAGCTGGTCACGGCGCTGCAGACGACCGTGACGCGGGAGTTCTCGATCTTCGATCCGATCGTGGTCACCGTGGGTGTGCTGCGCGCGGGGACGAAGCGCAATGTGATCCCGGACGAGGCGTACGTCGAGGCCACGGTGCGCACCTTCTCCCCGGAAGCGCAGGCCAGGGCCACCCAGGTGCTGCCTCGGGTGGCGCACGGGATCGCCGCGGCGCGCGGGCTGGAGGTGTCGGCGGAGTACCTGACGGAGTACCCGATCACGGCCAACACCCCCGCCGAGGCCGACTTCTCGCAGGCGGTCGTCGAGGAGATGTTCGGCGACGTGCAACGGCATCACCGGTGGGTGGACCCGATTGCCGGCTCCGAGGACTTCTCGTACGTGCTGCGGGAGGTGCCGGGGTCGTTCATCGGCCTGGGCGCCGTGGCCCCGGGCGTGGATGAGATGAGCACCGAGTTCAACCACTCCCCGCGGGCGTTCTTCGACGACGGGGTGCTGGCGGACGGGGCGGCGGTGTACGCCGAGTTGGCGCTGCGCAAGCTGGCGGCGTTGGCGGCCGACCGGGGCTGACGCGCCACGGCGCACGACGTACCGGCGACGGCGCACGACGTACCGGCGACGGCGCACGACGTACCGGCGCGTTAGCCTGACCCGCGTGCTGCGCATCGCGACCTTCAACGTCAACGGGATCCGCGCGACGCAGCGGCGGGGGTTCGAGGCATGGCTGGCGCGGCGGGACTGCGATGTCGTGGCGCTGCAGGAGGTGCGCTGCCCGGTCGATGCGCTGCCGGACGGGGTGTTCGGCGAGTACCACCTGACCTACGACGCGGGCACGGCCGCGGGCCGCAACGGCGTCGCGGTGCTGACCAGGGCGCGGCCGGCGGCGGTGCGGTCCTGGGGCGCGGGGGTGCTGACCCGGGCTCCCGGCGATGGCCATGTCGAGCTGGCCGAGCACGAGTCGCGGGGTCGGCTGGCGCGGGAGCTGCACGCGTTCGCCGCGCAGGGCCGGTATGTGGAGGTCGAGCTGGCCGAGGTGCCGCTGACCGTGGCCTCGCTCTACCTGCCCAAGGGCGGGCTGCCCGCCGAGCTGCAGGTGCCCGGGCGCATGCGGGAGGCACCGGACGGCGGGGCGAAGCATGCGCGCAAAATGGCCTTTCTCGCCGGGTTCGGGCGGCATTTGACGGCGGCCAGACGGGCCGCGCGGGCGGGTGGCCGCGAGTTCCTGCTGATGGGCGACCTGAACATCGCGCACACCCCGCTGGATGTGCACCATTGGCGGCGCCAGCAGCGCAGCGAGGGGTTCCTGCCGCAGGAGCGCGCGTGGCTGGATGCGGTGGTCGGGCCGCGGCGGCTGGTGGATGTCGTACGTCGGGTGCACGGCGAGGTCCAGGGGCCGTATTCGTGGTGGAGCTGGTTGGGCGGGGCGTTCGAGAAGGACACCGGCTGGCGGATCGATTACCACCTGGCGACGCCTGGGCTGGCCGCCAGCGCCGTCGGCGCCCACACCGACCGGGAACCCAGCCGGGCCGAGCGCCTCAGCGACCACGCCCCGGTGGTGGTGGACTACGCCTTCCCGCGGTGATGAGGCCTGGAGGCGCCCAGCTCCGGGAGGTCGTGGCGTGGCGTCAGTCGAGGGCGGCAGCCAGGCGCCGGCCGCTGTCGTCGAGGGACGGAGCGAATTGCTCGATCTGCGTCGCGTCGATCCCGGCCCGCTGGGCCTCGGTGCGCCAGCGCGAGAGGGCCCCGATCACCTCAGCAAGCACGGAGTGCACCTCGCTCGGCGACAGCCCGAAGGAGGGTGCCGCAGACAAGAGCCCGGCCACCTCATCCTCGACCGACGCGGCGCCGCAGATGGCGGTGGCTCGCTCTGCGGCGGCGTGGGGGTCGGGGTTGACGTCGAAAACCGGTGCGAGGCGCCAACCTTGGCCGTCCCCGAGGAAGCCGTGGTTGCGCAGGTGGTCATCGGTGTTCCGGATGCCGACCGAGAAGGCCATCCGTCGCCACAACTCCCTCAGGTCCGCCGCGACCACCGTCCCTACCTCTTGGATCGCCTCGCCGACATCGAGGTAGTCGCGTAGGTCCCCGTCGCGGGCGCCCACCAGCGTCATCGCCGAGACATACGGCACGCGGCCACCGTGGCGAGCCGCACGATCGAAGCGCCGCACCACGAGGACGTTGCGTTCGCCGATCCTCACCAGGCGGTGCTGGGGGACGTCGATGCCCGCGAGCTCGGCGAGCGTCAGAGCCAGGTGTTCCCAGGCCATCACGTCCCAGTCGTCGCCGTCGTGCGGGAACTTGGCGATGGCCAGATCTTCCCCCTCACGGACCGACGCCTTGGGCCGGGCTCCGCCGAGCGAGGCGGTGCCGGCATCGAGCAGCGCCTTGACCGCCGCCATACTCCCGTCGTCGCGAGCGGCCGAGCGAGCCGCCTCCAGGAGTGCGGGAAGGTCGACGACGGGCGGCACCAACGCCCCTTGCGCCACGTAGGGCCCCCCGGCAGAGGTGGCAAACCGGAGTGACCCCTGCCGCGTCAGGTCGCTGACTCCGAGCAGGTAGTCGAGATCGTCGCAGGCCCGAGCCCGGATTCCCTGCGCTGCGGCCGACGCCCGGGTCGCCTTGTCGATCAGCCGCCGCCCCCATCGATCGGGCGCGGCATCCGCGAATGCGCCCGGGAGTCCGTCCGTGTGATGCGCCCCTGAGGAGAGGGGCAGCTGCGGGTCGACAGCCCGCGCGTCGGGGAACGCGAGGTAGGCGGAGTCGTACGTGAACGTGACCGAGAGGCGCCCGCGGCGCCGTACGACGTACGCGCTGCCCACGGGCACCGCCTCGGCACCGGCGTGATCGGCAACGAAGATCCTCTCAATCATGGCCGGACCCGCCGGGGCAGGAGCTCCTCGGCACGTGCCCGCCCGATGTCGGAGTTCAGGGGGTCCACCGCCGCCACCACGTCGTCCAGCACCCCCAGGGCACGTGTCACGTCGAGGAAGGTCGTCAACGTCGAGCCCTTGCCCGCCTCCAGCTTGCTCAACGTGGCGGGGGTGACATTGGCCCGCTCACAGACCTGGACAGCCGTGAGTCCGCGGAGTCGGCGCCAGGTCCCAAGATGGCGCCCGATATCGCCGAGGGCACGTGTCGTGCGCGTGGCGGCCGGTCGCTTCATACGTCAAGGCTAAGCTGCGACTGCCGAATCTGCTAGATTTCGCATCCTTAAATGGCTTAGGACATAGATTTCTATCAGTCGCTGGCTCCGGGCCCTTAGAAAACCGCTGGTGCCGGCCCGGCGGGGGCGCGAGACTCGGGCCGTGACCCGCACCAGTCCCTGGCCCAAGACCGTCTTCGGCGTACTCCTGCGGGACCCGCGCCCCGAGGACGTCGACGTGATCGCCGACTTCCGCAATGCGCCCGAGGTGAACCGGTGGATGGTGCGGACGTACGTCGAGCCCGCCGTACTGCGTGCGGAGTGGCTGGCCGTGCCGACCAGCGAGACCGACTATTCGTGCGTGGCCGAGGTGTCTGGCGAGCTGGCCGGCCTCGGCTTCCTCGACATCGTTGATGGGTTAGGCCAGCCGGGTGTCCCGCGTGGGACGGATGCGCTGATCGGGTACATGGTGCGGCCCGGCTTCGAGGGCCGCGGCGTCGCGACGGCGACGGCGCGGGGGGTGCTGGCGGCGGCGTTCGAGGATCTGGGGCTGCGCCGCGTGACGGCCGGGTGTTACGCGGCCAACGTGGCGTCGGCGCGGGTGTTGGAGAAGGTCGGAATGCGGCGCGAGCGCCACGGCATCGCCGATTCCTGGCATGCCGAATTGGGCTGGATCGACGGCGACGAATACGGCCTGCTCGCCCACGAATGGCCCGGCTTGCGCTGACTTCGGCCTCGGGCGTGATCAGTTCAGCATGTCACTAAACTGCTCCTAATAGTCCGTCCCGGCAAGGGTCGATCATCTTACGGGTGGCGGAAACTGATCACCTGCCCGCCGACCACCGATCCGAGGTCATCTCCGATCGCTAGCATCACCTATGGCATAAGTGATGCTATCCACGGCGGGCGATCCACCTACTGAGCCGCGGCGGCGATCCTCGGCGCCGTCGTCACGGCCGTCTGCCATCCAGGAACGCGGCCGCCTCGTCGACCCGATCCGTGAGGAGGCCCCACGCTTCGGGGGGAACCCCGGGATGAGCCCGGCGGTCAACCTGAGTCAGAGCCGATTGAAGCGCCACGATCACATCGACCACCGCGGCCCGCGCCCGCACGGCATCGATGCCCCAGGCCGTCACCTCGGCCAGGACGTCACCGATGGTGACCTCGGCGGCATCTCGGCGGCCCGCCACATCCAGGGCGAACCAGTGCGGACCCGGATGATGCAGATGCGCCGCCACGTCGTACGCCGACGCCAGCCGCACCGTTCCGTCGACATAGCGCAGGAAACCGATGTTCTTGGCATGGTGATCCGTGTTCCCGACGAGGAACGAGAAGGTCAGTAGCCGCGCCAGCGGCGACAAGAGGCCGCCCCCCTCCCGCAGCACGCCCGCCGCGTGTGCCCACGAGGGCAACGTTCGCCCCCGCTGGAACTTGCGCTCGGGGTCCCGCGTGGCTAGGGACAACGCCTGGGCCAGGTCCTCCTGATGGAGCCGGCTGCCGTCGGCCAGGCGGTCGTAGCGCCGTAGGGCGATCGCGCGCGTCGACCCGAGTTCCAGGATCTCCGCATCGACCCCGGTGACCCCGCAGCGCCGACCCAAGTCGAGGCAGAGCGCCTCGGTGTCGACGACATCGGCCGCCGAGGACTCCCGCGGATGGGCCAGCTTCACGATCCAGGTGGACGGCTGGCCCGGCGACGGCAGCCGCCAGGCGCCCGTGTCGTCGCGGACGACGCCGATCTTGGGCACGAGCCCGGCCAGCGAGATCGACGTGAGGACGTCTCGGAGCTGGCCGCGACCCGCGTCGTGGAGCAGCTGCGCCAGGTCCGGGTCGTCGAGAACATCGCCGTACGCCGTGGGCGCCTCCCTCGGGGCAGTTCCGGCGGGTACCGCGACGAGCGCTCCGGCGGTGTCGACGCCGCACCGATGGAGCAGCGCGTAGCTGTCCTCCGGGTCGACGCCGAGGTCGATCGCGCGCCTCGTGCGCAGATCGCCCTCGGGGAGCAGCCCGTCAACGAAGGCGGTCGCCCGGACGTCCAACCCCTTGTCGCTGGTCCCGATCGGCAGGCTGTGGGAGACGACCCGCGATCCGATCCCCCAACGGCGCACCGCGTCGCCGGTCCATTCCCAGTGGAGCCTGCCCATCACGCGAGGGGAAGCCGCACGCGTCACGATCGCGACCCGGACGCCGTAGAGAAACAGGTCCAAGGCCGCCGGCGTGCTCACCATCCCAAGTCCTTCACCGGCGGCACGCCGTCGACCCGCGCCGAGGAGGCCGGGTGCGATTCGGCGGATCCGGTGCCGTCGGGGCCGTAGACGTCGAGTCGTACCTGGACTCCCAGCTCCCGAAGCAGCGCCAGAAGCCGATCGGCGAAGAGCGTCGAATGGCCGGTCTCGAGCTCGTTGACGAACCTTCGGCTCACCGCGGCGTGCTCGGCCAGTTGGGCTTGAGTGAGCCCGGCGGCGCGGCGGACGTCCGCCACGAAGGCCCCGATGTCCGCCACGCTCCGCGGCGCGGCCCAGAGGGAGCCCGGTGTCGTGTGCGGCTTTTCGCTCATCCGCCATGATGCGCGGATATCCGCACCTTTTGTCAAGGCGCGGATATCCGTATATCACTGATGGCAGGGGGTGCGTGCGAGCGCGGTGAGCGATTCAGGCGGTCACGCCGTACCGCGCCGCGTTGGCCAGGATCGCGTCGTGCACGTACCGCGCGAGCCCGGGGCGGATCCCGTCGTAGTACGCCGTGAAGCGCGGGTCGGCGACGTACATCTGCGCCAGTTTCACGTGGAACCCGTGACTGCAGTCGTAGTGCGACTCGATGCTGCGCCGGTGCGCCTCGGCGGCGGCGGCGGCCTCGTCGCCAACCACCGGCGTGCCCGCGTCGAGCAGCCGCGCGAACTGCGCGTTCACTGCGTCCCCCTCGGCCTTGATGCGCTCCCAATCGGCCTTCGTGTAGCCGGCGGTGCGTTCCTGGCTCTGCTTCCAGGCCGCGGTGTCACCCCAGCGCTGCTCGGCCTCCGCGGCATACTCCTCGCCCCAGCCCTCCCCGAACAGCTCCCGCTTCTCGGCGTCGGTGATCGGTCGGTCGTTCATGGCTTCCTCCAATGCGTGGTCGATGGCCTTCACGAGCCCGCGCAGCTCGCTCAGGCGGGACGTGACCGCTGCGCGTTGCCGACGCAGGTGCGCCACGAGGCCCTCGGGCTGGTCCAGGAGGAGAGCGATCTCCTCCAGGGCGAACCCGAGCCGCCGGTAGACCACGACGTGCTGCAGGCGCGTCAGGTCCGCGGCGGTGTAGAGCCGGTAGCCGGCCGCGGTCCGCTCGCTCGGCACGACGAGTCCGATCTCGTCGTAGTGATGCAGCGTCCGCCGGGTCACCCCGAAGGCCTGCGCCACCTGCCCCACGGTCAGGGGCTCCTCGTGCTCGACACCGTGGTGCGTCGTCTCGGTCATGGTTTCAGCGTGGGCTATCACGCCGCGTGAGGGTCAAGCAGCAATCCGGTCAAGCAGTAACCCCGGCGACCCGGTCGAGCGTCTTAGGCGCGTTGTGTGGGTTAGTCGCCGGTCAGGATGGCGGTTCTGAGCGTGTGGGCCGCGATGGTGCTGGCCGTGCGGGTGAGCAGGCCCCATAGGGTGTGCGCGCCGTGGCGGGCGAGTTCCATCTG
>Ga0209793_1000905_pt1 | contig 23702 bp, 26 predicted proteins | sample EBPBio122009_DNA_FD_185863 | JGI IMG/M metagenome (GOLD analysis project Ga0209793, IMG submission 185863) | Wastewater treatment Type I Accumulibacter community from EBPR Bioreactor in Madison, WI, USA - Reactor 1_2/2/2009_ DNA (SPAdes) (version 2) | ecosystem: Engineered > Bioreactor > EBPR >... | reverse complement strand
CGGCCCGGTCCTGGGCGAAAAGGTCAGCCCGCTCGGCTGGCTCTGCGCTGCACTGGGCTTCGCCGGGGTGCTGCTGATCGCCCGGCCGGGCAGCGGGCTCGACCCCTGGGGCGTGGCGCTCTGCCTGCTGAACGCCGTCCTCGGCAGTGGATACCACCTGTTGACCCGCATCCTGACCCGGACCGAGACGACAATGGCGCTTCTCTTCCACACCGCGCTGGTCGGATCGATTCTGTCCATCGGCATGACCCTCGCCCTCGGCGTCCCGCTCTGGCCGGATGCTCCCGATGCCGGGCTGGTGCTGGTCTACGCCACCTGCGCGACCCTCGGCCACCTGCTCCTGACCTCCGCCTACCGCGAGGCGCCGGCCTCTACCCTCGCGCCGGTCAACTACATGCATATCGCCTTCGCGACGCTCCTCGGCTGGCTGGTATTCCACCAGCTCCCCGACGCGTTGGCCTTCGCAGGCATGGCCCTGATCGCCGCCGCCGGGCTGCTGGCGGCGTGGCGGGCCAGCCGCTAGCAGCCCCGTGGCATCAGAAGAACCCCCGCGGGATCAGCCGGTGCTCGTAGGCGTCCCGCTCCAGCCCCTCGCGGAAATCCGGGTGGGCGATGGAAATCAAGGCCCGGGCCCGTTCGGCGATCGACCGTCCCTTCAGGTTCGCCATTCCGTACTCCGTCACCACATACATGATGTCCGTCCGGGGCGTGGTCACCACGTTGCCCCGCGTCAGCGCCGTCACGATCCGGCTCCGCCGCTCGCCCTTCTTGTCGTAGGTCGAGGCAAGGCACATGAAGCTTTTCCCGCCCCGGCTGCCATAGGCGCCCCGCACGAACTGAAGCTGCCCCCCGGTGCCCGAGATATGCCGGAACCCGTCCGTCTCCGACGCCGCCTGCCCCTGAAGGTCGACCTGCGTCGTGTTGTTGATCGACACCACACGGTCGTTCTGCATGATGATGTGCGGCAGGTTGGTGTAGTCGACCGGGTGGAACTCCACCTCCGGGTTCCGGTCGATGAAGTCATACAGATACTGCGCGCCGAGGGCGAAGGTACAGACCATCTTTCCCGGGTTCAGCTGCTTCTTCGCCCCCGTGATCCGCCCGGCCCTATACAGGTCGACGATCCCGTCGGTCATCATCTCGGTGTGGATGCCAAGATCCGAAACCGGGCTCTCGGCCAGAAGCGAGCAGACCGCATTCGGCATTCCCCCGATTCCGATCTGGAGGCAGGAGCCGTCCTCCACCTCCGCCGCGATCAGCCGGGCGACCGCCTTGTCGACCTCGGTCGCGGCGGCCTTCGGCAGCTCGGCCATCGGCGTGTCATGGCCGGGGATGATGTAGTCGGCCTCTGACACATGCAGCCCGGTCCCTTCGCCCATGACATAGGGAAGGGTCGGCGTCTCCTCGACGATCACCACTTTTCCCCGCTCCACCAGCGCCCGCATCCACAGGACATTCGGGCCAAAGTTGAAGAACCCCCGCTCGTCCATCGGCGTGGTCTTGAAGACCACGATATCCGGCGGCTCGATGAAACGGCGGTAATAGTCCGGCACCTCGCCCAGGTTGACCGGCAGGTAATGCGCCATGCCCGCATCATGCTTGCGCCTGTCGTAGCCCGAGAAATGGGTGGAGAACCAGTGGACATGCTTCCCGTCCGGGTCCGCCTCCAGCACCGCGCGGGGGCGGGCGGTGAGGACGGAGCGGAAGCGGATGTCAGTCAGGGGACCAAGCCGCGCGGCCAGCGCCGCGTCGAAGGCGTCGGGCTGGCCGAGGATCGCGCCGTAGTCCAGCCACATGCCGGGCCGGACCAGTGCTGCCGCTTCTTCAGCCGTGATCCGCTTCGCCGCCTTGCCCATTACGTCCCCCCGGTTTGCCGCACAGTCAAGCACGGAGCCCGGGGGCCTGCCAAGCTTCAGCTGGTCGCGCTGATCAGTCCGGTCCCCGCCACCGCCAACACAGCCCCGATCCAGGCGGCAGGACCGGGCAGCCGCCTTGTCACCACCCAGACCATGGGCAGGATCAGGATCGGCGTGGTCGAAGACAGGGTGCTGACGATGCCGACATCGCCACGGGCCAGCGCCGCCATCAGGAGCGACATGCCAAGGAACATCCCGCTCAGCGCCGACAGTCCGATCTTGCGCGCGTCGGCACCCCCAAGCGGCGTGGTGGGGCGCCAGCGGGGCAGGGTAAGAAGCAAAAGGAAGAACAGCGCCCCCAGTCCCGACCGCACGGCAATCGCGGTGAATGGTTCGGTCCCGGCCAGCATGGCGGGACGGGCGAAGAGATTGCCCAGGGCCTGCGACAGGGCGGTGACGAGGCCAAGCGCCGTGCCCAGCCCCAGCGCCCGCGTCCGGGCCTTGCCGTCATCGCTGCGCGGGCCGAGGATCGCCAGCACGATGCCTGCAAGGATCAGCACCACGCCGCCCGCTTGCAGCCAGGTCACAGTCTCGCCCCGGAACAGGTAGCCCAGGGCCAGCGCGAAGGGCGCCGAAAGCGTGAAGAACAGCGCGAAGAGCCTTGGTCCCATCATCTTGATCGCGGCGATATAGGTCAGCCCGCCGACCATCACCGCCGCCGCCGAAGAAGCCGTCAGCCAGCCAAGCTCCTGCGCGCCCAGCGTGGTCCAGCCGCCCACGGCCAGCCCGACGGTGGCGGTCATCAGGCAGGCGAACAGCATCTGCCAGAAGACCAGTTGCAAGGCGCTGACCTGCCGCGAGACGCTGTCGACCTGCATCGACCCCAGCGCGAAACAGGCCGCCGCCGCAATCGAGAGCAGGACGGCCAGCATGATGCGTCAGATCACCTGCGCGATAGCTGCGGCCAGCACCGGCACGGTCTTCGCGTTCAGCCCGGCGATGTTGATCCGGCTGTCACCCACCATGTAGATGCCATGCTCTTCCCGCAGCCGGTTCACCTGCGCTTCGGTCAGGCCCAGGCGGCTGAACATGCCGCGATGATGGGCGACGAAGTCGAAACGGTCGGTATTGGTGGCGCGGCGCAACTCGTCGGCCAGGGCCTTCCGCAGGGAAAGCATGTTCTGGCGGACCTCCTCCAGTTCCGCCTTCCACTCGGCGGTAAGGGCGGCGTCTTCCAGGATCATCGTCACCAGCCGTGCGCCATGGTCGGGCGGGAAGCTGTAGTTCTGCCGGTTGAGGAAGCTCAGGTTGCCCTGCACCACGGCCTTGCGGTCGGGCGAGGTGAGGGCGATCAGGATGCCGGTGCGTTCGCGGTAGATGCCGAAGTTCTTGCTGCACGAGGCGGCGATAAGCACCTCGGGGAAAGCGGTGGCGATCTTGCGGGTGGCGGCGGCGTCTTCCTCCAGCCCGTCGCCGAAGCCCTGGTAGGCGAGGTCGACGAAAGGAACCGCCCCCTTCCGTTGCAGCAGCGCGATCACCTGGTCCCACTGGTCGGGGGACAGGTTTGCCCCGGTCGGGTTGTGGCAGCAGCCGTGCAGCAGCACCGCATCGCCCGCCGCCACGCCTTCCAGATCTTCCATCAGTCCCGTGAAGTCGATGCCCGAGGTGGCGGTGTCGAAGTAGCGATACTCGACGCCCGTCATGCCGAGGTATTTCACGATCGAGGGATGGTTCGGCCAGGTCGGCGCGGACATCCAGACCCGTGCCTTCGGGTTGGCCATCCTGATCAGTTCCAGCGCCTGCCGGATCGCCCCGGTCCCGCCGGGTGTGGCGACCGAGGCCGCGCGGTCGGCGAAGCCCGGCCCGAGGATCATGTCCACCAGCGCGGCATTGTAGGCCGGTTCGCCCGCAAGGCCGGTGTAGGTCTTGGTGGTCTCCACCTCCCACAGCTTCTTCTCGGCCGCCTTCACCGCGCGCATCACCGGGGTCAGGCCGGTCGCGTCCTTGTAGACGCCGACGCCAAGGTCGATCTTCGTGGTCCGGGGGTCGTCCCGGAACATCGCGATAAGGGCCAGGATCTTGTCCTGCGGCTGGGGATTCAGGGTTTCAAGCATGGGATTTCCCGGGAGTTTGGACGCCAGCCCAGTGCCACAATGCGCATGCAGCGGCAAGCGCGCTCAGGCGCCCGTCGCGACCTTCAGATCGTCATACATGCCCCATTCCGCCCAGGACCCGTCATAGAGCGCATGGTTCCGGTGCCCGACCCGCTCCAGCGCCAGCGACAGGATCGCCGCCGTCACGCCCGAGCCGCAAGAGGTGATCGCGGGTTTCCTCAGGTCCACCCCGGCCGCCTCGAACACCTCGCGCAGCGCGGCGGGTGATTTCATCGTGCCATCCGGGTTCAGCACCTCGGCGAAGGGAATGTTCTTCGACCCCGGGATATGTCCCGACCGCAGCCCCGCGCGGGGTTCCGGCGCCTCGCCACGGAAACGGGCGGCGGCGCGGGCGTCCAGGATCTCGGCCTCGCCCAGCTTGGCGGCATGGGCGACCTGGGTCACGTCCTTCACCAGATGGTTCTGGCGGCTGGTGGTTATGTGCCGGTCGCGGATGACCGGGGGCATGTCCTCGATCTCGCGGCCCTCGGCCTTCCACTTCGGAAAGCCGCCATCCAGCACCGCCACATCGGTCTTGCCCATCAGCCGGAAGGTCCACCAGACCCGGGCCGCGCTGAACAGCCCGGTGCCGTCGTAGACCACCACCTGATGCCCGTCGCCCACGCCCATCGCCCGCAGGCGCGAGATGAACTTCTCGGGCGGGGGGGCCATATGGGGCAGGCTGGACCGCTGGTCGGAAATCTCGTCGATGTCGAAGAACCGCGCGCCGGGGATATGGCCCGCCTCATACTCCGCCTTTGCGTCGCGGTTCTGCGCGGGCAGATACCAGCTGGCGTCCAGCACGCGAAGGTCGGGGTCGCGCAGATGTTTCGCCAGCCAGTCGGTCGAGACCAGCGTCTTGGGGTCGTCCTGCGGCGATGGGGTCATGTGCGGCCTCCCGGAGTTACCGGGATATATCCACGCGCGCCGGGCAGGCGCAAGCGGCGCGGGGGCCTGAGGGTCCCCGCGCCAGAGCGTTACTTCACCAGGGCCTTCTTCAGCATCCCGAGGATCGCCGTCAGCACGGCGCCACCGGCACCGCCGCCGATGATCGACTGGATGATGGTGCCGATGTCGAGGTTGGCCGCCGCGGCCCCGGCGTCACCGCCGAGCATACCCATCAACACGCCGCCCAGACCACCGCCCACGGCACCCGCGACGGAGTTGCCCGCAGTGCCGAGGCTGAGGTTCTTCAGCCCCGCCCCCGCAGCGTTCCCGCCGAGAAGCCCCGCGATGATCTGGATGATCAGTTCCATACCCATGAAGATACCTTTCCCACTTTGCCGGTTTCGCACCCGTGATGCCCCGGCTTTTCCCCCGAACGTGCTGTCCGGTAGCGGTCACAATGCCAGAAGCAGAGGAATCCGGCAAGAAATGTTCGATTTGTGCAGGTCAGTCGCGGCTGTTCTGCTTCATCAGCCGTGCCTTCTGCCGGTCCCAGTCGCGCTTGGCGCTGGTTTCCCGCTTGTCGGCCAGCTTCTTGCCCTTGGCGATGCCAAGCTTCAGCTTCACGATGCCGCGCTCGTTGAAATACATTTTCATCGGCACGATGGTCATGCCCTCGCGCCCCACGGCGGACCATAGGCGCGACAGTTCCTTCTTCGACACCAGAAGCTTGCGACGGCGGCGCTCCTCGTGCCCGAAGGTCTTGGCCTGCAGGTAGGGGGCAATATAGCCGTTGATCAGCCACAGCTCGCCGCCCTCGACGCTGGCATAGCTTTCGGCGATGTTCGACCCGCCCTGGCGCAGGCTCTTCACCTCGGAGCCCAGAAGCATGATCCCGGCCTCGAGGTCGCTTTCGATATGGTAATCGAAACGCGCCCGCCGGTTCTCGGCGATGAGTTTGGAGTTGGGATCGGACTTGGCCACCATGATCCGGTTCAGATAAGGTCTGGCCGGGGCTTAGTCCAGACGCTACAGGCGCTGCGGCCGGATGCGGCAACCGGCAGCCTGACCTACCCCTTCAGCTCCTGGGTGATCCTGACCGGCCCGACCGCGCCCTTCAGCTTGGCCCGGTAGATTACCACCCCCTCGGCCACGCGCATGACATAGGTCCGCGTCTCGGCGAAGGGGATGGTCTCGATCCAGTCGACCACGTCCACATCCGGACGGCGCGGGTCGCCGAATTCGGTCATCCAGCGTTCGGGGCGGCGGGGGCCCGCGTTGTAGCCCGAGGCGACAAGCGCGATGGAGGGGCCGAATTTCTCGACCATCTCGGCCAGATAGGCCGCGCCCATGGTGACGTTGTAGGCGGGGTCCGAGATCAGTTTCGCCGCATCGAACGGCTTGCCCAGCTTTTCCGCCATGTGCTTCGCGGTGCCGGGCAGGACCTGCATCAGTCCGCGGGCGTCGGCGGAAGACCGGGCGGCCGGGTCGAACTCGCTCTCCCGGCGCGAGATCGACAGCGCCAGCGCGCGGCTGACTTGCAAGCCATCCGGCACGAAATCCGGCACGGGGTAATAGGCGTGCGGCAGGATCAGCCCGCGTTCGGCGGCCTGCTTTGCGATCAACACGGCAAGATGCGGCTCGCCCCAGTCCAGCGTCATGTCGGCCATCTGCGCCAGGCCCGTCTGGTCCTGGCTTTCGGCGAGATGCAGCAGGAAACGCTTGGCAAGCGTCCGGTTGCCCGCCTTGAGCAGCACCTGCGCCGCCGCAAGTACCGAAGATTGCGCGTAACCCGCGCCCCGCCAGTCCGGCGTGCCCGGCTTGGCCAGAAGCCCCTTGTCCAGCGACAGGCCCAGCCGTTCGGCGGCCAAAAGCCCGTAGAACGCGGTCTGGTGCACCGCCGCCGCCTTGTAGCTGGCACTGCCGTCCTGGCCCGCGGCCTCTTGCGCGCGGCCGATCCAGTAATGCGCCCGCGCCAGGCTGATCGGGGTCCTGACCCCGGCGAGGAGATGCTTGAAATGCTTCAGCGCCGTCTCCGGGTCGTTCAGCCGCCGCAGCGCGATGAAACCCGACAGGAACTCCAGATCGGCATAGGTCGAGGCGCCGCTGTCGGTCGGCAGATGATGGTTCGCGGCCACTCGATAGGCCTCTTTCGCCCGGCCGTTGCGCATCAGGTAGCGCGCCAGCACCGCGCGGCGTTCGGCCCAGGCCTCGGGGCGGCCCAGGCTTTCGGCGGATTTCGAGCGTTCCAGGATCAGCTCGGTCGCCTCGTCGTAGAGGTCCTTTCTCATCCGCCAGATGAAGCGGTCATAGGCAAGGCCCGCATCCCCCGCCCGCGCCTTCGGCACCGCTTCGATCAGCCCGGTGACGCCCTTGCTTTGCGCCTGCAGGGCCAGCCGCGCCCGGGCCAGCGCCCTTACGTCCTCGGGCACCCGCTTCAGCATCCGCTCGGCTTCGTTCGCCCGGCCCTGCCACAAGAGGTTGTCCAGCCGCAGCTCGTGCACGAAACCGACCGCCTCGGGGGCAAGATCGATCAGCGCCTGCTCCTGGTCTGCCGCGAAGGGCAGGGTGGACCAGGCCCGCATCGCCTCGGTTTCGGCATCTGCCGCCCGGCCCACCGCCAAAAGCGCGCGGACATAGGCGATGGCGCCCTTGCCCGTTTCCGGCGGTCCGGCGTCGAACCAGGCGATCACCCGGGCCGGATCGGTCGACCGGGACACCGCCTCCTCGCCCTTTTCGCGCAGCAGCGGCAGGCCGGGCCAGTCCGGGCGGCGGCGGAGGAAGTCCTCATACTCGCCCAGCCGCCCGTCGCCCGCCCGCAGGCGCTGCCATTCGATGACGTCGCGCCCGACGCCCGAAGGGGCGACCGCCAGCGCGCCCGCCCAATCCGCCTTCGCGGCCAGCTCCAGCGCTGTCCGCATCGCCTGTGTCGTATCTGCTGCGGCCGGTTGCACCAGGATGGCCAAGGCCAGACCCAGCGCCCGGATCGTCTTTTTCCTGCCTGTCATGGCAGGAATCTGCCTGACCTCCCTGCACTTCACAAGCCACGACTGCGTTAGCGGCGAGACTTGGCTTTAAGCCGGTCTGCGGCTATGAGGGGCGCGCTTTCAGGGCAATCCCGCCCATCACGAGGAGAAGCGTCATGATCAGAGGGTCCCTTCCTGCCCTGGTGACGCCGTTCAAGAACGGCGAGCTGGATCTGGTGACGCTGAAGAAGCTGGTCGACTGGCATATCGCCGAAGGTTCGCACGGGCTGGTGCCGGTGGGCACCACGGGCGAAAGCCCGACGCTCTCGCACGCCGAGCACCAGAAGGTCATCGAAGAGGTCGTCGCCGCCGTCGCGGGCCGCATTCCGGTGGTCGCAGGGGCCGGGTCGAACAACACGGTCGAGGGCATTTCCCTGATGCGTCATGCCGAAAAGGTCGGCGCCACAGCCGCGCTGGTCGTGACCCCCTACTACAATAAGCCGACGCAGGCGGGCCTGATCGCCCATTTCACCGCGCTGCACGACTGCTGCGCCCTGCCGATCGTGATCTACAACATCCCCGGCCGCTCGGTCGTCGACATGTCGCCCGAAACGATGGGGACGCTGGCCAAACTTCCCCGGATCATCGGGGTCAAGGACGCCACCGGCAAGATCGAGCGTGTCAGCCAGCAGCGTGCCGCCTGCGGGACCGATTTCATCCAGGTTTCTGGCGAGGATGCGACGGCCCTGGGCTTCAACGCCCATGGTGGGGTCGGCTGCATCTCGGTGACGGCCAACGTCGCCCCGCGCCTTTGTGCCGAGTTCCAGGAGGCGACGCTCCGCGGTGACTACGCCAAGGCGCTGGAGTATCAGGACAAGCTGATGCCGCTGCATGAGGCGATCTTCATCGAGCCGGGCCTCGTTGGCGCCAAATACGCGCTGTCGGTGCTGGGCCTTTGCTCGGAAGAGGTCCGCCTGCCGCTGGTGGGCCTGACCGACGGCACCAAGGCAAAGATCAAGGCCGCGATGAAACACGCCGGGCTGATCTGAGGCTTTCCCCTCCGCCGAAAAAATAGCGCCCCGCCCGCCCGGCGGGGCGCTTGCCATTTCCGCCCCGCCCGCGCACCTTGCCCGCCGCAAGGAGGCCCCATGCGCAGCTCGAAGACCATCCATGTCATCTCCGCCCATGCCGAGGGTGAGGTCGGCGATGTCATCGTCGGCGGTGTCGCCCCGCCCCCTGGTGCCACATTGTGGGAGATGCGCGAGGCGCTCTGGCGCGACCAGACCCTGCGCAACTTCGTCCTGAACGAACCGCGCGGCGGTGTCTTCCGGCATGTCAACCTCTTGGTCCCGCCCAAGGATCCGCGCGCGCAAATGGGCTTCATCATCATGGAGCCCGAGGACAACCCGCCGATGTCCGGCTCGAACTCGATCTGCGTCGCGACGATGCTTCTCGACAGCGGCATCCTGCCGATGACCGAGCCCGTCACCGAACTGACCCTGGAAGCGCCCGGCGGGCTGGTCACGGTGCGGGCCGACTGCAAGGACGGCAAGGCCGAGCGCATCCATGTCCGTAATCTGCCCTCTTTCGCCGACCGGCTGGGCGTGCCGCTGGAGGTGCCGGGCCTCGGCACCCTGATGGTGGACACCGCCTATGGCGCCGACAGTTTCGTCGTGGTCGACGCGCAGGCGCTGGGTTTCACCCATGCGCCGGGGGACGCCCATGCGATGGCGAAACTGGGCGTCCAGATCACCACCGCCGCCGACGAACAGCTGGGCTTCTCCCATCCCGAAAACCCCGACTGGCGGCATTTCTCCTTCTGTCTCTTCGCCGGTCCCCTGACCCGCGCTGCCGATGGCTGGGAGACGCAGCACGCCGTCTCGATCCGCCCCGGCAAGATCGATCGCTCCCCCACCGGCACCGCCGTCTCCGCCCGGCTGGCGATCCTGGCGGCGCGTGGCCAGATCGGACCGGGCGAGGTGCTGCGCGCCCGCTCGCTGATCGGCGGCCAGTTCGAGGGGCGGATCGTCGGCACCACCCGCGTCGGCGAGTTGTCCGCGATCCTGCCGGAAATCTCTGGCCGGGCCTGGATCACCGGCACGCACCAGCACATGCTCGACCCCGCCGATCCCTGGCCGGAAGGCTACCGGCTAAGCGACACCTGGGGTGCGCGGTGACGCTTTCGCGCAGGCTCCTCGAGCACTTCGTGCACTCCTCGCAGGGCAACTCCGACGAGTGCACGAAGTGCTCGGGGAGGATCACGCAGCGATGACCGACAACCAGCGCGGCGCGCTTTACATGACCGCCTCGATGGCGGGCTTCGCGGTCGAGGATGTCTTCGTCAAGGCCGCCGCCCGCGGCCTTCCCCTCGGCCAGGTCCTCCTGACCATCGGCCTTGCCGGGGTGCTCGTTTTCAGCGCGATGGCCGCCCGCCGGGGTGAGGCGCTCCTGCCCCCCGCCTTCCTTTCCCGTCCCATGCTGGTCCGCTGCGGGTTCGAGGTTACGGGCCGTCTCTTCTATGGCCTGGCCATCACGCTCACGGCCCTCTCCACCACCTCGGCGATCCTGCAGGCGACACCGCTCGTCGTCGTCGCCGGGGCTGCGCTGGTCTTCGGTGAGCGGGTCACGCCGCAGCGCTGGCTGGCCGTGCTGGTCGGGTTCGTCGGCGTGCTGGTGATCCTGCGGCCGGGGTCGGACTTCTCGGCCCTCTCCCTCCTCGCCGTCGTCGGCCTCCTCGGCTTCGCGGGCCGCGACCTTGCCACCCGCGCCGCGCCGAAGGGTCTCTCGAACCGCCAGCTTGGCGCCTTGGGCTTCGCCATGCTCGCCAGTGCCGGGGCGATCCTTCTTGCCGTCACCGGCGGCGCGACCCTCCCGACCGGGCCAGCCCTTCTATATCTCGCGGGCGGAACCGTCTTCGCGGTGGCGGGCTATCATGCCCTGACCTATGCCATGCGGACGGGAGAGGTCTCGGCCGTCACGCCCTTCCGCTATACCCGGCTGATCTTCGCCATGGTGCTGGCGATGGCGCTCTTCGGCGAACGCCCCGACCTCGCCACCTGGATCGGCGCTGCGCTGGTGGTTGGCTCCGGGATATTCGCGTTGAAACGGTAGGGTGGGGTTCTACCCCACCTTGCCTAAACCCCGATCAACTCCGCCTGCCGCACGATCACCTCGGCCTGCCGCATGCTGGCGATGTCGATCAGACGCCCCTTGTAGACCGCCGCGCCCTGGCCCGCCGTCTTGGCGGCCTCCATCGCCGCAAGAATCTCGCGCGCTTCGGTCACTGCTGCCTCGGATGGGGTGAATACCTCGTTGGCCAGCGCCACCTGCTTCGGGTGGATCGCCCATTTCCCCACCATCCCCAGCACCGCCGACCGCCGCGCCTGGGCCCGAAAGCCCTCTTCGTCCGAGAAATCCCCGAACGGTCCGTCCACCGGCAAGACGCCATGCGTCCGGCAGGCCGCCACGATGGCCGCTTGCGCCCAGTGCCAGGGGTCGGACCAATATTTCTGTCCCTGGCGGTGCATGTAGTAGTTCTCCTGCGTGCCACCGATCCCGGTGGTCTGCATCCCCATGCTGGCCGCAAAATCCGCCGCGCCAAGGCTCATCGCCTGCAGGCGAGGGGACGAGGCCGCGATCTCCTCGACATGCGCGATCCCCGCCGCCGTCTCGATGATCACTTCCAGCCCGATCCGCTTCCTGCGCCCCGCCGCCGCCTCGCAGGCAGTGACCAGCGCATCCACCGCATAGACATCCGCCGCGCAGCCGACCTTGGGGATCATGATCTGGTCCAGCCGCTCGCCCGCCTGTTCCAGCAGGTCCACCACATCGCGGTACCAGAAGGGCGTGTCGAGCCCGTTGATCCGCACCGACAGGGTCTTGCGGCCCCAGTCTACCGCGCTGATCGCCGTGATGATATTGGCCCGTGCCTGCGGCTTGTCGGCGGGTGCGACGGAGTCCTCAAGATCAAGGTTGATCACATCCGCTGCCGAGGCCGCCATCTTGGCGAACAGTTCGGGCCGCGAGCCCGGACCAAACAGCTGGCAACGGTTCGGGCGGGCCGGGGCGGGGGGTTGCAGGCGGAAGCTCATGGGGAAACCTATGGGGCAAGGATATTACGCAAGTCGCTTTCCGATGGCTATATTCTTGCGCGCTGCGGTGCAACATTCCTTTTGCGATTGCAGAAACCAGGCCACCTTCCCAAACCCGGCATCGCCCCCTAAAGTCCCGCCATGATCACCGCCCGGGCCGAAACCTTCCCTCTCCGCAACCCCTTCACAATCTCGCGCGGGTCCAAGACCGAGGCGCGGGTAGTCACGGCCACCGTCACGCGCGGCGGGTATCGCGGCTGGGGCGAGGGCCTGCCCTATCCGCGCTATGGCGAGACGGTGGAAGACACCATTGCGGCGATTCATGCGCTGCCCGAGGGCATCACCCGGGCTGCCCTGCAACAGGCGATGAAGCCCGGCGCGGCGCGGAATGCGGTCGACTGCGCGCTCTGGGACCTCGAGGCCAAGACCACGGGCAATCCGGTCTGGCACCTTGTGGGCCTGACCCGGCCGAAGCCGGTGGAGATCGCCTTCACCCTCTCGCTCGACACGCCCGAGGCGATGCGCGCCGCCGCCGCCCGGAACGCGCATCGGGCGGTGCTGAAGGTGAAGCTCGGCACCCCCGCCGACATGCCGAGGATCGAGGCGGTGCGGCAGGGCGCCCCCAAGGTCCGCCTGATCGTCGATGCGAACGAGGGCTGGACGCCCGAGGTCTACACCGACCTCGCCCCCCACCTGATCCGGCTGGGGGTGGAGATGGTGGAACAACCCCTGCCGCAGGGGGCCGATGACATGCTGGCCGAGATCGCCCGCCCGCTGCCGGTCTGCGCCGACGAATCCGCCCATGATGCGGCCTCGCTGCCGGGGCTTCTGGGCAAGTACGACGTGGTGAACCTGAAACTCGACAAGACCGGCGGGTTGACCGAGGCCATGCGGGCACGGGACGAGGCGCGGCGGCTGGGCCTTCGGGTGATGGTCGGCTGCATGATCGCGACTTCGCTCTCGATGGCCCCGGCGATCCTGGTGGCGCAGGGGGCCGACTGGTCCGACCTTGACGGCCCCGCCGACATGGCGCAGGACCGCGACCATCCGGTTGTCTACGACGACCGCCACATCCACCCGGCCCTGCCGCAGCTTTGGGGATAGAGAATGACTCGCACCGTCTACGTGAATGGAGACTACCTGCCCGAGGGCGAGGCGAAGGTGTCGATCTTCGACCGGGGCTTCCTGATGGCCGACGGGGTCTATGAGGTGACCTCGGTGCTGGATGGTAAGCTGATCGACTTCGACGGGCATGTGAAGCGGCTGTGGCGGTCGCTTGCCGAGCTGGAGATGACCTGCCCGGTCGGCGAGGCGGATCTGCTGGCGATGCATCGGGAGCTGGTCGCCCGGAACGGGATCGAGCAGGGGATGATCTACCTGCAGGTCACGCGGGGCAATCCGGGGGACCGGTCGTTCCTGTTCCCGGCGGCGGACCTGCCGGGGACCATCGTGGCCTTCACCCAGGACATCCCGAACATGGCCGATGCCCCGGCGGCGAAGACCGGGTTGAAGGTGATCACCATCCCCGACCTGCGCTGGTCCCGCGTGGATATCAAGACGGTGCAGCTTCTCTACCCCTCGATGGGCAAGATGGCCGCGAAGAAGGCGGGGGTGGACGACAGCTGGTTCACGGATGAAGCCGGGGCGGTGACGGAGGGGACCTCGAACAACGCCTGGATCGTGAAGGGCAACCGGATCATCACCCGGGCGCTGGGCAACGATATCCTGCACGGGATCACCCGGGCGGCGGTGCTTCGCTTCGCGAGGGAGGCTCAGTTCGAGGTGGAGGAGCGGGCCTTCACGCCGGAGGAGGCGCACGGGGCGGACGAGGCCTTCTCGACCGCGGCCTCGCTTTTCGTGATGCCGGTGGTCGAGGTCGACGGGAAGCCGGTCGGGACCGGCAAGCCGGGGCCGGTGGCCACCCGGCTGCGGGAGATCTACCTGGACGAGATGCGGAAGGCGGCGATCTGAGGTGCCCACGCGCGGGCACTTTCTTCCGCCCTTTGGAATCAAGGGGTTGGTTGTGGGTCTTAGGGAAATCTTAACCTGTCCCCGCAGCCCTCTGGGGGCCGCATGACGCTCTATATCGACGCCGACGCCTGCCCGGTGAAGGGCGAGGCGGAGACGGTGGCCACCCGCCACAAGGTGCGGATGGTGGTGGTGTCGAACGGGGGCATACGGCCCTCGCAGAACCCGCTGGTCGAGAGCGTGTTCGTGTCCAGTGGGCCGGACGAGGCCGACAAATGGATCGCCGAAGCCTGCGGGCCGGGGGATGTGGTCGTCACCGGGGATATCCCGCTTGCCGCGAAATGCGTGGCGGCGGGGGCGCGGGTGGTCAAGCACAACGGCGAGGAGTTGACGGCGGCGAATGTCGGCATGGCGCTGGCCACGCGGGACCTTATGCAGGATCTGCGGTCGGCCGATCCGTTCCGGCAGGGAGGCGGGAAGATGTTCTCGAAGGCCGACCGGAGCCGGTTCCTGGACGTCCTGGACCGGGTGTTGCGGCAGGCGGGGCGGGGGTGATGAGGGGTGGATTGCCGACCTGGTTCAACCCCCCGCGACCTGTCATTCCCGCGCAAGCGGGAACCCAAAGTCGGATGGTGAAACGACCGCGAGTCCGGGTCCCTGCCTGCACGGGAATGACAGGTCAGCGCAACGTCGGGACAGGCCCTGACCTGCGATGAGGGCGCCGTTTACCCTTGACGGGTTCCGGCGCGGGGCGCGGGATGGGGTGCCACTGGCAGTCAGCATCTTCGCTTATGGGCTGGGGTTCGGGCTGGTGGCGGCGCAGGCGGGGTTCGGGGTGGGAAAGGCCGTGGCGACCAGCGCGGCGATCTATTCCGGCTCGGCGCAGCTGGCGGCGGTGAACCTGTTGCAGACCGGGCAGGCGACGGCCTGGGCGCTGTTTGCCACGATCCTGGTGATCAATGCCCGCTACCTGCTGTTCGGGGCGACCCTGCAGCCCTGGCTCTGGTCGGCGGGTCCGTTGAAAGCCTATGGCAGCCTGCTGCTTCTGGGCGATGCCAACTGGCTGATGACCATGCGGGCGATCCGCACGGGCGAGGAGGACCGCGCCTATCTGGCGGGGACCGGGGCACCGATCGCGGTCGGGTGGCTTTCGGGCACCGCGCTGGGGGCGGCGGCGGTTTCCGTCCTGCCGGCGCCGCAGGCTCTGGGCTTTGACCTGATGCTGCCCTGCTTTGCCGCCGGGATGGTGACGGCGATGATCAAGACCAGGGTCGACCTCTTGCCGGTGGTGGTGGGCGCGGCGGCCGCTCTGGCGATCTTCCACCTGCTTGGCCCGGCGCCCGCGATCATCGGGGCGGGGCTGGCCGGAGGCGCGGTGGCCGCGCTGGTCTGGCGGGAGCCGTCATGACCGAGAGCTTTCCGATGCTTCTGGCGGTGATGGCGGCGGCGGCCTTCCTGTGCCGGATGGCGGGTTTCACGCTGATGCGCTTCGTGCCGGTTTCGCCCCGCGTGGAAGCCGCGCTGCGGGCGACGCCACTGGCGGTGATGGCCGGGATCACCGCGCTGGCGGTGCAGGCGGGCGGGCTGGCCGAGGGGCTGGCGCTGGCATCGGTCGTGGGGCTGACGCTGGTCTTGCGCAGCGATGTGGCGGCGGCGTTGCTGGGTGTCGTCGTGGTGGCCGGTCTGCGCTGGATGGGGCTTTAGGAGGCTGCTCCTTGAGCACTTCGTGCACGCGTCGCGCGGCAGAGCGTCACTCCTCGATGCATTTCATGCACTCGTCGTGAGAGCGGTGCGCCAGCGAGGAGTGCACGAAAAGTGCTCGACGAGCGACCCCGCCAAAGCAAAACCGGCGTCGGTCGTGGGGCTGATGCTGGTCTTGCGCAGCGATGTGGCGGCAGCATTGCTGGGGGTCGTCGTGGTGGCCGGGCTGCGCTGGTTGGGGATTGAGGACCTCCTGACGCGAGCCCAGTCCCCTCCCCTCCCCGCGCTGGGGCGCTGCGTCGGTGAATTTCCTGTCACCCCCGCGCAAGCGGGGGCCCAAGAGCACTGGTTCCCCGCTTGCGCGGGGATGACAGGTGTTTCAAGTCCTGATCCCGTCGCACTTTCGCTCCCCTTCCAGCGGCATCTCTTCCTGGCCCCGCCAAAGCAAAACCGGCGGCCCCTGCGGACCGCCGGTTTCGATTTCTGCAATCGGACTTAGTGCAACCGGGCTTCGACCTGGGCAATCGCCTCGTCGATGGAGGAGGACGCGGCCTCTGCCGTCATCTGCTTCGACAGCACGTCGCCTGCCGCGGCCACGGCCACCGAGACGGCCTGTTCGCGGACCTGCCGGATCGCGGCGGCTTCCGCCGAGGCGATCTGGTCGGTCGCCGAAGCCAGACGGCGGGCGATCGAGGTCTTGAGGTCTGCCTTGGCCTGGGCGGCGGCGGCGAGCGCCTCTTCCCTGGCGGAGCTGACGATGCGGTCGGCCTGCTCCTGCACTTCCTTCTGCCGACGCTCATAGCTGGCGAGGATCGACTTGGCCTCTTCCCGAAGCGCGCGCGCCTCGTCGAGGTCGGCCTTGATCGCCGCCGCGCGGGCGTCGAGCATTCCGGCCAGCTTCGCGGGCACCTTCATGTAGACGAGGATGCTGATGAAGATGAGGAAGGCGATCAGAACCACGAAGTTGGTGTTCTGCAGCGAGAAGAACGGGCCTGAGGCCGCCATCGCGGGCGAAGCCGCAAGGGCGAGGAGGATGGAGAGCTTCTTCATCGCCTTACCCTTTCAGCCGAGCCGTGACGGCCGCCGTGACCGTGTTCGCATCCGCCCCGCGCCCGAGAGCGGACACCAGTTCGGCGGCCACGTCGCGGGCGACTTCGGCCACCGCAGCGGCAGCGCCGTCGCGGATGCCGGCGATGGTCTTTTCCGATTCCGCGGCCTTGGCGGCGATCTCGGCATCGGCCTTCGCGGTGGCGGCGTCGAGGTCCTTCTGGATCTCGGCCCGGGCCTGGGCGACGATTTTCGCCGCTTCGGTACGGGCATTGGCCAGCGCGTCGTTATAGGCCTTTTCGGCGGAAACCGCCTTCTGCTTCAGCTCTTCGGCTGCGGCAAGGTCGTTGGTGATCGTGCTTTTCCGGTCGGCCAGGACCGCGCCGATGCGCGGCAGGGCGATCTTCGACAGCACGAAATACATCACGACCAGCGTGACCAGAAGCCAGAAGATCTGGTTGGGAATCCAGTCGCCGCAAAGCTGCGGCATGCCGATGGCCCCGCCATGCTCGCTGACGCACTGGCTCGCGACTTGGGTCGCTGTGTTCTCGGTTGCCATGTCGTCTCTCCTGAACTTTGGAACCAGGGCCGGACAGCTGTCCGGCCCGGACGTCAGTCAGGAAGGATCAGACGGCGAACATCAGCAGAAGGGCGATCAGGAACGAGAAGATCCCGAGGGCTTCCGCGAAGGCGATGCCGACGAAGAGGTTGGCCATCTGGCCGGGGGCTGCCGACGGGTTGCGCAGGGCGCCCGACAGGAAGTTGCCGGCGATGTGGCCCACGCCGATGCCGGCGCCGCCCAGACCGATGGTTGCAAGGCCGGCACCGATGTATTTGCCGAGGAGCGCGAGTTCGCCTTCCATGATATTCTCCTTTGGAATGCTGGGGGTTGGTTGTCCGGACCTTAGTGGTGGGCGTCGCCGACGGCGTCGCGCAGGTACACGCAGGTCAGAATGGTGAAGACATAGGCCTGGACGGCCGCGACGAGGGTTTCCAGCCCGTAGACCGCGGTGATGGCGGCAATCGGGACGACCGAGGCGACGCCCATCGCGCCGGCAAAGCCCGCGAAGACCTTGATCACGGCATGGCCGGCCATCATGTTGCCGCCGAGACGGACGGAATGGCTGAGCGGGCGGACGAAGTAGGAGATCAGCTCGATCACCGCGAGGATCGGGCGCAGGATCAGCGGCGCCGAGGAGACCCAGAACATCGCCAGGAAGCCGATGCCCTTGCGGTAGAGGCCGACGAGGGTGACGGTCAGGAACACCAGAAGCGCGAGCACCGCGGTGACGGCGATGTGCGAGGTGGTGGTGAAGGACATCGGGATCAGGCCCAGCATGTTCGACAGGAAGACGAACATGAAGAGGGTCATGACATAGGGGAAGAACTTCAGGCCTTCATGGCCGGCGACGTCCTCCACCATCTTGTGGATGAAGCCGTAGAACATCTCGGCCACCGACTGCCCGCGCGAGGGGACGATGGCGCGGCGGCGGGTGGACAGGACAAGAAGCGCGACCATCGCGAGGATGGCGATGCCCATCCAGAGGGTGACGTTGGTGGGGGTGTACCATTCGATGGGGCCGTTGCCGAACAGCGGCTTGACCATGAACTGGTCCATCGGGTGGATCGCAAGCCCGCTGCCGTGTTCTTCGGTCGCCATCGTCAGTCCCCTTTCTTCCCGGCCTTTTCGGCCTTCCGTCCCAGTTCCTTCGCGGTGCCGAGCATCGTCTTGACGCCCGCCGCGAAGCCCAGAAGCGAGAAGATCACCAGGAAGACCGGGAGCGTGCCGAACAGCGCGTCGATCCCGTAACCGATGGCGGTTCCCAGCATGATGCCGGTCGCCAGCTCGATCACCATCCTCCAGGCCACCTCGCCCTGCGAGAAACCCTTGGCCGTTTCGGTCTGCTTCACCTCAGGCTTGCCCTTCGCCTGATCGAGCCGCGCTTCCAGCGCGCGGAGACGGTCGGGATCGGGCTCGGTCGCCATGAGGTTTGGCCCCTTGTCGGTCGTCGCGGTTCTACGGAGAGGGGGGGCAGGAGTCAAGCACGCAGAGAAAGGTACAAGCTTTTGAAATGGCTATGCTTTGCTTGCCGCGGGCAAGCTAGGTGGCCGCATCCGCGCGCCTTTCCATATTCAACCCCGCGGTTGACGATTGCCGGGTGCGCAGGGATAGTCGCCGGATGACCGACCCCTTGGATGCCGTCTTCGCCGCCCTGGCCGACCCGACCCGGCGGGCGATCTTGGCCATGCTGCTGGAGGACGACATGGCGGTGACGGATGTGGCCGAGCCCTTCGCCATGAGCCTTGCCGCCATTTCCAAGCATCTGGCGGTGCTGTCCGAGGCGGGGCTGATCAGCCGGGAAAAGCGGGGCCGGGTGATCTGGTGCAAGCTGGAGCCCGAGGCGATGCGCGGGGCGCTGGTCTGGATGCGGGCCTTCGGGCAGGTCGATCCGCTGGACCTCGACGCTTTCGAGCGGTTCCTGGAGCAGGAACTGTCCGAGGAAGACTAGCGGCGTCCCCCGCGCCAGCGCCGGAGCCAGCGCTGTGCCAGGCGGCGGCCCCGGATCACCAGTACCGAGACCGGACCGCGCAGAGTGGGCAGGTCGATGGCCAGCAGCAGAAGACCCGCGGGCAGCATCCACAGGCCCAGCACCGGCAGAAACCAGAAGAGCCCCCCGATCGTCAGCATCACCGCCAGCGGAAAGCGGATGGGAAACCAGCTGTCCCGGCGCAGATGCGACATCGGTCCGCGCAGCGGGGGGATCATGCGCTCCAGCGCCTGAAACTGGCGGTGAAACCTGCGCTCGTGGCGTGTCATGGCGACCCCGCTTTCCTGCCCCGGTATGCCGGGCCAGTGAAACAGGACCACGACAGGGAGACTTCCGAGGCTTCGCGCGTCTTATTGGCGCCGGGCCCGCCAGCGCCGCATCCAGCGCCGCCCGCCATGCCGCGCCCGGATGATGGCCGCCGAAATCGGGGCGCGCAGGATATGCAGGTCGACCGCGAGCAGCAGCAGACCAAGCGGCAGCATCCAGACGCCCAGCACGGGCAGGAAGGAAAACAGGCCGCCCAGAATCAGAAGAAGCGCGACAGGAAGGCGGACCGCAAACCAGCTGTCGCCGCGCAGCGTCGACATCGGTCCTTGCAGCACCGGAACCAGACGCCCGATGACGTCGAACTGCCGCTGGAATCTGCGCTCTCGGTCGCTCATCATCTCTCCATCCGATGTTCCTAGATGGCGGCGTCGGGGGCTTGCTTCAAGGCGGCGGGCGATGACCCGGCGGAAAGACGGCGCCTGCGCATTGCGCCAACAAGCGCGGCGGGCCTATCCTTTTCGGGGAAAGGGAGGATCAGGCGATGTTGAAGGGACGCAGCTGGGACGACTGGATCGCCGACTATGCCGAAAGCCACCGCAACCCCTGGAACCGGCTGACGCATACGGTCGGGATCCCGATGATCGTGGTGGCGATTGCGCTGGGGATGCTGGGTCTGGTCCTGCCTGGTCTCTGGTCCTGGGCTTTGGGGCTGTTCGTGGCGGGCTGGGTGTTGCAGTTCATCGGCCACGCCATCGAGGGCAAGCCGCCCGAGTTCTTCAAGGACTGGCGCTTCCTGCTGGTGGGCACGCGCTGGTGGTGGAAGAAGGTGACGGGGCGGGTCTAGGGTGCGTTGCGCCGTCCCCTGAGGGATATAGTCAAGCGCGCTCCAGACCGGCGGGCTGCGCGACCGCATCGTCCTTGTCAGTGCCGATCGGGGGCTGTCCCAGCGTGAGCCGCCGAACTCTTCGAAGATTTCGGACCGGAGCCTTTGAAGGCTCCGATACGATTTCTTCGAAGAAACCGGTCAGCCGTCTACGCGGATGCGGGCGTTCGTCGGGTCGAAGGGGCTGTCCTCGGTCACGACGGCATCCCATTCCTGAAGCAGCATCTTGACCTTCAGCTTCTGGCCGGGTTCCGCCAGGGCGGCGGGGACGTAGCCCATGCCGATCTGCTTGCCGAAGGCGACCGAGTAGCCGCCGGAGGTCAGGCGGCCGACCTTCACGCCGTCATGGATCAGCGCCTCCTTGCCCCAGGGATCGGTGTCCGCCGGGCCGTCGATCAGCAGGGTCACGCATTTCGACCGGATGCCGGTCTCCAGCATCTTCTCTTTGCCGCGGAAGTCCTTGGTCAGGTCGACGAAGCGGTCGAGCGCGGCTTCCAGCGGGGTTGCGTCGCGGCCCAGTTCGTTGCCGAAGGCGCGGTAGCTCTTCTCCTGCCGCAGCCAGTTCTGGGCGCGGGCGCCGACGCCTTTCAGGCCGTGCTTTTCACCGACCGACCAGATCAGGTCCCAGAGATAGCGGCCGAATTCGATGGGATAGTGCAGTTCCCAGCCAAGCTCGCCGGTATAGGCCACGCGGACGGCACGGACGGGGCACATGCCCAGTTCGATGTCGCGGTAGGACAGCCAGGGGAAGCGCTTGTTCGACAGAACGGTGTCGGGATCGGCGTCCTTGACGATGTCCTTCAGCAGCGCGCGGGCGTTGGGGCCGGCCAGCGCGTAGACGCCCCATTGGGTGGTGATGTCGTGGATGTCGATATGGCCGCCGCCTTGCGCCATCCAGTCGTCCGCCGCTTTCTGCAGGAAGTCGTAGTCATAGGCCGTCCAGGCCCCGGCGGAGATCAGGTAGTATTCGTCCTGCTTCAGGCGGACGATGGTGTATTCGGTCCGCGTGGTGCCGTGTTCTGTGAGGGCATAGGTCAGGTTGATCCGGCCCACGTTCGGCAGCTTGTTGCAGGTGAAATGGTCGAGGAAGGCGGTCGCGCCGGGCCCGCGCAGCAGATGCTTGGTGAAGGCCGAGGCGTCGATGATGCCGACGGTGTTGCGGACGGCCTCGGCCTCGGCCTTGGCATATTGCCACCAGGCGCCGCGCCGGAAGCTGCGCGAGTTGTGATCGAAATCGGCGGGGGCGTCTTTGGGCCCGTAGTAGTTCGGGCGTTCCCAGCCGTTCACCTGGCCGAACTGCGCGCCCATCTCTTTCTGCCGGTCATAGGCGGGGGCGGTGCGCAACGGGCGGCAAGTTTCGCGCTCTTCGTCGGGGTGGTGCAGGATGAAGACGTGGTCGTAGCACTCCTCGTTCTTGCGGGAGGCGTATTCGGTGGTCATCCAGCCGCCGAACCGCTTGGGGTCGAGCGAGGCCATGTCGATTTCGGCCTCGCCCTCGGTCATCAGCTGGGCGAGGTAATGGCCGGTGCCGCCTGCCGCCGTGATGCCGAAGGAGAAGCCTTCCGCCAGCCACATGTTGCGCAGGCCGGGCGCGGGGCCGACCAGCGGGTTGCCGTCGGGGGTATAGCAGATCGGGCCGTTGTAATCGTCCTTGAGGCCCACGGTTTCAGACGAGGGGATGCGGTGGATGAAGGACATGTATTCCTGCTCGATCCGCTCAAGATCCAGCGGGAAGAGGTCGGCGCGGAAGCTGTCGGGGACGCCATACTGGAAGCGGGCGGGGGCGCCCTTTTCGTAGGGGCCGAGGATCCAGCCGCCGCGTTCCTCACGCACATACCATTTGGCATCGGCATCGCGCAGGACCGGGTGCTGCGGGTTGGTCTTGCGCCATTCGACGAGGGCGGGGTCGGGCTCGGTCACGATATACTGGTGTTCGACCACGACGGCGGGGGTCTTGATGCCCAGAAGCTTCGCCGTGCGCTGGGCGTGGTTGCCGGTGGCGGTCACGACATGTTCGGCGGTGATGTCGAACTTGTCGTCGGTGGCGACCAGCATCCCGCCCTTTTCCTCCAGCCTTGTGCAGGAGACGATCCATTCGCTGCCGGTCCAGCGGTAGCCGTCGACCTGGACCTTGCGCTCGATGGTGGCGCCGTGCTGGCGGGCGCCCTTGGCCATGGCCTGGGTCACGTCGGCCGGGTTGATGTAGCCGTCCTGCGGGTGGTAGAGCGCGCCGATCAGGTCTTCGGTGCGGACCAGCGGCCAGCGGTCCTTGATTTCCTTGGGCGTCAGGAATTCGTGGTAGACCCCTGCGGTCTCGGCGACGGAGGAGTAGAGCATGTACTCGTCCATCCGCTGCTGATGTTGCGCCATCCGCAGGTTGCCGACGACATAGAAGCCCGCGTCGAGGCCGGTTTCGGCTTGCAGGCCCTTGTAGAAATCGACCGAATACTTGTGGATATGGGTGGTGGCGTAGCCCATGTTGAACAGCGGCAGCAGGCCCGCGGCGTGCCAGGTGGAGCCTGCGGTCAGCTCGTCGCGTTCGACCAGCATGGTGTCCCAGCCGGCCTTGGCGAGGTGATAGGCGATCCCGGTGCCGACCGCGCCGCCGCCGACGACAAGGGCTTTCACATGGGTCTTCATCTTGCGCGCCTCCGGGCAATGGTTTGCCCCTATCTGACAGAGGCGCGGGAAGGCGGGCAAGTCCACCCGACCTTTGGCGTCAGAAAACGACATTCGCGACATGCCGCCGCAGTCTTGCCGGGATTCTGCGGTTGAAGGGCGGAAAAGGGAATCGAGCATGGTTATGACGGACAGTCCCGCGCGTCTTTCTGCCCGGCCCGCGCTGGTGGCGCTGGGGGCGATCCTGGTCTTCTGGCTGGCCGAGATCGCAGCCCAGAGGGCCAGCTTCGGACCGGGGGGCGAGCTGTCGCTCTGGGGCGTGCAGACGGCGGTGGCGCAAAGCGCGATGGTGGTGGCGGGGCTGGTCGCGGGACTGGCGCTGGTCGGGCGGGTGGACCTGCTGGCCCGCGCCGTGACGCTGCTGTTCCTGCTGGGGGCGGTGCTGAACCTGGCGATCTGGACGCTGTATCGCGAGGCGCCCGGCCTGTTCGCGACCGAGGCGCGGGTTGCGGCGCTGCGGGGCCTGACGCATCTGATCGGGGTGGCGCTTCTGGTCTGGCTGTTGCGGGCGCCGGGACGGCGCTGGCTGCGGGCGGGGCTGGTGATGGCGGTGGTGTTCCTGGCGACGCAGGAGGTGGTGCTGCGCTGGTTCCCGGTGGATGCGCTGTATGTCTTTCCCGATGCCGGTTGGGACGAGGCCTATACCCCGGTCGATGT
>Ga0209793_1000903_pt1 | contig 23870 bp, 23 predicted proteins | sample EBPBio122009_DNA_FD_185863 | JGI IMG/M metagenome (GOLD analysis project Ga0209793, IMG submission 185863) | Wastewater treatment Type I Accumulibacter community from EBPR Bioreactor in Madison, WI, USA - Reactor 1_2/2/2009_ DNA (SPAdes) (version 2) | ecosystem: Engineered > Bioreactor > EBPR >... | reverse complement strand
CAGGCCGTTCCGCCGACGTCTTGCTGATCGCGTGGCCGAGATTGCCGGTCATCACTTTCAGCCCGCCTGTCGGATGGAACGGCCTGGCCGCCGTCGCCAGCACCTTGGCGTCGCCGGGCAGTTTTGGCGCCGGTTCGCGCTTCACCGTCCCGTCGCGGCCAAGCTTCGCCTCGACCGCATAGGCGTCCAGCCCGTCGCCCCACACCGTCTGCACGTCGTCATGCAGATAGCCCGCCGACAGCAATTCGCGGATCAGGAACCCCATGCCGCCGGCCGCGGCGAAATGGTTCACGTCGGCCAGCCCGTTCGGGTAGACCCTGGCCAGCAGCGGCGTGATGTCGGAGAGGTCCGAAATGTCCTGCCAGGTCAGCGAAATTCCCGCCGCCTGCGCCATCGCGATCAGGTGGATCGTGTGGTTGGTCGAGCCGCCGGTGGCGTGCAGGCCCACCACGCCGTTGACGATCGACCGCTCGTCGATCATCCGCCCCACCGGCGTATAGGCGTTGCCCAGCTGGGTGATCGCGATCGCCCGCTTCGCCGCCTCGCGGGTCAGCGCGTCGCGCAGCGGCGTGTTCGGGTTGACGAAGGAGGAGCCGGGCGTGTGCAGCCCCATGATCTCCATCAGCATCTGGTTTGAATTGGCGGTGCCGTAGAAGGTGCAGGTGCCGGGCCCGTGATAGCTCTTCGATTCGCACGCCAGCAATTCGTCGCGGCCGACTTTTCCCTCGGCATAGAGCTGGCGGATGTGCGCTTTCTCGTCATTGGGCATACCGCTGGTCATCGGCCCGGCGGGAATGAACACCGCCGGCAGATGGCCGAAGGTCAGCGCCGCGATCGTCAGGCCGGGCACGATCTTGTCGCACACGCCGAGATAGACGGCGGCGTCGAACATGTTGTGCGACAGCCCGATCGCCGCCGCCATGGCGATGACGTCGCGCGAAAACAGCGACAGCTCCATGCCCGGCTGGCCCTGGGTGACGCCGTCGCACATCGCCGGCACGCCGCCCGCCACCTGCGCCACGCCCCCGGCCTCGCGCGCCGCCTGCTTGATCAGTTGCGGGAATGTCTCGAACGGCTGATGCGCCGACAGCATGTCGTTATAGGCGGTGATGATGCCGAGGTTCGGCGCGGCGTCTGCGCCGAGCGCGGTCTTTTCCGCAGGCGAACACACCGCAAAGCCGTGGGCGAGGTTGCCGCAGCCCAGCACCGCGCGATTGGCCCGTTTGCCCGCCGCCGCGTCGACGCGGCCTAGATAGGCCTCGCGTCCGGATTTCGAACGTTCACGGATGCGGTTGGTGATGGCGGCGATGTCTTTGCGTGCGGTCATGTTCGTGTCCCAGGTTCGGCGGCTCACGCCGCCCAGAAAATCTCCACCGGCGATGCAGCCGCGTCGATGACGCGCCGGATCGGCAGCCGCGACCCGTCGGCCAGCGCCTGGTCCAGCGCCGCCTTCTTCGCCTCGCCTTCGATATGCAGCGCGACGTAGCGGGCGGTCGCGATCGGCGGCAGCGTCAGGGTCAGCCGCGCCTCGCCGGCGCTTGGCGCATTCGCCGCCGCGACAAGCCTGTGCGTCTTCATGTCGAGCAACTGCTCGATCTCGGCCGCGTCGGCGAAGAACGAAGCGGTATGGCCGTCGGTTCCCATGCCCAGCACGACGACGTCCAGAGGCAGGCGCAGCACTTCGATCAGATTGTTGGCGGCGCTCGCGGCTTCCTCCGCCGAGGGCGCCGGAGAATAGAGCGGCAGGAAGCTGGCGGCGTTGGCCGCGCCTTCCAGCAGCGTCTCGCGCACCAGCCTGGCGTTGGAACGGTTCGACTCCATCGGCACGAAGCGTTCGTCGACCAGCGTCACTGTCACCCTGCTCCAGTCGACTGCCTCTTTCGACAGCCGGCGCAGCATCGCCGTCGGCGTCGTGCCGCCCGAGACAGCCAGTGTGGCCGCCCCGCGCGCTTCAATTGCGCGGGTCAGATGGTCGGCGATGTCTCCCGCCAGCGCAGAAGCGAGGTCGGGCCGGGAGACGAAATCATGGCGGGTGACCTTCAGGTCTGAAGGCATGCGCACCTCCACGCGTCGGGATTGGAATACCCCCACCCCGTACCCCTCCCCACAAGGGGGAGGGGGATTCTGAGGCGTTGCCGCCCCCCTCCCCCTTGTGGGGAGGGGTACGGGGTGGGGGTAAATGCTGAGCGGCTACTCATCAATCGCTTTCGTGCCAGGTTCGGCCATCGCGCTCGATCAGCGCCACCGAGGCCGAAGGGCCCCATGTGCCCGAGGTATAGCCTTGCACGTCCTGGTGGGTCTCGGCCCAGGCGTTCTGGATCGGGTCGATCCATTTCCACGCCGCCTCCACCTCGTCGCGGCGCATGAACAGCGTCTGGTTGCCGCGCACCACGTCCATCACCAGCCGCTCATAGGCGTCCGGGTTCCGCTCGGTGAAGGATTCGGCGAAACTCATGTCGAGCGCGATCTGCTTCAGGCGCATGCCGCCGGGTCCCGGATCCTTGATCATGATCCACTGTTTGACGCCTTCGTCGGGCTGCAGCCGGATCACCAGCTGGTTGGCCTGGATGCGGCCGGCGCCCTCGCCGAAGATCGAGTGCGGGATCGGCTTGAACTCGATGACGATCTCCGACACCCGCGACGCCAGCCGCTTGCCGGTGCGCAGGTAGAACGGCACGCCGGCCCAGCGCCAGTTCTCGATTTCCGCCTTGATGGCGACGAAAGTCTCGGTGTCCGACGCCGCGCCGAGTTCTTCCTGGTAGCCCTTGACCGGCCCGCCGGCGGATGCGCCGGCGCGATACTGGCCGCGCACCGTTTCCTTGGCCGCCTCGTTGCCGTTGATCCGCTTCAGCGCCCGCAGCACCTTCAGCTTCTCGTCGCGCACCGCGTCCGCGTCCATCACCGACGGCGCTTCCATCGCCACCAGGCACAGCAGCTGCAGAATATGGTTCTGTACCATGTCGCGCAGCGCGCCTGCGGTGTTGTAGTAGGTGATGCGGTCCTCGAGCCCGACCGTCTCGGCCACCGTGATCTGCACATGGTCGATATGGGCCGAGTTCCAAAGCGGCTCGTAGAGCGCGTTGGCGAAGCGTAGCGCCATCAGGTTCTGCACCGTCTCCTTGCCGAGATAGTGGTCGATGCGGAAAATCTGGTGTTCGTCGAACACCTCGCCGATCTGGTCGTTCAGGACCCTCGCCGACGCAAGGTCGCGGCCGATCGGCTTTTCCACGACGATGCGCGAATTGTCGGTCAGCAGGCCGTTTTCGCGGATCAGCCGGGCGATGTCTCCAAACAGCGCCGGCGCCACCGCCATGTAGAAGACGCGGATGCGGCTTGAATCGCCGATCGCCTGCTTTAGCGCCGCGAAACCGTCGCCGCTCTTGGCGTCGGCCGGCACATAGCTCAGCCGATCGAGGAACGAACCGAGCTGCGCCTCGTCGATCTCCTCGGGCTTGACATGGTCGCTGATCGCCTTGCGGGCAAACTCGCGATATTCCTCGTTCGTCATCTTGGTGCGCGACGAGCCGATGATGCGCGTCGGCTCGGTGAACTGGCCGGCGCGCTGCCTTTGGTACAGCGCCGGCAGCAGCTTGCGCTCCGCAAGGTCGCCAGTGCCGCCGAAAGCGATGAAGTCGAAGGGCTCAACAGGAATGATCTGGCTGGTCATGCGTCGTCCGACAGTTGGTGACGGTCTTCTATTCTAATCGATTTAAAGTGCCAAGTCTGGTTCATGCGCCTGCTACAGCTTGACACATGCGGCGTCGCGTCGATTGTGGTTCAAGGCTTCGCAACGCCGCCGGGCAGCATACCGCGCAGCGCCTGGGAAACGCAAAGCCGCGCAGGGAGATATTATGGGCCAGCACCTGTCACGCACGGTCGCCGAAGGCGTCGCCTTCATGCAATTGATCGACGGCAAGCCGGCCGACGCGCTGTCGGGCGAGCGCCTCGACGTCGCCTCGCCTTCGGACGGAAAGGTGTTCGCGTCGATCCCGTCGGCGGGCCAGGCCGATGTCGACCGCGCCGTCGCCGCCGCTCGCAGGGCGTTCGACGATGGCCCGTGGTCGCGCATGCCGGCGGCCGACCGCGGCCGCTGCCTGACCAGGCTGTTCCAGCTGGTGGAGAAACACGGCGAGGAACTGGCGGCGCTCGAATCGCGCGACACCGGCAAGCCGATCCGCCAGGGCAAGGCCGACGTGGTCGCCACCATGCGCTATTACGAGTTCTACGGCGGCGCCGGCGACAAGCTGCACGGCGACACCATTCCCTTCCTGCCGGGCTACACGGCGCTGACCCTGCGCGAGCCTCATGGCGTCGTCGCCGGCATCATTCCCTGGAACTACCCGATGCAGATTCTCGCCCGCGTTGTCGGCGCGGCGCTTGCGATGGGCAACACGCTGGTGGTCAAGCCGGCCGAGGACGCCTCGCTGACCACTATCCGCATCGCCCAGCTGGCGCTCGAGGCCGGGCTGCCCGACGGCGTGTTCAACGTCGTCACCGGTTATGGCCGCACCGCCGGGGCGGCGCTGTCGGCGCATCCGGGCGTCGACTATGTCACCTTCACTGGCTCGACCGGCACCGGAACCGCGATCCAGCAGGCGGCGGCCGTCAACAATCGCGGCGTGACGATGGAGCTGGGCGGCAAGTCTCCGCAGATCGTCTTCGCCGACGCCGACATCGACGCGGCGCTGCCGGTCCTGGTCAACGCCATCATCCAGAACGGCGGCCAGACCTGTTCGGCCGGCAGCCGCGCGCTGATCGAGCGCCCGGTCTACGAACGCGTCGCCTCGGGGCTCGCCGAACGCTTCGGAAAACTCGTCGCCGGGCCGCATGACGCCGACCTCGATCTCGGCCCGATGATCAATCCGCGCCAGCGCGACAGGGTCGCCGCCATGATCGCCGCTGCCAAAGCCGCCGGCGCGACGGTGCTGGCGCGCGGATCGGTCGCCCCTGACGCCCCGTCAGGCGGCTGGTACCAGGCGCCGGCGCTATTCGGTTCGGTCGATCCCGACGCCGTCATCGCCCGCGAGGAGGTTTTCGGTCCGGTCCTGACCCTGTTCCCGTTCCAGGGCGAGGACGAGGCGATCCGCCTCGCCAACGGCACCGATTACGGGCTTGTCGCCGGTGTGTGGACCCGCGATGGCGGCCGCCAGCACCGCGTCGCCAAGCGGGTGCGCGCCGGCCAGGTCTTCGTCAACGGCTATGGCGCCGGCGGCGGCATCGAACTGCCCTTCGGCGGCTTCAAGAAATCCGGCCACGGCCGCGAAAAGGGCATCGAGGCGCTCTACGACATGAGCGCCACCAAGACGATTGTGTTCAATCATGGCTGAGGCCGCGGTTCGCCGCCAGGCGAGTTGAGCGGTCCAGCGGACTTTCAGGCCGGTCGAACGCCCGGAGCCAGGGCTGACGGCCGTGCGTCATCGCAGGAAGAGGAAATTTTATGCGTCTCAAGAACAAGGTCGCTATCATCACCGGCGCGGCGTCCGGCTTCGGCGAGGGGATGGCGAAACGTTTCGCCGAGGAAGGCGCGAAGATCGTCGTCGCCGATCTGAATTCCAAGGGCGCCGAGAAGGTCGCCGACGATATCGGCAAGGCCGCCATCTGGATCCAGACCGACGTATCGCAGCGTTCCGAGATCGACGCGATGGTCAAGGCGGCCACCGACGCGTTCGGGCGCGTCGACATCATGGTCAACAACGCCGGCTATTCGCACCGCAATGGCGATATGCTGGACGTTTCGGAAGAGGTTTTCGACCTGATCACCGCCGTCAACATGAAGGCGATCTATCATTCGACCCTGGCGGTCGCGCCGCTGATGGAAAAACAGGGGTCGGGCGTCATCATCAACACCGCCTCGACCGCCGGCCTGCGGCCGCGCCCCGGTCTCACCTGGTACAACGCCTCAAAAGGCTGGGTCATCACCGCCACCAAGTCGATGGCGGTCGAATTCGCGCCGAAGAACATCCGGGTCAACTGCCTGTGTCCGGTGGCGGGCGACACCGCCATGCTGGCGACGTTCATGGGCGAGGACACTCCGGAAAAGCGCGCCCAGTTCCGTTCCAGCATTCCGCTTGGGCGGCTGTCGACCCCGCTCGACATCGCCAACGCCGCGCTCTATCTCGCATCCGACGAAGCCGCCTTCATCACCGGCGTGGCGCTCGAGGTCGACGGCGGCCGCTGCATCTGACCGCCGGCGGTGACGGTCAGGTCTCGTCCACCACCCAGGTGTCGGGCCGGTCCGCGCCGTCCGAATGCTTGACGTGCCACCGTCCGGTCACGTCCTCAAACTGGATGTCGGTCGTTTCGCCCGAAATCCGTTGCTCGCGCGCCGCCCGCTTGGCGGCGGCCCTGGCGCTGTCGCGGTCCCTGAACGTCTCGGAAAAGACGTTCCCGACCTTGTAGGCCCAGCCGCCGTCATGCTCGACAATCCGGTAGACCACCGGTTCGGTCTCAGTTTCCGACATCTCACCCTCCACTGTCTTGAAGTGAGAACGGCTGGATTGTGGATCGGTTCCGGCGTGCTATGGAATTATGCTGACGACGGCGGATAGACTTGCCAGGACCGTCAGTGTGGGAGATTTGCCGGAATGAACAGGGTCGCGATCACGGGAACCGGCATTTTCACGCCTGCCGAAGTGGTCACCAATGCCGAGCTTGTCGCCTCCTACAATGAATACGCCCGTCGGTGGAACCAGGCCAATGCCGCTGCGATCGCGGCAGGCGAGGCCGCCGAACTGCCGATGTCGAGCGAGGAGTTCATCGTCAAGGCCTCGGGCATCGAGCAGCGCTATGTGATGAACAAGTCCGGCATCGTCGATCCCGGCCGCATGGCGCCGAAACTGCCGCCGCGACCCGATGGCGAGCTGTCGATCATGGCCGAGATCGCCGTCGACGCCGCCCGCAAGGCGCTCGACCGCGCCGGCCGCGACGCTTCCAGCGTCGACGCCGTCATCTGCGCCGCCTCCAACCACGAGCGCGCCTATCCGGCGATCGCGGTCGAGATACAGCAGGCGCTCGGGATCAAGGGGTTCGGCTTCGACATGAACGTCGCCTGCTCGTCGGCGACGTTCGGCATCCAGGCCGCCGCCGACATGATCCGCTCCGGCTCGGCGCGCGCCATCCTGATGGTCAATCCCGAAATCACCTCCGGCCACCAGGAATGGCGCGACCGCGACTGCCACTTCATCTTCGGCGACGTCTGCACCGCCGTGCTGCTGGAACGCGTCGACAACGATGTCGACGGCGCCTGGGAGATCGTGTCGACGCGGCTGGCGACCGAATATTCCGTCAACATCCGCAACAATAACGGCTTCCTGCGCCGCGCCCACGACCAGATGGAGCCGCGCCGCGACATGCAGTTCATGCAGGAGGGCCGCAAGGTCTTCAAGCAGGTGGTGCCGATGGTGGTGGAGCTGATGACCGGCCACCTGGCGGACGAGGGGCTTCAGCCGTCGCAGCTGTCGCGCATGTGGCTGCATCAGGCCAACAAGAACATGAACGACATGATCGGCGCCCGGGTGCTCGGCCGCGAGCCGACGCGCGAGGAACAGCCCAACGTGCTTCAGGACTACGCCAACACCTCCTCGGCCGGCTCGATCATCGCCTTTTCGAAGTTTTCCGACGATCTGCCGGCGGGCAGCCTCGGCGTCATCTGCTCGTTTGGCGCCGGCTATTCGGCCGGCTCGGTGATCGTCCGCAAGATGTAGGGTGCACCGTGCGCTCGATTGCAGGAGGCGCGATTGGAAAAGGGCTGGCTTGAACGGATGTCTTCGGGCGACTGGTATTCGTTCGACCACCCCGAACTGAACGACATGCGCCAGCGGGCACAGCAAGCTCTCCACCAGCACAATACGCTTGCGCCGGACGTCGGGGACGACATCGCGCCCTGGCTCCGTTCACTGCTTGGCCGCGTTGGTCAAGATTGCCGCATCGAACGCGGATTTCACTGCGTCTATGGCGGCAACATATTTCTCGGCGATCACGTTTTCATGAATGTCGGCTGTGTGATCCTCGACCAGGGGCGGGTCACCGTCGGTTCGCATGTCATGCTCGGCCCGTCCGTCCACATCTACACCGTGGAGCATCACCCGGGTGCAAGCCTGCGCAATGCGGGGATGGAGCGGGCCAAGCCAGTTACCGTCGAAGATGACGTCTGGGTTGGAGGAAGCGCAATCATCCTTGGCGGAGTGACAATCGGCAGGGGCGCCATTGTTGCGGCTGGATCGGTTGTCACCCGCGATGTGCCGCCCGGCGCCCGGGTGATGGGCAATCCCGCAAGAGTCCGCTGAATGGATTTGCCGCTCTACGCCGCCAGCACCAGCGCCCAGTAGCGTTCGCCGCTCTTGGCCTGGGCCGACGCCAACCCGAAGCGGGTGAAGCGCTCGTCCAGCATGTTGCGCCGGTGGTTTCGCGAATTCATCCACGCCAGGAACAGCTGCTCCGTGTCGAAATCGCCGCGCGCGATGTTTTCCGCAGCCGCGCCGGCGACGCCGTTGCGTCGCGCCCGGCTGACAAAATCGTCGCCGCTGCCGGTGGTGTGCCGCATCGAGCGCCGCGCCGCCATCAGCCGGGCCTGTTCACGCGCCGCTTCTTCGAGCCCGCGGTCGGCGACCAGCGCCGGCAGGCCTTCGTTTTCCCGCAGCCGCCGCAAGATGTCGTCGGCGCTTTCCGATCTCGCCTCGTCCGGGACCGCCAGCATCGCCGGCGTCTGGCAGCCGGCGACGGCGAAGGGCAGCAGGATCGATGCCGCGATCAGCAGGCGGCGCATCAGCTCTGGCGTCATGACGTCCTCCGGCAACGAGGTCGCATGGATTCCCGCTCAATAATGGCGAATTTCCGGTGGCTGGATCCTGTGGCTAAATCCTGTCGCGCATCGCGTACCACGACAGCGCAAGGAACAGCAGCGGTGTGCGCAGCCGCCGGCCGCCGGGGAAGGGCGGTATCTTCAGTTCCTCGAACAGTTTCAGGCGGTCGCGGTTGCCCGCCGCGGTTTCCGCGTAGAGCTTGCCGACGAAGTTCGACAGCATCACGCCGTGGCCGGAATAGCCGCCGGCAGAAATCACGTTCGGCATCACCTCGCGCACGAACGGCTTGCGCGGCATGGTGATGCCGACATAGCCGCCCCACGACTGGGTGATCTCGACATTGCCGAGCGCCGGATAGATTTCGGCGATCTGGCGGCGGATCGCGTCGGGAATGTCGGACGGGTCGGAGATATTGTAGATTTCGCGCCCGCCAAACAGCAGTTCGCCGCTCTTCACCCGCCGGAAATAGCGCACCACGAAACGCGAATCCGACACCGACTCGCCGCCGGGGATCACCGGGCTGTCGTCGCCCAGCGGCACGGTCGCGCCGATGAACGAGCCGATCGGCATCACATGCGCCGCCGACACCGGCTCCAGGTCGCCGCCATAGGCGTTGACCGCGATCAGGCATTTGTCGGCGGTGATGGTTCCCCGCTTCGTCTTCACCTTGACCTTGCCGCCCGACGACGCGATGCCGGTCGCCGCGGTGTTCTCAAACAACTGCGCGCCGGCCGCCGCCGCCACGCGCGCCGTGCCGATGGTAAGCTTCATCGGATGGATGTGTCCGGTGCCTGAATCGTATGACCCGCCGACATAGAACTCGGACCCCACCCGCGCCTGCGTCTCGGCCCGGTCCATGACGCGGATCTTGTCATAGCCGAAGCGCGCCGCGGACTCGGCGTATTCGACGAAGTCCGGCAGTTCGCGCTGCTTGTGGGTGACGTTCAGGTGGCCGGGACGGTAATCGATCTCGATCCTGTTGGTCTCGGCGAATTCGAGCAGGTTCGCCTTGGCTTCCTCGGCAAGGTCGAACAGCGCCTTGGCGCGCGCGAAACCCAGCTCCTTCTCCATCTCTTCCGGCCCGGCGCGCTGGCCGGTGCCCAACTGCCCGCCATTGCGCCCCGACGCGCCGTCGCCGAACCGGTTCTGGTCGATGAGGACCACATTGGTTCCCATCTTCGCCAGGTTGAACGCCGCCGACAGGCCGGTGTAGCCGCCGCCGATGATGACGACGTCGGCGGTGCGGTCGCCGTCCAGCGCCGGATATTGCGGCCGCTCGCCGACGGTCGCCTCGTACCAGGAATAGCCGGGGGAAATGGGGGAGGTGTAGGTCATGATCTAAAGGCGGGCGAATGGTGAATGGTCAATGGTGAATGGTCAAGCCAGCGACACCGACATTGCGTCACGATCGTATCTGCCATTCACCAAGCGCTTCCTAAACGTTCAACAGCAAAAACTGCCGCTCCCACGGGCTGATCACTTCCATGAACGTCTCGAACTCCGCCTTCTTGATCGCTGCGTAAGTCGAGACGAACGTATCGCCGAGTACCGCCCGCAGATCGGCGTCGTTCTCGAATAGTTCGACGGCTTCCAGCAGGCCGCGCGGCAGGTCAATCTCGTCCTCATTGGCGGTGGTGCCGACCGGCGCGTCCGGCGAAATCTTGTTTCTCATCCCCAGCAGCCCGCAGGCGAGCGACGCCGCCAGCGCCAGATACGGGTTGGCGTCGGAGGAAGGAATGCGGTTCTCGACGCGCCTGGCCGCCGGGTCCGAGCGAGGCACGCGAAACGCGGTGGTGCGGTTGTCGTAGCCCCATTTGGTGTTGACCGGCGCCGACGCCGCCTGGGTCAGCCGGCGATACGAGTTCACATAAGGCGCAAACATCACCAGCGCCGACGGCACGTGTTTCTGCATGCCGCCGATGAAATGGCCGAACGCCGCGGTCTCGGAGCCGTCGGCCGCGGTAAAATGGTTCTGGCCGGTCTTTCGGTCGACGATCGATTGGTGGATATGCATCGCCGAACCTGGCTGGCCCTGGATCGGCTTGGCCATGAAGGTGGCGTAGATGCCGTGCTTGAGCGCCGCCTCGCGCAGCGTGCGCTTGAACATGAACACCTGGTCGGCGAGTTCGACCGGGTCGCCGTGGCGCAGATTGATCTCGAGCTGGCCCGCGCCTTCCTCGTGGATCAGCGTGTCGATCTCGAGCCCTTGCGCTTCGGAGAAATGATAGATGTCGTCGATCAGTTCGTCATATTCGTTGACTCCGGCGATCGAATAGCCCGAGCCGCCGGCGATCGGCCGGCCCGAGCGCCCCACCGGCGGCGTCAGCGGATAGTCGGGGTCGATGTTTTTCGACACCAGGTAGAACTCGATCTCCGGCGCGACCACCGGCCTCAGCCCGACCTTGTGATACTGGTCGACCACCCTGCGCAGCACGTTGCGCGGCGTGAACTCGACCATGCGTCCGTCCTGGTGCACCAGGTCGCAGATCACCTGGGCGGTCGGATCGCTTTCCCACGGCACCGGCGACAGCGTCGACAGGTCCGGCACCAGCTTCAGGTCGCCGTCGTCCTCGGGATATTCGAAGCCGTTGCCGTCTTCGGGATAGTCGCCCGAAATCGTCATCATGAACGGCGCCGAGGGCAGCGCCAGCGATGTGTTGGAGGTGAATTTCTTCGACGGCATCATCTTGCCGCGCGCCACGCCGGCCTGGTCGGGCGTCGTGCATTCGATATCCTCGATGCCGCGCCATTCCAGCCATGCGGCGGCTTCTTTCCAGTTCTTGACGCCGCGGTTGCGTTTCAGGAATTCGGGCACGCGTTTTGATCCGCCTCGCCCTGACGGCCGGACTTCCTTTTTTGCTGGAGGCATCATTCACCGGGTTTTGTTGCTGTTGGGCGACTATAGCTGGGGTCGGCGCGGAAAGGGAAGGGGGCGGCGGCGCACCGGCGCGCTCTGACCGGAATAATCCCTGCAAGGCCGGTGAACGCAAACCGCCCGCGACGGCGAAAGCCGCGCGGGCGGGTCTGTTGATGGCCTGCCGGCCCGAGCGGGCCGCGCCGGCTGCTTTTGGTTCAGCTGCCCTGGGTGACGATGACCGGGATCAGCAGGTCGCCCCAGTTGCCGTCGCCGCCGTGATGGCGGGCCGAGCGCACCAGTTCGACCGATACGCCAGCCTCGACCGCCTTCATCACCGACTGGTTCAGGCGGTGCAGGTCGTTGGCGACCATGCGGATCACGGCCTGCTGGTTGTCGCTCATTGCCGACGACTGCTCGGCGGCGCGTTCCTTGACGCGGGTCCTCGGTGTCATGGGAGTAGTCTCCTGGTGTCTGGCCTGTTTGACTTGCGGCGTTTGGACTTCGGCATAGCCCGGGACCTGAGCCCCGGGCAATCCCGTTTCGTGACTTACTCGGCCGCCGGGCGGAACTGCTCGTGCTCGGTCGATTCATGCATCGCGGTGGTCGACGACTGGCCGCCGGTGATCGCCATCGATACGGCGTCGAAATAGCCGGTGCCGACCTCGCGCTGGTGCTTGGTGGCGGTGTAGCCATTGGCTTCTGCGGCGAACTCGGCTTCCTGCAGCTCCGAATAGGCCGCCATCTGACGATCCTTGTAGCCGCGGGCCAGTTCGAACATGCCGAAGTTCAGCTGGTGGAAGCCGGCCAGCGTGATGAACTGGAACTTGTAGCCCATCGCGCCCAGCTCGCGCTGGAACTTGGCGATCGTCGCGTCGTCGAGGTTCTTCTTCCAGTTGAACGATGGCGAGCAGTTGTAGGCCAGCATCTTGTTCGGATGCGCCTTGCGCACCGCCTCGGCGAACTTCTTCGCCTGGGCCAGGTCCGGCTTGCCGGTTTCCATCCAGATCAGGTCGCAATGCGGCGCATAGGCGATGGCGCGGGCGATGCACGGCTCGATGCCGTTCTTCACCTGGTAGAAGCCCTCGACCGTGCGGCCCTTGTCCTTGTCGACGAACGGCATGTCGCGCTCGTCGATGTCCGACGTCAGCAGCTTTGCCGCTTCCGCGTCGGTGCGCGCCACGATCAGGGTCGGCACGCCCATCACGTCGGCGGCGAGGCGCGCGGCGTTGAGGTTGCGGATATGCGCCTGGGTCGGGATCAGGACCTTGCCGCCGAGATGGCCGCACTTCTTTTCCGAAGCCAGCTGGTCTTCGAAGTGGACGCCGGCGGCGCCGGCCTCGATGAACGCCTTCATGATCTCGAACGAGTTGAGCGGGCCGCCGAAGCCGGCTTCCGCATCCGCCACGATCGGCGCGAACCAGGTGTCGACCGACAGGCCGTTGCCTTCCTGGGTCTCGATCTGGTCGGCGCGCTGCAGCGTGCGGTTGATGCGCTTGGCCAGTTCCGGCGCGGCGTTCGCCGGATACAGCGACTGGTCAGGATACATCGCCGACGCGGTGTTGGCGTCGGCCGCGACCTGCCAGCCCGACAGGTAGATCGCCTTCAGGCCGGCGCGCACCATCTGCATCGCCTGGTTGCCCGACAGTGCGCCCAGCGCGTTGACGAAGGGTTCGTCATGGATCAGCTGCCACAGCCGGTTGGCGCCGTTCTCGGCCAGCGTGTACTTGATCTGCACGGAGCCGCGCAGCTTCTTCACGTCCGCCGGCGAATAGGGGCGCTCGATGCCGTCGAAACGGCCTTCCGGCGCGGACGGGACGAGATTGTAAAAATCGGTCATGGTTGACTCCATTCAGTCTTGTCTGCGTTGTCTGGCCGGCGACGTTTTTGGGAGCTTGTGCCGCCGTTTGCCTGCGACTTCATTTACATTGCACTGCGAAAAGAGCCAGAAAATCCGTCATTTCGCCTGTCTGAAAAGAGAAAACCGGTCTGATCTTTGACATGCCCGGTCGGTAAAAATGTAAATCTTGTAAATGTCGATGACCTGGCGCATAATCGCCAGCGTCGGTCAAAACCTGTAAAAGGACGCGTTCGCAAATGGGGGAGCCGGGCCATGGGCTGGATCGTCACGACAGGTCTTGTCATTGCCGCCGTCATTCATCTCGTTCCCGCCGCCGGCGTCGCCGGGCCACAGATGTTGCGCCGGCTCTACGGGCTCGACGCCGCCTCGGCCGATCTTCTCATCATGATGCGGCACCGGGCGCTGCTGTTCCTCATCCTCGGCGGTTTTCTGCTGGTCGCCGCGTTCCGGCCGGGCTGGCAGGCGCCGGCGATCGTCGCCGGACTGATCAGCGCCGCCAGCTTCATCGCCTTCGCCTGGACGGCCGGCGGCTATTCCTCCAGCCTCGAGCGCGTCGTCATCGCCGACCTGATCGCGGTCGCGGCGCTGCTTGCGGCCGGCGGGGCGTTGTGGGCGGGGCGTTGATCGTCTCGCCTGGAAGGATTGAGAACAAACGACCCCCACCCCGCACCCCTCCCTTCAAGGGGGAAGGGGGCGTCAACGTCTCGGAATCCTTCTCCCCCTTGAGGGGAGGGGCGCGGGGTGGGGGTATGACGATCGCGACCGGCTGTCGAAGGACCCGTTCCCATGGCTGAGCAAAAAATCTTTGCCGGCCCGCGCATCCGCCGAATCCGCAACGCCAAGGGCCTGACCCAGACCGCGATGGCCGAGGGGCTCGGCATCTCGCCGTCCTATCTCAACCTGATCGAGCGCAACCAGCGTCCGATCACCGTGCAGCTGATCCTCAAGCTCGCCTCCACTTACGGCGTCGACCCCGCCGAACTGCAGGGCGACGCCGGCGGCGGCTCGATCGCCGCCTTGAAGGAAGTGTTTTCCGATCCGCTGCTTGCGGGCGAGCTGCCGGGCGACCAGGAACTGGTCGAGATCGCCGAGGCCGCGCCCAACGCCGCCGCCGGTCTGGTCAAGCTGTTTCGCGCCTATCGCGAGCAGGCCGAGCGGTTGAGCGACCTGTCCGAACTGATGGCCAAGGAGGGCAGGGGCGCCGTGGTCGCCGGCGCCAGGCTGCCGATCGACGAGGTGCACGAAGTGTTCGAGCGCCGGCCGAACTATTTCCAGTCGATCGAGGAGGAGGCCGAGGCTTTCACCGCGCTGCTCGACCCGGGCGACGATTTGTCAGGCGCGCTCAAGACCTGGCTGAAGCGCGAATTCGGCATCGTCGTCCGCGTCCTGCCGGTCGCCACCATGCCCAACTGGCGCCGCCGCTACGACCGCCATTCGCAGCGCCTGTTCGTCTCCGAGCGGCTGTCGCCGTTCGACCAGTTGCGCGAGATCGCCACGGAGGCGTGCCTGATCCGCATGCAGGTCGCCGTCGGCGTCGAGATCCAGGCGCTAAGACTGTCCTCGGAGGAGGCGCGGCGGCTCGCCCGCTTCGAACTGGCGCGCTACGCCGCCCACGCACTGATGATGCCCTACCAGGCGTTCCTGTCGGCCGCCCAGCGCAGCCGCTACGACATCGACGTGCTGCGCTCGCGCTTCGGCGTTTCGTTCGAGCAGGCGGCCAACCGGCTGACCATGCTGCAGCGGCCAGGCGCCGCCGGCGTGCCGTTCTTCATGCTCGAGGTCGACAATGCCGGCCACCGCTTCCGGAAAGCAGGCAGCCAAGGATTTCCGCAAAGCCGGTTCGGCGGCGCCTGCCCGAAACTGTCGGTGCACGCCGCCTTTTCGCAACCGGGGCAGATCTTTGTCGAGGCGGTGGAAATGCCGGATGGCGCCGAGTTCCTGACCGTGTCGCGCACGCTCGAAGGGCCGCAGGGCTCGTTTTCGGAGCGGCCGCGCCGCACAGCGCTGCTGCTTGGCTGCGACATCGGCTTCAAGGACGAGATCGTCTACGGCGCGGCGCTGCCGGGCTGGCCGGCCGGCGTGTCCGGCAAGCCGGGGCAGGTTCCCTCCATCCCCGTTGGCCCCGCCTGCCGGTTGTGCGAACGTCCCGGCTGCCTCGCCCGTTCCGAACCGCCGGTGACGCGGCCGCTGGGGCTGGACGAAATGGTGACCGGGCTGAGCGCCTTCGACTTCCGTTGAGGCGCGGCCGCCCTGTCCCTCCAGACAGGGTCGACCCGGAGAAGACGATGACCAGACCGCCAAAACCATCGCCAAAACTCCTGTCCGGCGGCAATCCGCGGATCGCCAAGGGCCATGGCGATGCGCCGGTCCAGGCCTATATCGCCGCGATGCCGGGCTGGAAGCGGGCGGTCGGCGAACGGCTCGACGCGCTCATCGTCAAGGCCTGGCCGGGGGTGCAAAAGGCGGTCAAATGGAACTCGCCGTTCTACGGCGCCGGCGACGCGACCTGGTTCCTCAGCTACCACTGCTTCGACAGATATGTAAAAATCGCCTTCTTCGACGGCGCTCGCCTCGATCCGCCGCCGCCCGTCGCCTCGACGCAGGACAATGTGCGGTATCTGCACATCCACGAAGGCGACGCGCTGGACGAGCTGGGCTTCGTTTCGTGGGTCAGGCAGGCGGCCGCGCTGCCGGGCGAGAAGATGTAATTTGTGCTGAGGAGCTGACATGGCGGCCACCGATTTCGGCGACCCAAAAAATTTCATCGACAACAAGATCGCCGCTCTGGGCGACTGGCGCGGCGAGACGCTGGCGCGGATGCGCGCTTTGATCGCCCGGGCGGTTCCCGAGGTGGTCGAGGAGGTCAAGTGGCGCGGCGTCCCGGTGTGGTCGCATCGCGGCATCATCTGCACCGGCGAGATCTACAAGGACAAGGTCAAGCTGACCTTTGCCAAGGGCGCATCGCTCGCCGACCCTGCCGGCCTGTTCAACGCCAGCCTCGACGGCAATGTCCGCCGCGCCATCGACATCGGCCCTGGCGACACGGTCGACGAGGCTGCGTTTCTGGCGCTGGTGCGCGCCGCAGCGCAGCTGAACGCCTCCGGCAAAGACAGGTCGAAGTCGTCGGCGCGTTGACATCAGGCGACGTCGATCACCACATTGCCGATGCCCTTGCCGTCCTCCACCGCCTCATGCGCCTGGGCGATCTCGCGCAGCGAAAACCGCGCCCCCACCGCGTGGCGCAAGGCGTTGTCGGCGATCAGCCTGCCAAGCTCCGCCACCGCCGACTTCCTGTCGTCCGGCTTCAGCTCGTAGACGACGAAGGATTTGAGGCAATAGCTGTTCCACAGCATCGCGGGAAAATTCAGGCCGATGTCGGCGGCGACGTTGGAGCCGTAGAACACCGCGGTCGAATGTGGCGCCATCACCGCCTCGTTGATCAGTCGCACCGTCGACGACAGGTCCATGTCGACGATGCCGTCGACGCCGGCGCCGCGCGTCAGGTCCTTGGAGACCTTGGTGACGTCCTTGTTCTGGTAGTCGATGACGAAGTCGGCGCCGGCCTGACGCGCGTGGTCGGCCTTCGCCGCCGACGCGGTGGCGATGACGCGGGCCCCGCGCAGCTTGGCGATCTGCGTCGCGTAATGGCCGACCGACGAGCCGCCGCCGGTGATCAGCAGCGTCTTGCCGGCCACCGGGCCGAGCAGCCGCACCGCATGCAGCGCGGTCAGCGCCGGAATGCCGAGACATGCGCCCGAGGCGAAGTTGACGTTTTCGGGCAGGCGCACCGCCTGCTGCGCCGGCAGGTTGCAAAACTGCGCCGCGGTGCCGAACGGCCGCTTCCACTGGGCGTTCCACAGCCACACCCGTTCGCCGATGCGGCCGTGTTCGACGCCTTTGCCGACCGCGTCGATGATCCCGGCGCCGTCGCTGTGGGGAATGATGCGGGGACCGGTCAGCGGCCGGACGCGCCGCGACTTGACGTCCGACGGGTTGACCCCGGAGGCATGGATCTGCACCCGCACCTCGCCCGGCCCCGGCTCGGTCGTCGCCATCTCGCTGACATTCAGCACGTCGCGCGCGGCGCCGTTGCGTTCATACCAGGCTGCCAGCAATCTTTCTCTCCCGGCCGGTGGATGCTTTGTCTATTTGGCCACAAAGATCACCGCCGGGGAAGCCATGCCGTCGCCCGCAGCGCCACCAGCGGCGCGAAATGCAGCAGCGCCTCGACGGGCGAACGCGTCAGCAGCAGCCAGTGCGCCAGCACCAGCGCCGCGGCCGGCAGGCTGAGCCGCTGCAGCCGTTTCCACCATTGGCCGAGCCGCGTTCGCGCAGCCTCGCTGGAAATCGACGCGACCACCGCCAGCAGGGCGAAGGCGACCCAGCCGGTCCACATCGACGCGAACGCCATGCCCTGCACGATCCAGTCGAGCCGTCCGATGCCGGCGGTGAAGATGGAGAGGTGCAGCAGGGCGTAGAGGAACGCCGCCAGCCCGATCGCGCGGCGTTGGCTCGCAAGCCATTTGAACGGCCGCGAAGTCGGAAACAGCGCCCGCAATGGCGCGATCGTTAGCGCCGCGATCAGCAGTTTCGCCGATATGTCGCCGCTGGGACGGATGCCCCAGCGCCAGGGCTGGCCTGTCGCCAGCCCGGCGGCCAGGAAAAGGGCGGGAACCGCGAGCAGGGCGGTGAATGCGACGCCGTGCCATTGTCTTTGGGGTGAAGGTTTTTTGTGCCACAAATCAATTTATCCGGTGGATCACGCGGTGCGCCGCGCGCCGGGCTAACGCGAAGCGGCATTCATGGCAATCCGGCTCAGATGAACCAGACCAGTCCCGATCCTGCGGCAACTCACCATGCCCGTTCGACCGGCAACGACGAGCGCATCGGCCTGGTGCTGGTGGCGCTGTCGGCGCTGTTCTGGAGTTTTGGCGGCGCGATCGCCCGCTTTATCGAGGCCGGCGATGTGTGGACGGTGGTGTTCTGGCGCTCCTTGTGGGCGTCGGCGTTTCTTGTCGCCTTCATGGTCTGGCGCGACGGCGTTTCCGGCACGGTTCAGCTGTTTCGCAGGATGGGGCTGCCCGGCGTCGTCGTCGGCTGCTGTTTCGCCATCGCCTCGACCTGCTTTGTCGTCGCCCTGCAATATACGACGGTCGCCAACATCGTGCTGCTGCAGGCCGGTGTGCCGCTGATCGCGGCGCTGATGGGATGGATCGTGTTTCGCGAGCGCGTGTCGACCGCGACCTGGGCGGCGATCGCGGCCGTTGTCGCCGGTGTGGCGATCATGGTGTCGGAATCGTTTTCCGGAAAGGTTTCCCCCATCGGCGACGGGCTGGCGCTCCTGATCGCGTTCGCCTTTTCCACTGCCACCGTCATCACCCGCCGCTACGCCCATGTGCGCATGACGCCGGCCACCTGCCTGGGCGCGGTCATCGCCTGCCTGTTCGCCGCCACGCAGGCCTCCACCTTTGCGACCAGCGGCCGCGACGCCGTGCTGCTGTTCGCCTTCGGCGCACTCAATCTCGGCCTTGGCCTGGCGCTGTTCGCCACCGGCGCAAGGCTGATCCCGGCCGCAGTCGCCGCCTTGCTTGGAACGCTCGAGACGGTGCTCGGGCCGATCTGGGTCTGGCTGATCCACGGCGAGGTTCCCTCGACGCGAACCATTGTCGGCGGAGCGGTCATCTTCGTCGCCCTTCTGGTCCATATCGCTATCGAGGCCAGGCGGCAGTCGAGGCCGCGCAAGCCGGGAGTCACGGGCCTTCCCAATCCGCAATGAATCGGCTTGCGCCGACCATGATGACGCAACCGCCGCCGCGATTTTGCGGCTTGTCGAGGTCCGAAATCGCCAATAGGCTCTTGCCAGCTTCGCTCGGGATGCGTCGGCGCTCCGGGCGGACACAAGAAAAGAATGAGGAGAACCAAATGATCGGCAAGGTAATCCGGCTGGCTGCCGCGACGGCGCTCTCGGGGCTGTTCGTCACCTTTGCGTCGGCGCAGGACAAGACGGTCAACGTCTACAACTGGTCTGACTATATCGATGAATCGATCATCGAAGACTTCACCAAGGAAACCGGCATCAAGGTTCGCTACGACGTCTATGATTCGAACGAAATTCTCGAAACCAAGCTGCTCGCAGGTGGTTCGGGCTATGACGTCGTGGTGCCCTCGGCAACACCCTTTATGGTTCGCCAGATTCAGGCCGGCGTCTATCAGAAACTGGACAAGTCGAAGCTGCCCAATATTGGCAATGAATGGGACTTGGTCGAGAAGGCGGTCGCCAAGTTCGATCCCGGCAACGAATATTCCGTCAACTATATGTGGGGCACCATTGGTATCGGCTACAACAAGAAGAAAGTGAAAGAGGCCCTCGGAATCGATGCCGTCGACAGTTGGGACGTCGTGTTCAAGCCGGAAAACATGCAAAAGCTCAACGCATGTGGCGTCTATTTCCTTGATGCCGGCTCTGACGTTATCTCGACGGCCCTCCACTATCTGGGCCTCGACCCGAGCTCCAGTTCGCCGGAAGATGTCGGCAAGGCGGAAGAGTTGATGGTGAGTGTGCGACCGTTCATCCGCAAATTCCATTCATCGGAAATGATCAATGCCCTGGCAAATGGCGACATTTGCGTGGCAGTCGGTTATTCGGGCGATCTTTTCCAGGCGCGTGACCGCGCCGCCGAAGCGGATCAAGGCGTCGACATTGCATATGTGATTCCGAAGGAAGGCGCGCAGATGTGGTTTGACCAGATGGCCATTCCTGCCGATGCAAAGCACGTTGACGAGGCGCACGCCTTCATCAATTACATGATGAAGCCGGAAGTCGCGGCCAAGGCGTCGAACTATGTCTTCTACGCGAATGGCAACAAGGCGTCCCAAGCGCTGCTTGACAAGGAAATCATCGACGATCCTGCGATTTACCCACCGGCGGAGGTGATGGCCAAGCTGTTCACGGTGCAACCCTATGACGCGAAAGGCCAGCGTATCATCACGCGCGCATGGACCAAGATCACGACCGGCCAGTGACACGACCGAGGCCCGGCGCCAGCGCCGGGCCTTTTCTTTTCCAGGCTGATTGCCGTCACCAGGGGGACGCATGAAATCGCTCGGCAGCATCCGTAGAAGCTTTGCGCCTTGGACCGATCCGAAGGCCAAACCCTACATTCTGTTTGAGAACATCACCAAGATGTTCGGCGACTTCACCGCCGTCAACGATCTGACCCTGGGCATCTATGAGCGCGAATTCTTCGCCCTGCTCGGCGCGTCGGGCTGCGGAAAATCGACCCTGCTGCGCATGCTGGCCGGTTTCGAGGAGCCGACGTCGGGCCGCATCCTGCTCGACGGCCAGGACCTACGCGGCATCCCGCCCTACCGCCGCCCCGTCAACATGATGTTCCAGTCCTATGCGCTGTTCCCGCACATGACCGTCGAACAGAACATCGGCTTCGGGCTGAAGCAGGAGGGCATGCCGAGAGCCGACATCGACAAACGCGTCGAGGACATGCTGAAGCTGGTCAAGCTGACCCAGTTCGCCAAGCGCAAGCCGCATCAGCTGTCCGGCGGCCAGCGCCAGCGCGTCGCGCTTGCGCGCTCGGTCGCCAAACGGCCGAAGGTGCTGCTGCTGGACGAACCGCTCGGCGCGCTCGACAAGAAGCTGCGCGAGGAGACCCAGTTCGAACTGATGGACCTGCAGCAGGAACTCGGCCTGACCTTCGTGGTCGTCACCCATGACCAGGAGGAGGCGATGACGATGGCCGACCGCATCGCCATCATGGACAAGGGTCAGGTGATGCAGGTCGCTACGCCTGCCGAAATCTACGAGGCGCCGGAGACGCGTTTCGTCGCCGGTTTCGTCGGCAACGTCAACATGTTCGAGGGCAAGGTGAAAAGCCGCACCGCCGACACGATCCGGCTGCAGGGCGCCAGCGGCGCCGAGATCGTCGTCGCCAATGCCGGCGACGCCGAGACCGGCAAGGAAGTCGCTTTCGCCATCCGTCCGGAAAAGATCAGGGTGTCGTCGAAAAAGCCCGCATCCGACGCCAATGCGATGGAGGGCGAGATCTACGACATCGCCTATCTCGGCGACATGACCGTCTATCACGTCAAGCTCGTCGACGGTCAGGTCGTCAAGGCGAGCGCGCTCAACGCCGCGCGTGTCGCCGAGGACCCGCTGACCTGGAACGACAAGGCGTGGATTTCATTCCGGCCGGACGCCGGCGTCGTGCTGACCAGGTAGGAGCCCGACATGGCCGACACGACAGCAAGCAATGTCGAACCTTCGCCGCGGGTCGAAAACGGCGGCCTGATCCAGGCGATCACCAGCCGGCTGGTGATCGCGGTTCCCTATGTCTGGCTGCTGGTCTTTTTCCTCATTCCCTTCTTCATCGTCTTCAAGATCTCGCTGTCGCAGACGGCGATCGCCATGCCGCCCTACACCCCGGTGGCGGAGGGCGTTTCCGATTTCTTCGGCAAGATCGGCCAGTTCAGCTTCGACAATTATCTGTGGCTCACCGAAGACCCGCTCTACTACCGCGCCTATCTGCGCAGCCTCGAGATCGCGGGCATATCGACCTTCTTCACTCTGCTGATCGGCTATCCCATCGCCTACGGCATGGCGCGCGCGCCGGCGTCGTTGCGGCCCACCTTGCTGATGCTGGTCATCCTGCCGTTCTGGACGTCGTTCCTGATCCGCGTCTACGCCTGGATCGGCATTCTCAAGCCCGAGGGCCTTCTCAACCAGTTTCTGATGTCGCTCAACATCATCGACACGCCGCTGATCATCCTCAACACCGACACCGCCATCTATATCGGCATCGTCTATTCCTACCTGCCCTTCATGGTGCTGCCGCTCTATTCGTCGCTGGAGAAGATGGACTACACCCTGGTCGAGGCGGCCAACGATCTCGGCTGCCCGCCCTTGCGGGCGTTCTGGAAGATCACCTTCCCGCTGTCCCTGCCCGGCGTCGTCGCCGGCTGCCTGCTGGTGTTCATCCCCGCGGTCGGCGAGTTCGTCATTCCCGACCTGCTCGGCGGCAAGGAAACGCTGATGATCGGCAAGACGCTGTGGAACGAGTTCTTCGCCAACCGCGACTGGCCGGTGTCGTCGGCGGTTGCGATCATCCTGCTGCTGTTGCTGGTGGTGCCGATCATGTTCTTCCAGCACTATCAGGCCAAATCGCAGGAGGCGGGACGATGAACCCGACCTGGTCGCGTTTCAACATCGCCTCGGTGGTGCTCGGCTTCGCCTTTCTCTATCTGCCGATCGTCATCCTCGTCATCTTCTCGTTCAACGCCTCCAGGCTGGTCACGGTGTGGGGCGGGTTCTCGACCCAGTGGTATGTGTCGCTGTTTTCCAACCAGGGTTTTCTCGACGCCGCCTGGGTGACCATCCGCGTCGGGCTGCTGTCTGCGACCGTCGCCACGATCCTCGGCACCATGGCGGCGCTGGCGCTGGTGCGCTACACCCGCTTTCGCGGCCGCATCCTGTTTTCCGGCATGGTGTTCGCGCCGCTGGTCATGCCCGAGGTCATCACCGGCCTGTCGCTGCTGCTGCTGTTCGTGGCGGCGGGCATGGACCGCGGCTTCGTCACGGTGACGCTGGCGCACATCACCTTCACCATGTGTTTTGTCGCCGTCGTGGTGCAGTCGCGGCTGGTCAGCTTCGACCGGTCGCTGGAAGAGGCTGCGATGGACCTCGGCGCGACGCCGGTGAAGACCTTTTTCCAGGTGACGCTGCCGGTCATCCTGCCGGCCATCGTCTCCGGCTGGATGCTGGCGTTCACCCTGTCGCTCGACGATCTCGTCATCGCCAGCTTTGCCTCGGGCCCCGGCGCCACGACGCTGCCGATGAAGATCTACAGCCAGGTCCGCCTTGGCGTCACGCCCGAGATCAACGCCGCCTGCACCATGTTGATCGGCGTCGTCGCCATCGGCGTGATCGCGGCGTCGATCGCCAACAAGCGGCGCGAGGTGCAACGGCAGCGCGACGAGCAGGCGGCGCAGCGCGGCTGAAGCGGTCTACCGCTCGTCCGCCCAGGTGACGAACGGCGCGTCCCACGAGCCGCCGATGAAGAACAGCCTGCCTTCCGGCGCGGCCTCCTCCGGCGCTTTCAACAGCACGTGGCCGGTCAGCGCCAGGCTGCGCCCGACATAGGGCACGATGCCGTCGAGCCTGATGCTGGCGCCCGGCGTCTCGACGCGCGCCTTTTCAAGCCGCGCCACGCCCGTCGACAGGTTCGCCTTGAACTCCGCGCCCTCGAGCGTGGTGGCGGCGCCGCTCAGCGCGGTCAGCGGAAAGAAGCCGGCTTCGCCCGATTGCCCGGTCAGCTTGGTCAGGTCGAGGCCGCTGACCGAACCC
>Ga0209793_1000901_pt1 | contig 23938 bp, 25 predicted proteins | sample EBPBio122009_DNA_FD_185863 | JGI IMG/M metagenome (GOLD analysis project Ga0209793, IMG submission 185863) | Wastewater treatment Type I Accumulibacter community from EBPR Bioreactor in Madison, WI, USA - Reactor 1_2/2/2009_ DNA (SPAdes) (version 2) | ecosystem: Engineered > Bioreactor > EBPR >... | reverse complement strand
GTCGACAACAGGTCGCTTCGTATTCGAGCGCCAGCGCCACATTGGCCACAAGCGTCACCTCGCCCCGACGGGCGGCCATCAACAAGGCGGCTGAAGCGCCAGTTGGACTGCGCATAGCAGCAACGATGACGTTGGTGTCGAGAACAAGCCTCATATCACCAGCAATATCATATTGCGGGCGATGTGTCTACAAGAAAGCAGATCATGGCGCCATGACGCCCGCACTATTTAGATATTGATAAAATATGTTATCAAGAGTAACGCGGTCGATTGCTACGTGACTATCTTCCGACACCGGGCCAAAGAGCATTGGATGCGCTTTGGTGTCATGTGGGCTACAATGTAGCTCACCAAACCGGGGGGTCAGAACATGTCCGAGAATGCTGTTGTCCGTGCCAGAATCAACGAGCACATTAAGGAAGAGGCGACCGCCGTGCTTGCGGCGATGGGGCTGACCGTGTCGGACGCCTTCCGCATCATGCTGACCCGCGTCGCACGCGAGAAGGCTCTGCCGTTCGAACCCCTGGTTCCGAACGTCGACACCATCGAGGCGATGAAGGAAGCGCGCCGGGGTGGCCTGAAGTCGTTTGCTACCGTCGAGGATCTGGTGGCGGGCCTGAATGCGGAGGATTGAACACACTGGCCAGTTCAAGCGTGACTACAAGCGCGAAACCAAGGGACCGCACCGGCAAACGCTGCAAAACGATTTCGGTACCGTCGTCACGGCCTTGGCCCATGATCAGCCACTGGCCGAGAAGCACCACGATCATTCGCTCAGTGGTGATTGGAAGGACCACCGAGATTGTCACGTCAAGCCCGACTTGGTCTTGATCTACAGAAAACCGGACGACAATGTACTCCAACTTGTCCGTCTCGGTTCGCACAGCGAACTTGGCCTGTGAGCAACCGGGCTCTGTGACAAGGAAATGAAAGATACAGCGAGCGGAATCACCGATGTGGAACGGGCGCTACACGTTCCAAAGCGACGCCAAGGTGATCGACTGGGATCTGGATGCCCTCGTGGCAGGGCCGGCGTGGGGATGACGGAATTTTCGGCGGTTCCGGCTTACAACCCCATCCTGTTCGGTGGCGATGCTCGTGGCTACACGGATTACGCCACGTACGTCGAAGACGTCCCCTGAACAACGAGGACGCCCATTGTGAAGCCACTGGCCTTACCGAGTATCTCCCGATTGACAACGCACGCTCCCGCGTCGACCTCGAGTTGAACTTGGAGCGACCAGAGCTCTCCGGCCGCGACATCGTAACTATGGACGGCGGAGTGGATGTCCACCAGCTCCGGCAAGCATGAGTCGGTAACCACGCGTTAAGCGCACCAATACGCGGCGCGCTCAGGCAGGCAGACGCGGGTTACCGATCACCGCGTCAATTTCTTCTGGCGGCAGGTCGAAGAAGCAAGCAATCTCCTCCGCGTGTTGCCCCTGTGCCAAACGCTCACGCACGTCCGCTTGCCAGCCTTCGAGCCCCAGGCTAAGCGAGCGACCGGCCTGCTCGCCGGCCAGCGCCTGACCGCCAAAGCCGGCGTATTTGTTGGCGTAGCCACGCGGGGTAATCATCAGGCCGTCTTGGACGAAGGTGCTGCTGTTACCGATCAGTACGGTGGTCAACATGCCGATCTCGCTTTCGGCCATTTGCGCCAGGGTGGTCAGCTGGATCGCCTGCTTCTTGCGGTACGCGGACTTGACCACCGCCACCGGCGTCTCCGGCGCGCGATGGCGCAGCAGGATGCGCTGCGCCTCGATGATCTGGCCGGTGCGCCGGCCGCTCTTCGGGTTATACAGAGCGACAACGAAATCGGCATGGGCCGCGGCGTTCAGCCGGCGGACAATAACCGGCCACGGTGTCAGCAGGTCGGAGAGCGAGATCGAGCAGAAGTCGTGCGTCAGCGGCGCGCCGACCAGCGCCGCGCACGCCGACAGCGCCGTGGCGCCGGGAACGACCTCAACCTCGATTCCAGATCCGGGACGCCAGCCCGCTTGCAGCAGGACTTCGTAGGTCGGACCGGCCATCCCGTAGACACCGATGTCGCCCGACGAAATGACCGCCGCGATCTTGCCCTGACGGGCATGTTCCCAGGCCTCGTTGCAGCGATCGAGCTCTTCGGTCATGCCCTTGCGGATGACCAGCTTGCCGTCGAGCAGGTCTTTCACCAGCCTGATGTAGGTGGCGTAGCCGATGACCACGTCGGCCTCGGCGATGGCCGCGCGCGCGCGCAAGCTCATGTGTTCCGGCGCCCCCGGGCCGAAGCCGACGAGGATGATTTTTCCTGCTTTCTGGATCGGGTCAGTGGCGTTCATTGGTGCTCATGGGTAAATTCTGGCAATGGAGATGGTGGCGTTACGGCCATCCGGGCCGCGCAGCTTGTGTTTTTCGACGATCAGATCGGCCTTGTCGGCACCGGCGACAAGCAGCGCAGCCGCTTCGGAAACCGACGGGGAGCCGGTATACCTGCGTACCGTTTCCGAGGGATTGGGAACGTCAACGGCGGCAAGATCGGCAGCGGGGTAGAAGTGGATGTACCAGGCCTGTTCCCTGGCCACCTGCAGCAGGCCCGCCTCGTCGGCCTTGAGGTCGATGCTGCCCACCGCGCGGACGTCCGACGGCTGCCCGCCGCAGACCGCCAGCGCCTCGCTGATGGCCTGATAGATGGTCGCCGCCGGCGTGCCGCGATCGCAGCCGAGGCCCAGTGCAAGCGCGAACTGCAGGGGGTCTTCCACGCCAGGAGCGCGGTTCAATGCGCGCCCCCCGGCCGGTAGACGATCGCCTTACCGGCCAACTGCACCGCATAGTCGTCCGGCATCGCACGTTGGCTGATCCAGAGCACCGCAGCGAAGCGCTGGGGATCGACGTCTTCGATGCGGGCAAAGCGTTCCAGCGTGGCTGGTAGCGGGCCGCTGCGACCATTCGCATGCCCCGTCCACCAGTCGCCGCTGCCATCTTCCTGGACCAGCGCCACCGGCTCGTCGTTGACCACCGCGGCGCTGACGCGAACGATTTCGGCGTGCGTCGCCTCGATCGTCCAGCCGAGTTCGCGACCGAGGAGGTCGACGGCCAGCGTCTGGCGCGCATCCGAGGCGGTGGTCAGCACTGCCGTCGCCCCCAGCGTGGTGGCCAGGTGGACAGCCAGCGCGTTGGCGCCGCCGACATGTCCCGAGAGCACCGGAATGGCAAAGCAGCCGGCCTCGTCCACCACGACCACCGCCGGGTCGCTTTCCTTGTTGCCCAGATGCGGTGCGATCAGGCGGACGACAGCGCCCAGCGAGACGATCGCGACGATGCCGTCGAACCCGGCGAACAGCGCCGGCACCTGGTCGCCGACCTTGCCGCTGTAACACTGCACGACCGCCGGCGCTGCGGCTTCAGCCTCGGCGCGAAACTTTTCCGGGGCGAACAGCGAGGCACCGGGCAGTGCGGCGACCACCTTGCCGGCCAGGGCAATGCCGTGCCGAGTGATGGCGACGACAGCGACCTTCATGCGGCCTCGGCTGCCGGCGCCACTGCCAGTGCTTCCTTACGCGTGCGGCAACCGCGACGCAATTCGCCGCGTACGCGCTTCGGGTTATGGACCAGCATCAGGGACAGATAATTGGCTTTTTCGCCTTTCAGGCTGGCGACGTCGCGAACCACGCGCTCGTCCGGCGCGCCGACCTTCTCGACAAAACAGGTGCTGTCCAGCAGGCCGCGCCGCTCCAGCAGCTCAATGACTTCGTCCAGCAGAGGCTTGACCTTGAGCAGGACCACGGTATCGAACTCGTCAAGCAGTTGATCGATGACGCCGACGCCGTAGGCCGCCGGAATCACCGCCAGCGTTTCGTCTTCCTCGGCCAGCGTGCTGCCGGTGGTCGCCGCGGCAGCGGCGAAGGAACTGACGCCGGCGATCGTCTCGACGCGCACTTCCGGTGCCAGTTCGCGGACGACGCGGGCAAGGTGACCAAAGGTGGAAAAAGTCGACGCGTCGCCTTCGACCAGGAACACCAGGTCGCGGCCTTCGGCGAGCAGCTCGACCGTGCGCAGCGCAGCGCGCGCCCACGCCTTGCCGAGAATCTCGGCGTCACGGGTCATCGGAAATACCAGTTGCTCGGCGTCGTCCGGCACGGCGATACCGCCACGCGCGACGATTGCCAGTGCGTACGAGTCGTCCTCGGCCTTTTTCACCGGGTACAGCCAGCGTGCACCGGACTGCAGAACCGCCCAGGCGCGGCGAGTGATCAATTCGGGGTCGCCGGGGCCGAGTGAGGCGCCGATCAGTTTTCCGTAGCGGGGCATTCTTCTTCCTTTCTTGCAGTGAGGATCCACACCGGGTTCTGGGCGGCCAGACGGTGCATGTCGAGAATTGGCTGGCTGCGACTGGCCTGTAGCTGGATGAGATCCCAGACTGCGCCGGCAGCAGCCAGCGTGCGCGTGGCGGTGGCCAGATTTTCCAGAGTGACGAAGTTCATCACCAGTCGGCCAGCCGGCTTCAGGCGGCCGAGAACCAGTCCTATCAACGCGGCGAGTTCGCCGCCGGAACCGCCAATGAAAACGGCGTCGGGGTCGGGCCAGGTATCGAGATGCGCTGGTGCCCGGCCTTCGACCAGGGTGTAATTGCTGGCCTGGAAACGAAGCGCATTGGCGCGCGCGTTGGCAGCATCACCAGCGTTCTTCTCGATGGCCCAGACGTGCCCGTGCAGCGCCAGCGCTGCGGCTTCCAGTCCGACGGCACCTGAACCGGCGCCGATGTCCCAGACCGTCGCGTCAGGCGCCAGACGCAGCTTGGCAAGCGACAGCACGCGCGCTTCCTGTTTGGTGATCAGGCCCTTTTCCGGCGCGCGCTGCCGGTATTCGAGGTCTTCGCGGCCGAGCGCAGCGGGCCGGATTGGCCGCCTGCGTTCAACCAGCAGGACGTTCGGCTCGGGGAACTCCCGTCCGGCGATCTCGGCGAGGGTCAGCGACGGAAAGAGCTGCTCGTCGGGCAACTGCAGGCGGCAGGCCACCGACAACGTGAGATCGTCGCCGTGGCCGACGGCGATCAGCGCCCGCGCCAGACGCGCTGGCGTGTTCTGCACACCGGTAAACACGGCTACCAGCGGCTGCAAGGCAATCGCCCGCAGCACGCAATAAAGGCCGTGCGACGGCGAGGCGCCGGGCAGCCACTCGCCGGCGTCGGCACCGTGGCAGGAAGCAATGCGCAGGGTCTGCCAAGGTTTGCGAAAGCGTGCGCAGAGCAGTTGTACGGTGGATGGCGCCGGCAAGACCTCGATTTGCGCCGCGCCCAAGCGGGCGATGAGCAGGGGTGCGATGCCATGGCACAGCGGATCACCGGTGGCCAGCACGGCGACCACTTGGCCGGCGGCGTGTGCCGCCTTGATCCATTCCGGCACCTGCGCGATGGCGGCGTCCATGTCCTGCAGGCGGCAGCCGGCCGGAAGCTTGGCGCGCACCAGATCGAGCGTGCGCCCGGCACCAATCACCAGGTCTGCGGCAAGCAGCCGCTGGCGTGCGCGCTCGGACAAGCCGCCCCAGCCGTCGTCGAGAATGCCGATCACGGCGCAGGGTTCATAGGACTTCATTTTCCTCCACACGAACAATGAAGCGGCCTTCGAAATCGCAGACCAGGACGGTCAAGCGATAGCTGCCGGGGTAGCAGGCCTTGAGACGGCGTATGGCGCGCATCGCCAGCGCCCGATGGAAGGCTTCACCGAGTCCCAGCGTGGCCAGTCGTTCGGCTGCGAAACGGCCGGTTTCGGCGTGGCGGATGGCCTCGACGAGGTCTGGCGGCGCACCGACCACCTGCGCCGATTCGGCGAGTACGTCACGGTCGATCTCGGCCTTCCAGGCGTGCGTCACTGCCAGGCCCTGGCACATCTTGGTCAGCTTGCCGACCATCGCACCGACAAAGACGTGCTGCATGTTCTGCTTGATCGCGGCCAGGAATCCGGCCTTGACGAAGTCGCCCATCTGCACGAAGCAGCTTTCTTCGAGTTCGCCCAGCTGGCGCATGGCGAACTTCTCGCTGCGCCCACCGGTGGTGAACACGACGCTGCGCTGGCCCTGCCTGGCGGCCACCTCGACCCCCTGAACGACACTGGCGCGAAAAGCGGCGGTCGAGTACGGACGGACGATGCCGGTGGTGCCGAGAATGGAAATGCCACCGAGAATGCCAAGACGCGCGTTGAGCGTTTTCCTGGCCATTTCCTCGCCACCGGGAACCGAGAGGGTCACCCGCAGCCCGTCGTGCTCGAGCAGTTCGCCGCCGGCGAGGCGCACGTTGTCGCGGATATTGCGCTGCGGCACCGGGTTGATCGCCGGCCCGCCCAGGGTCAGCCCGAGTCCCTCGCGGGTCACCGTACCGACGCCGGGGCCGGCACACAGTTCGATCTCTCCGGCACGCTGCGGCAACCGCTGCACAGCGGCGGTTAGATGCGCGCCGTGCGTGATATCGGGATCGTCACCGGCATCCTTAACAATGGCTGCGCAGGCGCGGCGCAGCAGGCCTTCCCCGACAATGCCGGCATCGATCACAGCGAAGCACACCTCCTGGCCATTGGGCAGTCGGCACAGTACGTGCGCCGGCACCTGCCCGGTCAGCAGACCGATCGTCGCCGCGCGAGCCGCCGCTGCCGAGCAGGCGCCGGTGCTGAAGCCGGTGCGGTTGCCACGCTGGCGACGCGTGGCAGACTTGCGCAGCTTGGGCGGAGCAAGCTCTTGAGAGGTGTCGCTCATGCCACCCGTTGCTGCTCGTTCTCTGCGAAGGAAAGCAGCGCATGAATGGCCGCGACGACCAGCGTCGAGCCGCCCTTGCGGCCGTGGATGGCCACCCACGGGACGTCGTCAACGCCCATCAGCAGGTCCTTCGACTCAGCCGCCGAGACAAAGCCGACCGGCATGCCAATCACCAAAGACGGCCGGACGCCCTCTTCACGAATCAGGCGCACCACTTCGATCAGCGCGGTAGGCGCATTGCCGATGCCGACGATGGCACCGTCGAGTTCGCCCTCGCGATGCGCTTTGCGCATCGCCTGCACGGCCCGCGTCGTGTTCTCGGCGTGCGCCCGCTCGATGACGACCGTGTCGGAAATGTAGTGCCGGGTGTACAGCGCGAAGTGCTGTAGACGCGGCCTCGACAAACCGGTGCAGATCATCTCGACGTCGGTGACGATCGGCGTGCCACCCTTGAGCACGGCGGCGAGACCAGCGGCCATCGCCTGCGGGTGAAAGACGGTCAGCCCGTTGAATTCGAAATCGGCATTGGCGTGAATCATGCGCCGCACCAGGGGCCACTGCTCTGCGCTGTAGTCGTGCGGCCCGACTTCGGCGTCGATGATGGCGAAGGAACCGTGCTCAATGGCGCGGCCGCTGGCAGTCAGTTGTTCGGTAACGGCAGGGATGGTCATGGCAGCTCAGATGTGGACGTGTTGATGATCGTCGTGATCATGCGGATGAACGTGCCCTTCGCCTGCATGTGCGTGCCCAGCGCCGACGAGGTGGGTTGGGGTTTGCGTGTGGCTGTGATCGTGCAGCTGTTCGGCCTCGGCCGCCTGCCGGTATTTGCAGCCGTCGCACTCGAGCAATGCCCCGCTCGGCAGCTCACGGCCGGAAACGCGCGCATCGAGCAGGTCGAAAATGCCCTGATCAAACCCGAAGTAGCTACCGGCGGCGAAGGCGATCTGTGGGTACTGCTTTTGCAGCCGTTCGACCTGCGCCTTGATGCGCTCGATGAGAACGCCGTTGAACAGGTACACCGGGACGATGGCGATCTGCGTCATGCCCAGCCGCACCTGCCGCTGGACAACGGTTTCCAGACGCGGCCAGGTAACGCCGGTGAATGCCAGGTCGACCAGTTCATGCTCGTTGTCCTCGAAAAGCCAGCGCGTCAGCTTGGCCAGTTCGCCGTTGGCGCCGGCGTCCGAGGAACCGCGGCCGAGCAGGATCACACCGGTGGTTTGCGGGTCCGGCATGGCCAGCGATTTCATCAGGCGCGCGAGCTGTCCCTGCAACACGGCGAAGATCTGGCGGCCCATGCCGAGATGACGGGCACAGTGGAAGCTGACCTGCGGGTAAGCCACACGGGCGGCATCCATGGCCGCCGGCAACTCCATCTTGACATGACCGGCGGCATTGAGAATCAGCGGTACGACCAGCACCTGCCGGGCACCGCGCGCGGCACGCTGCAGGCCCTCGGCAAGGAGCACGGCGGCATGCTCGATGAAGCAGACCTCGATGCGCCAGGCGGGATGGCGTTTCTGCCACTCGCCGGCGAAGCGGCGGATTTCGTCGTTGCCCTCGGGATGGCGTGAGCCGTGGGCGGCAAGCAGCAATGTGGTCGAACTATCCATCTCGTTTTACTCCGATGCCCGGCGAAAGCGGTGCGTGAATGTTGCGTCGTAGAGTTTCGATTTCTTTAGCTGCGGCCAGTGACGCGCGCCGAGCGTAGGACTGGCGATGATCATCGCCTGGCTGGCGATCTTTTCCGCACGGCACTTGTCGCGGATGTCGGCCAGCGTGCCGCGGATGATTTTCTCCTCGCCCGGCCAGCTCGCCTTATGAACCACCAGGATCGCGGCGTCGTCACGCCAGCCGGCCGCGCGCAAGTCCTCGACCACCTGGTGCAGGAGGGTGATCGAGAGAAATACGCACAGCGTGCAGTGGTGCTGCGCCAGTTCCTGCAGCGATTCGCCGGCCGGCATCGGCGTGCGGCCTGCAACGCGGGTCAGGATCACCGTCTGGGTGACCTCGGGCAGGGTCAGCGTCTCGACGGCGGCGGCCGCAGCGGCCATCGCCGACGAGACGCCGGGCACCACGCCAACCTCGATACCGGCGGCATCGAGTGGCTGCGTCACCTCGATCAACGCGCCGAACAGCGCCGGGTCTCCGGTCTGCAGACGAACGACGATGGCCTTCGTCTGCGCCTGCTCGACCAGCCAGGCGGTGATTTCCGCCAGCGCCATGTCCTTGGAATCGGCGATCACGCAGCCCGCCGGCGCCCAACGCATGGCTGCCTCCGAAACCAGCGACCCGGCGAAGAGAATTGCCCCGGCGCCGGCGATCAGATCCCGGCCCTTGACGGTAATCAGGTCGGGATCGCCCGGACCGGCGCCAACGAACCACACCTTGCCCATGCTCAGTTCGCCAGCTTGAGCGACTGGATGTTGAAGCAGGTGGCAATCAGGCGCTTGTTTTCGTGGCGCTTGAGAAGGCGAACGACAGCCAGCGTGAACAAGGGCTCGCAGATGACGATCAGCAGGTAGGAGCTGGCAAACGCCGCCCAGGCGGCCAGCGGCGTCGCCACCTCGGCGGCGAGCAGCCAGAAACCGACCATGGCCGTGACGCCGGCGTAGTACATGGCGTCGAGCTTGACGATCGCCCCCCAGCTGACGACACGGCCGGCCAGCTCGGCGCGCAACTGGCGACCCACACTGTAGTGAACGGCGATCAGCGGCACGATCAGGGACAGCGAGTTGACCGCCAGATGCGGCAGATCCACGGGTTCGAAGAGCAGGCCCTGGAGCAACAGCCCCGCAGCGAAACCGAGCAGCGTCGGCAGAAAACCGAGTGTCAGATAGATCGCCATGGCGCCGACGAAGTGCAATTCCGAGGGGCCGACGTTGACGTGAAAACTCTGCATGAACAGCGAGAAAAACAGTGCCGCGAGCAGCGTGCGGACGATGTCCGCCGGCTGTCTGAGCAGGTCCCTGCCGTAGTAAGCGACGAGGCCGACGGCCGAGGCATTGGCCAGAACGACTTTCGCCTGGGCGATGATGCCGGGTTCGATATGCATGGTACTTTCCTTTCTTTCAGGTGGACAATGAAGAAGCCGCTGGCGCAAACAGCTGCGCCACCGCCTCCGGGTTTGAGGGGAAGTAGAGGTGCATATACGAGGCATGCACACGGCCGATGCGATAGACCGCTTCGCCGCGCCGTCCCGCCCGCGCGCCTTCGCTGATCGCGATCGGCGACAGCGGCGTCTCCATCTGCGAGTAGTGGAAGCTGTGTCCGCGCAGCTCGCCTTCGGGCAGAGCGACGCGGTGCAGGCCGAGGTTGGCGAGGCGGCCGAGCATCTGGGCGTTGCCTGGCAAGAGCCCGACCATCTCGGCCCGGCAGCCGTCCTTGTCGGCCAGTGACTCGAGCAGATAGAGCATTCCGCCGCACTCGGCGACTAGCGGTTTGCCGGCGGCATGGTGAGCGCGAATCGCGGCGTGCATTGGCCCGTTGGCGGCGAGCGCTGCGAGGTGCAATTCGGGATAACCACCCGGCAGGTAGAGCACTTCGGCCTCTGGCAGCGAGCCATCGAGCAGCGGCGAAAAGAAGCTCAGCTCGGCACCGAGTTCGCGTAGCAGATCGAGATTGGCGCGGTACAGGAAGGCGAAAGCGCCGTCCCGTGCCACCGCGACGCGCACGCCGGCCAGTGCTGGCGGCTGCGCGCCAGTCGCTGTCGGCGGCACGGATGATGCAGCAAAGCTGACGGCCGCTGGCAGCAGCTTGGGCACCGCCTGCAGCGCGGCCGCCGCGCGGGCGATGCGCGCCTCGAGATCGGCGACTTCAGCCGCCTGTACCAGACCGAGGTGACGCTCGGGCAGAGCGATGTCGGCGTCGCGCGGCAGCCAGCCAAAGCTGGCCAGCCCCGACGGCAGGCTCTCGGCGAGCATCTCGTAGTGGCGTTCGCCGGCGACCCGGTTGGCAAATACCCCGGCAAAGGGCAGCCCCGGCCGGTAGGTAGCCAGGCCATGCGCCAGCGCGCCAAAGGTCTGAGCCATGGCGCTGCCGTCGATCACCACCACGATCGGAATGCCGAACAGGGCCGCCAGATCGGCACTCGAGCAGTCGCCGTCGAAGAGTCCCATGACGCCTTCGATGAGGATCAGGTCGGCTTCGGCCGCCGCCGCCTGCAGGAGTTGCCGACAGTGCTCCTCACCGCCCATCCACAGGTCGAGCTGATAAACCGGCGCGGCAGAGGCCCGCTCGAGGATCATCGGGTCGAGAAAGTCGGGGCCGGTCTTGAAAACGCGCACGCGCCGCCCCTGCCCACGATGGTGCGCTGCGAGAGCCGCGGTCACCGTCGTCTTGCCCTGGCCGGAAGCAGGCGCGGCGATGAACAGCGCCGGGCACGCCGGCACAGCGCTCACAGATCGACCCCTTTCTGCGCGCGTACGCCAGCGCGAAAGGCGTGCTTGACGTCGCGCAGCTCGCTCACCGTGTCGGCTGCGGCGCCCAGTTCGTCCGGCGCGCCGCGGCCGGTGATCACCACGTGCTGCAGCGCGGGGCGGGCGGCCAGATCGGCGAGCACGAGCGGCAAATCCAGCCAGCCGTTCTTCAGCGCATAGGTCAGTTCATCGAGGACGATCAGCCCCAGCGACGGGTCACCGAGCATCTCGGCAACCACGGCCCAGGCGCGGCGCGCGGTTTCCCGATCGCGGGCCAGGTTCTGCGTCTCCCAGGTGAAACCTTCGCCAAGCACATGCCAGGTGACCCCTGGCTGAGCACGGAAGAAGGCCTCTTCGCCGGTGTCCGAGCGCCCCTTGATGAACTGCGCGACACCGACCCGCAAGCCGTGTCCGAGGGCACGGGCGACCATGCCGAAAGCCGAACTCGACTTGCCCTTGCCGTTACCGGTGAGGACCAGCAGCAAGCCCTGGTCGCGATCGGCACGGGCGATGGCGGCGTCGACCACGGCTTTCTTGCGCTGCATGCGCGCACGGTGCGACTCCTCGCGATCGGTCGCGCTCATGCTTGCCGCCTGGCGAGGGATCGCTTACTGCTGCTAGCCGAACGGCTACCACAGGTACGGTATGGTGGTTTGCCGCGTTGACAACGCGCATCGCCGAGTGGACAAAGCGCGTCGCCGCGCTGGCACGAGCACGCAAGGAGCGCGCCCGCCCGGGTCGATGGGAGTAATGGCGGCACCTGGTTCTCCTTTGCGCACACCCGCGCGCAAGCCGAACGAACGAAACAACGGCAAAAGGAGGAAGTGCAACCGGAAACAGGGGTCAGAGCGACCAGAGTACCGAGACATCGCCCTCCGCAATGCCGATCCGCATGCCTCAGGCAGGTCTCCGGGCTCACGAGCGGGAAAATCCCTGGATCTGCGCCTTCCCATGCTGTTGCACAGTGGCGTGTTGCAGTTCCTTGCTCTCGTTTACCGTTGCGGGGGCAGCGCCGGGATGCTCTCGGCCTGTGGAACAGGCTCGAAACACCGGCTTCCCATTTCATCCCTCGGGCAATAGCCCTCGGGAAACCTGAAGCAAGTAGTCCTTCTACTCCGCCCGGGAGAACATTGTCAAGGCAGTTCGCGCTAGCTACCCGCGCTCAGTTGGACGGAAAGCGGTCGATAAGACGGGGCGGTAAATCGGCAACAGGTCGGCCTTCACGTGGCATTCACGCTAGCCGCTCAGGTCATGGTGGCGGTCAACGGTGCCCGGTAGCTTGAGTGGATGCGGTTAAGCGAGTTCGCGCAAGCGATCTCGCCGTCGGGGGGAGCCTAGCGGCGGGGGTCTGCCGCAGGCAATCCCCAAAGAGCGAGCAGCCGCTGAACGCCTTGATGCCTTCTGATCCCCTCACGTACTACCCGACCACGAGCAAGGCCAAAAACACGTCATCGCAGCACAGCCTGCGATGACGCCATATCTGTTACCCCACCTTCACCGCTCTGCGCAGCCGCTGCTCCCGTTTTTCGACCTGCTGCGGTAGCTCGACACTCGCCACCTGATGCCGCTCGATCACCTCATCGACCACCGAACAAACCTGCCGCTCGATACCTTCCCGCCCGAACACGCTCTTGGTGGCCAGATCGTTGAAGTCGGCAAAGCCCTTCGGGTTCGCAGCTTGCTCGCCGGGTGCGAAGATCGGTAGCAGGGCCTTGCCGCCGACGGCCTTGGCCGCTTCCTCGGCTTTGCTGCGGCCGGGGTTTATTCCCTGCGTGGCTTCGAGGTGCCGATCGTCGTCGCCGGCGATCAGGATCGGCTTGTCCGGGAACTTCGCATGCAAGGCCTTGGCAACAGGTAGCAGGTTGCCCGAGTCGAAAGCAGCGACGGTCGCGAAACCCAGCGTCTGCTGCAGGCTGCTGGCCGTCGCGTAGCCTTCGCCAATGACTAGGGCAGGGGCCTTGGCCAGGGCGTCCAGGCCGCCGATTGCGTGGAAGCAGCCTTCCTTGCGGCTGTCCTTGGCGAAGCGCTTGGTGCCGTCCTCCTGGATGTACTGCATCGTCCATTGCTTGCCGTCGGTATCGGTGGCCGGGATGTAGGTTTCCCGGCCTTCCTTGTCCGTGAAAACACCAGCCTGTGGCTCGATTCCCTTGGTTTGCATGTAGGTGGTCGGTGCGATAACCGGCAGCAGGTGCGCCATCTGCTTGGCCACCCGCTGCGCCGTCTGCTCTTGCAGCCGCTCCTGCTCGGCAGTGCGCGCTTGCAGCTTGTCGGCTGCTTCGGCTTGCAGCCTGGCCTTCTGCTCGGAGTCGAGCGCGTAGCCTTTCGACTTCCACTTCATCTCGACGCCGGTCTTGTTGTTCTTCACGTAGCCGGCCGGGTGGCCGTCCAGGTGGCCAACGTAGAAACCCGAGCCGGCTTTCTCGCTGAGCTTCTCGCCTTTGACGCTGATGCGGTGTTTCTTGCCGTCCATCATCGGATGCTCGCCGTTCACCACACAGCCAATCGAGCGCAAGGCCTCGGCGAACTCGTCTCGCGGCGACATGGCCGGCCCTTGCTGGCCAGGGACGTTTTCCGGCAACCAGCGTTGCAGCCGGCTCTTGTCGGCCTTCGCGCCGGCAAACCAGGATTTCGCGGCCTTGTCCCACAAAGCGCCGGCGGCCTTGGCGGCGGCGCGTTCGCCGTAGGGAACGGCGAGATACTGGCGCTCCTGAGTACGTTGTTTCTCGGGCTGGGTCGGACGTTCTGGAGCTGCGGTGTCGGCGTTCCGTGCCCATTGGGCGAAGGGAGCAATGTCCTTGATGCCTGCCGGAAGAAACCAGGACTGTTCCTGACGATCCCAGCGCGCACCCAGCGCCTTCGCCTCGTCTTTCTGGTGGTACGGCACATCGAGACGTTCTGCCCCCCTTCTCCGGGCCGTAGTCAAGATGGGGGTTGTCCTGGAACGCCAGGCGGATCAGCTTGCCGATCAGCTCCCCGTTGAGCACGCAGTGCGAATAAGGGCTTCGTGAAGAAGGACGACCCGCCTGCGGGTGGGCCTACTTCACACATCCTGCCCGGCCCTACAGCGTTGTTACACCAGAAATAGAACGACACCGCGCGTTGTTTTATCGTTGTTCTACCTTTTTTCTACCGTTGTTTTACCGTTACTGCACCGTTGTTTTGACAACACCAGCCCGGACAAACAACGGCGACAAAGCGCCGTAACCACGCTTTGTCGCCGCCATGGCCCTCTTGCGGCCACCCAACCAACCCCCGCGCGCAACGACGATTTCCCGAAGAAAGCTGCCCGTTGCCGTGCCCCCTTCGCCCGCGTTCAAGCGCTTGAACGCGGTTTCTTAAGCGCCGTCAGTTCGCCCTGTAACCGCGCAGCTTCCACCGCAGCGGCCTGGGCTTCGGCGCGTGCCGCCGTCACTGCTTCGCGTTCGGCCGTCTGTCGCGCATGGGCCCGCTCCAGTTCGCCCTTGAGGTCCTCGACCCGCGCCGCCAGTTCGCCGGCCTTGGCTTCGGCGGCGGCCATCCGTTCGGTCTGCGCCGCCCGTGCTGCCACCGCGTCGCGCAGCGCATTCTCCTGCGCGGCGGCATGGTTGTCGGCCTGCTCTCTCTCGGCCTCCAGCCGGCCAATCGCCTGCTCCGCCTGGTCGAGCTGCGTCTGGATCGCTGCGACCTCTTCCCGCGTCGCCGCCCGCAGCGCTTCCACCTGCTGTCCGGCCTGTTCGTCGAGCAGGCCCCAGAACTCCCGGCCGAGGCTCATCAGCCGGGCAACCGCGGGTTCCGGCAGCTCTACCGGCTGCCGCTGCTTCGGCGCTACCTCCCGCCACTGGTCCAGATAGCGCTTGACCGTCGTATAACTGCCCCCGCCGATCCCTTCCTGCACGTTCAAGATGGTCGGCGCCGTGCCCTGGTCCGTCAGGGCCTGTGCCACCTCGAAAACACGCGCTTGCGTCACCACCGCCTTAGCCATGATCTTATGTCCTTGAAATAGTGTCCTGAAATTATCGTTATTACGCTAATAAGCTTATGATAATTACCGTAATTTAGCAAGAAATCCGCCGCAGAAAAGCCGATGCAACGAGGCGCCGAACGAACCGGCGCCGCAAAAACGAGCGAACACCCGATCGCGAGCCATCAGGCGGAGCACGGGGGTAACGCACCGAGTTATGCAAGGGCTTGTCCACAGAAACCCGGGAGAGTCCAAGGGCACGCCAGAAGAAGCCCGTAAAGCGCGCCAGGAGGGTTTTAGATAGAGAGGGCTGGCCCGGGCGTAAAAAACGCGCTCACGGCCCGCTGTGACCGATTCCCGGGGCGCTCCGAGCGACGGGCCTACCCCGTGGTGGTTGGCCTTCCCTTACCCCCGGGCCGGTCGCCCTCGTGGTAGGGCATTGCGTTGCCGGGCGGCGTAGTCGGCATGCTCGGCGGTCTGCCGGGCATAGGCGTCACCGTTTTCGGGGTAGAACAAGCAGTTGTGTCACCAGCCGCCACCTTGGAGTGAGTCGGACTTTATTTGCTCATCCATAGCGTGGCAGGCGCTATTTTAGGGAGGCGCGTTCCTGCGGATTGCATCCCTTGTGGTTGGCGATGCGATCGCCGTGGCGACCTGACGCTTGATGGGCCAGAGTAGGAGCAGCCAGCCATCACTTGTCGCCGTCCAGGCCTCCATAGCACAAGCTGTCCGGGTACAGCGCCGTCAATTGCGATAGCGTTGCCTGTACCTCTTCCAGGTTGGTCATCATGTGGGAAACCTGCTCATCCAGATCGCTGGCCAGCTCGAATAGATAAGCGACTTGGCTGCGCGCCCCCTCGTTGATGACGGCCATTGCCAGTTGGTGCAGCTTCAGCAGGTCTGTGCGAAGCTGCGGCGGGGTGGCGTATCCGCCATCGTTGAGATCGGCGCGCAGTTCGTCCACGGCATCGACGGCACGCAGCAGCGAATGCGTCTCGAAATTCTCCGGAGACAATTTGTCCCACTCTTCATCGGTAATGCGGGTTACCATCGGCTGGCAACCTGATCAAGCGACCGCGAGCGTCAGGTGTCCGACCGGCTCGGCGGCCGGCCGCACTTTGATCTCGATGTCGTAGCCGAGGCGGTTCAAGCAGTCCATCAGCTTGCGCTCGGACAGGTTCGTGAAGTCACCACGCATCATGCCCGACACCTTCGGTTGCGGGATGCCCATGCGTTTCGCCGCCTCTTGTTGAGTCAGCCCAAGGGCGCGCATCGCCTTCCTAATCTCGACCACCAAGCCGGTCTTGATCTTGAGTTTTTCGGCGTCTGGCAGTCCAAGGTCGGCAAAGACGTTGCCCGAGCTGCGCTGAACCTCGACGCCTTCAATGATTCGTTTTTGCATTTCGTAGCTCCTGTGCCAATGCGTCGGCCACTTTCAGCCGAGCGCGAATGATGTCCATATCTGACTTTGGTGTGGCGATCCCCCTCTTGCTCTTCTTCTGGAAGCAGTGCAGGACGAACACTGCTTCCGCGTACTTCACCGTGTAGACGCCCCGGTACGTGCCGCCGGCATCGTCCTCGACAACCTCAAGCACGCCGGCTCCGCCGAAGCCCTTGAGCACCTTTGCCGCGTCGTCCTGATCGCCCATCTGCGCCAACGACAGTGCGTAACCGAAGCGCCTGCGCACGTCAGGTGGCAACGCCATCAGATCCTTGTAGCTGCTCGCGATCCATTCGAGCGCTTTTTCTTTATGGGTCATGGCGGCAGTTTATACCTGTTCAGGTAAAATATAAAGCACGATACCAATAGAGCCGATGTCGCAAAACAAGTGTTTTACGACACGTAGAAAACTGCCAACGAAACGGCTCACGACAGGCCTCGATAATGTGCGGGAAACCATGTCGCTATGCGCTACTATACGGAAACTAAATTTAGGGGTTATCCGATATGTTGGTAGGCTACATGCGCGTGTCGTCGGACTCCGACCGGCAGAGCACGGACTTGCAGCGCGACGCGCTGCTCGCGGCCGGCGTCGATCCACGTCACCTATTCGAGGATCACGCTTCCGGCGCGAAGGATGACCGCACGGGCTTAGCTCGGGCGCTAGAATTTGTCCGCCCTGGCGCTGTATTGGTCGTCTGGAAGCTGGACCGGCTCGGCCGCTCGCTGTCGCACCTGCTCGCTATCGTGACCTCACTCAGGGGCAAACAGGTGGCGTTTCGCTCGCTGACGGAGAGCCTGGATACAACAACGCCATCGGGCGAGTTCCTGTTCCAGGTATTCGGTGCACTGGCGCAGTACGAGCGCGCCTTGATTCAAGAGCGTGTCGTCGCCGGCCTGGCCGCCGCACGCAAACGTGGCCGGATCGGCGGCCGACCACAGGCAATCACTGGCGAAAAGCTGAACGCGATCGTCGCCGCACTCGACGGCGGTATGTCCAAGGCGGCGGTGTGTCGGAATTTCGGCGTCAAACGCACCACCTTGATCGAGACCCTGGCGCGGGTCGGCTGGCCCGAGTCCTCGCGTCCAGGAGCGTAGCGGCATGGCGAACGGCAGCGCAGAAGATCAGTGGCTGTTGGCATCGGCTGAGCGCGAGTTGGTGATGACAAAGAACTGGACGAACCGGCTGGGCTTTGCCGTCCTGCTGACCTTCTTCCGTGAGCGTGGCCGGTTCCCGCGCGACAAGGATGAAATCGAGGCGCAAGGGGTCGCCTCACTGCGCCAGCAACTCGATGTGCCGATGCCAATCGATGGCGAAGCCTTCCTCACCGGGCGCACGGAGGAGCGCCTGCGCGCTGAAATTCGCGGGCGCTTCGGCTTCCGCGAAGCCACAGTCGCCGACTCGGAGATGCTGACGGTTTGGCTGCGCGATCATGTCGCCGGCGAGCTCGCCGGCGACATTGATTCGATGATTGAGCGGCTGGAAGCGCGTTGCCGGGAACTCGCCATCGAGCCGCCGACGGCCGACAGGGTGGAGCGTATCGCGCGCAGCGCTTTGCGCGCTCACGAAGGCCGCTTCCATAACGGCGTCTATGCACGGCTGTCGCTCGCAACACGCAAGAACCTGGATGCCCTACTGCGTCCAGAGGGTGACGGCAGCGAAGAACTCAACCAAGACGACGCGATAGGCAGCGCACCGGCTGTCCTGCTGAAGCTACGTGGCAGTCCTGGTCGACCTAGCCTTGCCAGCATGCAGGACGAGTTGGCGAGGCTGGAACTGATCCGGGGAATCAACCTGCCCGCCGATCTGTTCGACCGAACTTCACCGCGCGACCTAGAGCGTTGCCGCCAGCGAGTTTCGGTCGAGGTTCCTCGCGACTTGCGCCGGCATCCAGATGCTGCTCGCATCACCTGGTTGGCGGCCTTCGTCTATCTGCGCGCCCGCAGTCTGACCGATGACCTGGTGGACTTGCTGATCGAGACCATCCACCAGATCGGCGCGCGTGCCGAGCGCAAGGTCGAGCGGGAATTGCTGGAAGATCTGAAGCGTGTCACCGGCAAGCAGAACCTCCTGTTCAGCCTGGCCGACGCTACGCTGGCCCAACCGGATGGCGTGGTGCGCGACGTGGTGTTCCCGGTGGTCGATGAACAGACCCTGCGCGATCTGGTCAAGGAATGGAAGGCCAGCGGGCCAACCTATCGCATCACGCTGCGTACCGTGATCCGCAATTCATACCAGGGCCACTATCGGCGCATGGTGCCGACCTTGCTGGCTGCGCTGGAATTCCGTTCCAACAACGACCGCCACCGCCCGGTGATGGATGCGCCCGAACTGGTGAAACGCTTCGCCAATACCAAGGTGCATACCTTCTCGGCCGACGAGGACGTCCCGCTCGACGGCGTGGTGCGTGGCCTGTGGCGCGAAGCCGTGATGGAGAAGGACGCTGCCGGCCGGGATCGGGTCAACCGCGTCACCTACGAAATCGCGGTGCTGGAAGCGCTGCGCGAGCGACTGCGCTGCAAGGAAGTTTGGGTGGTTGGCGCAAACCGCTACCGCGATCCCGACGACGACCTCCCAGCCGACTTTGACGAGAACCGAGAGAGCTACTACCAGGCGTTGAATCTCCCACTTTACGCGGATCGTTTCATCGCCGACTTGCAGTCGGCGATGCGCGAGGCGCTGTCCACCTTCGACGCCGGCCTGAAGAAGAATCCCTCCGTCCGGTTGAGCAGCAAAGGCGGCGGCTGGATCACGTTGACGCCGCTCGATGCGCAGCCCGATCCGCCTAACTTGACTGCGCTCAAGGCAGAACTCAACGCCATCTGGCCGATGACCAGCCTGCTCGACATGGTCAAGGAAACCGACCTGCGGCTGGGTTTTACGGACGCCTTGAAAAGCCCGACCTCCTACGAGACGATGGATCGCGCGGTACTGCAACCACGCCTGCTGCTGTGCCTGCATGGCTTGGGCACCAATGCCGGCTTGCAGCGCATGGCCGGGCTGGATTCGGGCACTACGGCGCGAGAGCTGGCCTACGTGCGGCGGCGCTACATCAGCGTCGATGCGATGCGCCGCGCGATCGCTGTCGTTGCCAATGGCGCGCTACATGCTCGCAACCCTGCCATCTGGGGCAGCAGCACGACTGCCTGCGCCTCCGACTCCAAGCACTTCGGCGCGTGGGATCAAGACCTCACCACGCAATGGCACGTGCGCTACGGCGGGCGCGGCATCATGATCTACTGGCACGTCGAGCGCAGCTCGCTGTGCATCCATTCGCAGCTCAAATCGCCGTCGTCGTCGGAAGTGGCATCAATGATCGAGGGCGTGATTCATCACTGTACCGAGATGGAGGTGGATCGCCAGTACGTCGATTCACACGGTCAGAGCACGGTCGCATTCGCCTTTTGCCGACTGCTCGGCTTCCAGTTGCTGCCACGGCTCAAAGCGATCCACTCGCAGAAACTGTACCGGCCGGCGACCGGCAAGGCCGACGCCTACGCGAACCTGCAACAAATTCTGACCAAGCCCATTGACCCTAGAAAACGCAGTTACCCCACCCTGTTTGCATGATTTGCCAGCAAATGGAAGGTAGGCGGCGGGCCGATTGCGGCGAGGGTGAGCTTGAGATGATCGCAACACAGCTGCCAGACCGATGTGACATTGAACTGCTCCGCAGCTTCGGTCACCCAGGCTTGAAGCTGGGCGGAGATACGCATCAGCACCTGCCGGGCTTTGCCAAAGTGGGCATGCAGTCCGGTCAGCGTGATCGTGGTCTGGCCGGCATGCTCGGTACGGCGTCCGACCGAGGACATCAACCACGGCCGGCTGGTAATGGCCTCGCGTCGCGCTTCGGGGCTGGCCAAACGGACAAACAGACTCCACCAGTTGTAGATCAGTGCCACGGCACGTGCCGACAGTTGGCAGCGATGCAGGTCGTGGGTGGTGAAACCGCCCCAGCCCCACTGGTTCTTCAACTCGTCGAAGGTGTTCTCCGCATCGGCCCGGTCGCGGTAGAGCTGGCCAAGCGAGAGCACTTCGTGGTCGAGATTGGTAACCAGCACGGCGTACTCGTAGCCGGTGATACGCTTGCCCGCCTTGCGGTCGGCCTCGATGAACCCAAGCAGCTGTTGGCCATTGTCTTCTTGGGCAACGAGCATCTCGCCCTGCAGAGGGCGGCGCAGGACCACGACACGCCGCTTGTCCTCCCAACCGGTCAGCGCCAGCGTGCTGTCCATCCCTTCCCAGCCCTGACCCGCGTCGGTCCAGCCCGAGACCCGGAACAGGCGTTCGATGTGGCGCTTGACGTTTTTCGACAGACGCAATTTGAACAGATACGGCTGGCGGGGTTCTTCGAGCGCGCGCATGATGGCGTCCGAGCCGAAGCCGCAATCGCCGCGCACCATCTTCGGTTTGCGCTCGGCGGGCAACTCATCAAGCATCGTCAGCAGGCCGGGCAGCGTGTGGCTACCCGAGTGCTCGTTGCCGGCCTTGACCTCGACGCCCATCACCAGGCGCAGCCCGGCCATCAGGTAGGTGTGGTAACTGTGCGAAGGACGACCTGGTTTGTGCGGGTTGTACGACACCACCGCGCCTTCCTGCTTGCCGTACAGCGGCTTGATCGTGGTGTCGATGTCAAGAATCCACGGCGCATCGAGCAGCGGCGCCGTACTCTCGCGCAGGTGCGCATCGAGCCAGGCTACCCCTTCGGGTTCGCCAATCGCCACCAACGCCCGGCGCAGCGCATCCTCACTGATCACCTTGTTCATTCCCAGCAGACCGGGATTGACCCCGTCACAACGAATCGTCGTCACATGCGAGTAGCGCCGATGACCCGACAGGATCGACAACATCCAGGTACCCAGCACGTCGGCCTTGCTCGGCGCGTTTGGGCTGGTGTAGGACAGCGGGCAGCGTTCCTGCCAGCCCGACCACAACCCGGTCAGCGTCAGAAACTCGATGAAGTAGGCCAGTTGCCCCATCGGCGTGGCGGCGCTGTCCGCCTCCCAGCGCACCTGCACACGCCCGCCCGCCGTGTGCACTCCAGCGCACGACATTTGCATTTGTTTGGCCTTAAGCCGCTTCAATTTCGACTCACCCATCAGGTGACTCCATCGATTAACGTCAAACCCATAGCCTGCCAGCACTTCCGCAACTTTGCACGTCGCCAACTGAGATTTCTAGGTTGACTTTGAGTCAGTGCGACAGCAATACGACCAGATGGTCAAGTACGCCACGGCGCTTCGCCTTGGCACGGCGGAAACTGAAGCCATTCTGCGCCGATTCACCAAGAAGAACGTGCAGCACCCAACCTACAAGGCCTTCGCCGAGTTGGGCAAGGCGATCAAGACTATCTTCCTGTGCCACTACCTGCGCGACGAGGCGCTGCGGCGCGAGATCAACGAGGGGCTGAACGTGGTCGAGCAGTGGAACGGCGCGACCGACTTTGTGTTCTTCGCCCGCCGTGGCGAAATGGCGAGCAACCGCCGCGAGGATCATGAGGTCAGCATGCTCGCGCTGCACCTGCACCAGAACTGCATGGTCTACATCAATACGCTGATGATCCAGAAGGTGCTGGCTCAACCCCATTGGCAGGGCAAGTTCACGCCACGCGACTACGCCGCTCTGACGCCGCTGATCTGGGAGCACGTCAACCCGTATGGGCGGTTCGATTTGGACATGAACACTCGGCTCGACTTGTCATGATCGAAATGGCGGCCGGTGACACGACTGCTTGTTCTACCCCTTTTCGCGGGCCTTGGCGCTTTCTTCCAGCAGCCGTTCGGCGGTCGCTTCGATGCCGTGGCCCCAGGAGAGCGCGATCTTGCACCAGATGAAATCCGCGCTAGTGCGCTTGGGATTACCGCCGTCGCCGATCGGCGCCCCTTCGAGGCAGCGCGCGTAGCTGGGCCATTTGCTCGTCCGCGAACCGCTGGAGGACGCGACGGGGGGTAGCGACACCGGGACCGGCCCGGCCGGCGCGAGTACGCCCATCGCGTCGAGGATCTGCGTCGTGACGCGGTGTCCGGGCTGAGCGGCATCGATTCGGACCCGGGGGAAGTTCGGAGCGTAGGCGGGTTTGAAATTGGCGGTGCCGGCAACGCGGGTGGCGCCCGATGCTTCCTTGTCGGCGCCGGTTCCTTCCTTGAGCCGGGTGGCCAAGCCCCGGGGAGCATTGGTGACGGCGACCCATGCCTGCTGTCCCTTGGGACTGGTGCGCAGAATCAGGAATGCGGCCGGGGCGATGCGGGCCAGAGCATCTGGCGCGAGGTCATCGAGCTGCACCAGGGTGACGTCAGCGCCGGCGCGCGGACGGATGATCAGATTATTCTGCCGCCGCGCGGCGCTGGGCACCAGGTAGGGCATGGACTGCCGGGCCTGGGCCAGGCTCTGCGCCGGGCGGAAGCCCCGTTTCTCCTGTTGGAGGTTGGTGTGGGTGATATCGAAAGCCACGGCCCCGACACTGGCGAACAGGTCAAGCAGGCGCAGCGCCTCGGCGATCGGTTCGCCCATGTTGGCACACCCATTGCCGTCGATCAACGTACCCTGCCCCCCCCCGTGGCTTCTATTTGCTTTCCCTATCCTCGGACCTTTCCGGAAAACTACCGGCACCGGAACGGGCTTTCAATTGAAAATTTCCGCCCGCGGTAGCGGGCGCTCGCTTGACGCGGCCCGAAGGGCCGCGCCTGTGGTGTTGGTATTCTGAGGCCGAAGGCCGATCACTTGTGGTCGTGCGGCAGTGAACCTGTTTGGTGTCGGGGTAAATTGGGCGCTGCAAAGCGATGCGGAGCCCCTTTTTTTGCGTTGGTTGAGACCAAAAGAGGTTGCTGGATGCTGGTCGTAGCGACGACGGTCGACTAGTTATCAACAGCGCTAGAGTCTTGTTAAATAGAGTTAATAGAGTTACGCAATTCTGGCAAAGCTGTAAAGGCCTGATGTTAAACAAGAAAAAAGGTGCTTTTTGAATGTTCCGGTGTGTAAAAACACGAAGTTTGGTGTGTAAAAACACGAAGTTTGGTGTGTAAAAACACGAATGCTGAGAGCATGGAGACAAAAGTTATCAACAGGCTCAAAGGTGGGTAATAACACGAACACTCTTGACATGGTGTGTGAAAACACGAAAAATCCGTGGATGGTGGGTGAAAACACGAACTCGGAAGTCTTGGTGGGTGATAACACGAAGGAGAGGTCCCCTCTTCTTCCAATTCGGCACGAGCGGGATTTCTTCGTTTGCGACGTGTTTGATGCTGCCCTGAAGGGCGATAGCGCCTCGATGGAGCACCCGATATTTTCGCTGTCGAAGAAACCAGACATGAAGACCCGTCGTTATGAGAACGGGGCGAGTTGGGCGGAGGTGCGGCCTGGCGCGAAGGGGTTAGCAACGGTCTTTGACCGAGACATTCTGATTTATTGCATAA
>Ga0209793_1000893_pt1 | contig 24040 bp, 16 predicted proteins | sample EBPBio122009_DNA_FD_185863 | JGI IMG/M metagenome (GOLD analysis project Ga0209793, IMG submission 185863) | Wastewater treatment Type I Accumulibacter community from EBPR Bioreactor in Madison, WI, USA - Reactor 1_2/2/2009_ DNA (SPAdes) (version 2) | ecosystem: Engineered > Bioreactor > EBPR >... | reverse complement strand
ATGACCCCGGACCAAGTTGGTGGCGGGAAGCGGATTGGAGTTCGCACGCGGCATACGTCATGATTGGACGGCTTCGGTGCGGTGACGTCCTGAAGTGACCACGCGCAAGTGGCGGAACGGCAGACGCGCTGTCTTCAGGTGGCAGTGTCCTTACGGGCGTGGGGGTTCAAATCCCCCCTTGCGCACTCTGGGGTAGTTCCCTGAACTCCCCGTTTTGGTTTCCCGAAACTCCCGGCTGGACTCGATCCGGCCGGGAGTTTCGTCGTTTCGCGGGTCGTGCCGGTCGCGGATGCCTCGGCCGCTCTGGATTCGTATGCCGTGAGGCCGGTTTCGGCGTCTGTGGCCGGTTTCCGGGCAGGCTGCCGCCGCCTTCTTGCTGAGTGGGCGGCTCGGCGGGATCGTCAGTCGCTCAGGTGTCTACGTCGGCCGCGGGTCCTGGTGGCCTTGTCGAGTGGTCGGTCGTCGATGGGCTCGCCGAGGTGGACTTGCCAGGGCTCGGGTCGTCCGCGTGTGGTGTGCCAGGCGTGCAGGCTGACGAGGTTGTGGCCGATGAGGGTGACGGCGAGGAGCAGTGCGGTCGCGACGAGGCCGGTCTGTCGGAAGAAGCCCCGGTTGACACTTAGCCGCTGGTAGCGGTTGGCGCCGATGAGACCTTCGACGAGGGTGCGCCGGTTGAACGACAGGGCCCAGCGCGTTGACTGCCAAGGGTGGCGCTGCCTGTCGCGTTCGAGCAGGCTGTCCGGAAGGGTCAGGGTCTTGCCACATCCGCAGGGCTCGCCGGGGGCGCAGGTCGTGGTCGGGATGGTGTGCGGCATCCGCATCGACGCTGGGGTGTTGGGGCAGCGGACCTTGAAGGGATGCCCGTCGACTGCTGGGCCGCGGAAGCGCTGCGTGCCCCGCTTCGTGTCGTGCTTGGCGTGGGGCACGAACCGGTAAGGCTCGCGGGCGTCGAACGCCTCACGCCGTCGGGCCTTCTCGGCGGCGCTCATTCCAGCGGAGGGCGCCTCGAGCGTGCGGTGGGTCTCGGGGAGGGCACTGGAGTAGAGGCTTCCGTCGACCCACACGGTCCCCGCGTCTGGACCGGGGCGGACCCCGCGCTGGGTCTTGTGGAGGTCCATCGTCACTGTGATGTGTCGGTCTCGGAGCGGGCCGGCGAGTTGGTTGCCCTTGGCTGTGGTGTAGCCACGGTCGACGAGGAGGTCATCGAAACGCGGTAGGGCGTCGACGATGTTCAGGCAGGCTCGGGCGCGATCACGGATTCCTGGTCGCAACGCGAGGCCGGCGACCACCTGAGGGATGGGCTCGGAGCCGACGTGTGGCGCGTACGTCGCGAGGTGGGCTTCGTAGCCGAGGAAGTGCTCGGTGGGGCGGCGGTCGGTCGCGGTGCGGTGGCCCCAGCGGGCGTCGGGATCAGCTGACCAGAAGCTACGTCCGTCGGCATCGACGCGCTTCTTGTGGGGCCGGGTGTGGCTCTCGATGTCGGTTCCGTCGATGGCCACCGCCGGCGGTCGCTCGAACTTCGGCGGCAGGCTGGCCTGGATGAGCAGAGTCGTGAGCTCGTCCAGGCCGACCTGCTCGAACGGGCAACCTTCCGGGCAGGGCAGGACTTCGCCGGTGTCCGGATCGACGTCGAGGTCGTGGTCGTGCTCGACCAGCACTCCGTGCTCGACGACGCCCTTGATGGCCCGCCATCCGGAGTGCATCCGCTTGTACCTGATCTGCATGTGCTTCGGGATCCCGAGCGCCGCTCGTTGCTTCGGTTTGAGCTTCTTGACTGATCGGCACACGCCGGAGGTGGTCATCGTGTGCGGCTCGCCGGTGGCGTGGAAGATATACGCCGCGAGGACCCCGGGCAGCGGGATGAGTCGGGGCCGTCCGGTCCGCCGTTCTGCAGCGGCGCAGACCTTCTTGGCGATCTCGCTGGTGGCGACCGCGACGGCCCGCGCGATGCGCTGTTCGTCCGTCATCGGGTTGGCCGGCGTTGCGTCCGAGCTCACCCGCGAACCAACGGCTCTCGGAGGCCGTCGCGATCGGCTCACCGGCGGACCGCCTGGGCGAACAGTATCGGCTCGTCCGGTTGCGGAATGTACTGCTGCAGGGGCTGGTAGGACCGCCACGAGGTGAAGCCGGCCAGCTTTGTGAGGCCGCCCATAGACATGCCGTGGGTGAGGTGGTCGACCATCCAGGTGGCTCGCAGCCTGGCTGGGGTGATCGTCGGACAGCCGGGCGGGACGTCGGCTTTGCGCAGCATTCCGTGGAACGGTGAACGGTCCCACTTCCGTGGTCGGTACGCCAGGATCGGCGCGCCCGGTGGTTCGGTCGTGAACCCAGCGAGGATCTCGTCGTTGGGCGCGGTGATCGGCACGACCCGGGGGTGCCGGCTCTCAGTCACTCGGACGCAGAGGAAACCGTGGACCGTCTCGAGGTCACCGACGTTGGCCTTCCACATCTCGTGCGGGTGCAACCCCGCGCCGAGACCCAGAGCGAGGTAACCGGTGAAGCGGCGACGGCGGATCTTCGTGCTCTGGTCGTTCGCGATCTCCCACAGGCGCGTGATCTCGTCCGGAGTGAACGGCACGAGCGTCCTGCGCTGCTTCAACTGTGGCGGATCCGGTGCCCACGGCGCTTTCGTCGTGATCTGGCGGGAGAACCGCCGCAGGTCCGAGCGACGGGTCGCGCGAGAAGACACTGCCAAGTGGGAGGCAGCGACCGCGATGTAGCGCTCGACCGCGTCGGGGACGAACATTCGGTCCCGATCCAGCGGGTAGCCCTCGCGGTGTGCCCAGACGACGAACTGCGAGACAGTCCGCATCGCCTCGATGGCCTGTCGTTCACTCCCGGGGTGGACAAGAAGGACGGAGTCGCGGGTGAAGTCCGCGACCGGCGTCCACTCGTCGTCCGGGATCGCGTAGGGCACGTAGTTGCGGACTGCGGCCCGCGGGTCCTCGTCGTCGGCGTGGCGGTTGACGTTCCCAGTTCCAGAAGAGCACTCTGGACGTGTTGAAGGCATAGAAGTACCCCCTCAGGGTGCTTGCGCAAGTGGATGAAGGCAGCGAGCTCGCTACTCGCTGAAGCGATTCGCGACGAGGTCCGGAGTTGGCGCTCTGGGCCTTTCGCATGTCGGCGCCCTGCGCCGAGCGGCTCAGTCCATCTCGGCTCCGCGACACTCGAGGGCGGCGGCCAGGAGGTCGGTATGGACGGCTGTCACTGATCGGCCGTCGGTCAGAGCGACGTCATAGAGCTGCTTCGCGAGCCGGGCAGGGATCCGTGCATCGAAGCGCACGAGCTCATCCGGGGCGTAGCGGCGAGGGTGCGAAGCCGGCCGGCCAGTGCGAGCAGGCGGCAACTCGATCCGGTTGCTGGTGTCCTTCACCCGCATCTCCAACCGACGTCGACTCACGTCGAACGGTTGGTCAATCCGTCCATCACGGAGGGCGGGTGGATCTCCGGCGCCACAGGGCGGCTGCCCTGACGAGTGGCTGACCCCCACGGCGAACCGTGTGGCTGACTCCAGAGTAGGGACCTCGGCTCCGATACGCCACGAAGCCACGCCAGCCGACGGATGAGTCCACCATTCGGCAACGACCTGTTGCCCGATTGGGCAGCAGGTTGCTGCCCAATTGGGCCGCAGCTTGTGGCCCAACTCGCGGGCTGGCATCCACCACCATGCAAACCCGATCACACCGGGTTAGGGTCGGATACAACCGGAGTCAGGAGCCGTCGTGTCGCAGCCATGGCTGAGCGCCGAAGAGATCGCGGTCCACCTTGGAGTCACCAAGGACACGGTGTACGCGTGGATCGCCGATCGCGGCATGCCCGCGCACAAGGTGGGTCGTCTGTGGAAATTCCAGAGCGATGAGGTCGACGAGTGGGTGCGGCACGGAGGCGCTGCGGCAAAGTCGGTGGTTGCTGAGTGAACACTCTGCATTCTCGATGCAGCGTCGGAGGCGTCCCCTATCCTGATCGACTTTGCTCACACCGGGATGGAGATGCACATGATGGCCAAGTCTGCCGTTCGATATGCCTTGTCCTTCACTAGTGGCGGCCTCCTAATCCGTGAAGCATCGGCCGTCGCCCCCATCTACCTGCGAGAGCAGGACTGGGACACGGTGCGTGGCGCCATTGAGGAGGCCAACCTCCTCCAGTCGCGTACCAGGTCAGCCGGCGTGAGGCTTGCCCGGGAGGTGGTCCAGCGGCTTTCGGTACTGAGCGCGGCGGAAGTGGAGCTTCTCGTCGATTCCACTCCGAGCGAACGCGGTCACGTCATGTGGGCTGCTGCGTGTCGACGCTATGCACTGATCGGTGAGTTTGCCGAGGAGGTTCTGCGTGAACGGTTCCTCACGTTGGCGGGCAACGTGACGTACGAGGACTATGACGCCTTCTATCGCGCCAAGGCGATGTGGCATGACGAGTTGGACCACGTCACCGATAGCTCATACAAGAAGCTTCGACAGGTGCTCTTCCGGATGATGACCGAAGCTGCTCTGCTCAACTCCAAAGGACGCATCGAGCCTGCTCTCATCTCGGCGCGCCTCACTGCATGCCTCCACGAGCGCACGCCCAGTGACATCCGATTCTTCCCAACGAGAGTCGCGTGAGCACGGTGCAGTCCAAGACGACGCTGGCCCAGCAGGAGGAGCACCTGTTCAAGGTGCTCAGCAGTGAGCGCTTTCTCAAGATGGAGGGGTTGGGCAACGAGGTCGCCCACTTCATCTACGACTACGACCCGGCCTGGACACTCGAGGTCGCGCAGGCGAAGAAGCGCATTAAGACCAAGCTCGACACCGAGCTCGGCATCAAGGTCTTCGAGATCAACCTCTACGACCTGTGCGTCGATCTCCTCAAGGCGCGCAACGTCTGGGACCGCGTCCTGTCGGCCGAGCCGACGATGGACAAGGCCGACTTCCTCAAGATGCTCCAGAACATGCTGGACCCCCAGACCCACCTGGCGCCGGCCATCAAGGCACTCATCGAGGCGGAGCCGTTCCAGATCCTCTTCCTCACCGGTATCGGGGAGGTGTTCCCGTTCGTCCGCTCCCACACCGTGCTCAACAACCTGCAAACCGTCGTCTCCGACAAGCCGATGCTGATGTTCTTCCCGGGACGCTACGAAGTGTCGCCGACCCAGGGATCCGCACTCGTCCTGTTCGGGCAGCTCAAGGACGACTCCTTCTACCGCGCGAAGCGCATCCTCGACCAGGAAGCATGACCCGATGAAACTCAACGAGATCTTCCTCAAGGACGTCACCCGTTCGATCGAGGGCGTCGTCAAAGCCGACGATGTCGACCACCTCAGCATCGAGGTCGAGGAGTACGTCTTCACGAACGACGCCGCCAAGGGCGTGGCCCCGCTGCTGGAGGAGTACACCAACTACACGAACTCCAATGGCGTCTGGATCTCAGGCTTCTTCGGCTCCGGTAAGTCGCACCTGCTGAAGATGCTCGCCCACCTCCTTGGCGACGTTCAGGGTCAAGCCCTCTCGCGTACGGACGTGAGCGACAGCTTCCTGGGCAAGACCGATGACGCCATGCTCATCGCATCGCTCAAGAAGGCCGCCGCCATCCCGGCCAAGAGCCTGCTCTTCAACATCGACCAGAAGGCGACCCTGATCGCCAAGGATCAGACCGACGCGCTGCTCAAGGTCTTCGTCAAGGTCTTCGACGAGAGTCGCGGCTACTACGGCAACGACGGAGCCGTCGCGCGCTTCGAGGAAGACCTCGACAAGCGTGGCCAGTACGACGCATTCAAAGCTGCCTTCGCCAAGCATTCGGGAATCGACTGGGCGCAGGGACGAGAGCAGACCGCACTTGAAGGGCACAACATCGACAAGGCGTTCGCCGACGTCAACGGGGAGGCAAACCCCGGCATCATTGCCCAGTACCAGAAGTCGTATGCCGTCTCCATCGAAGACTTCGCGACGGCCGTGAAGTCGTGGATCGACACGCAGGGGCCCGGCTTTCGGCTGAACTTCTTCGTCGACGAAGTCGGCCAGTTCATCGCCGACGACGTGAAGCTCATGCTCAACCTGCAGACGATCGCGGAGTCCCTCAACACGAAGTGCAAGGGACAGTCGTGGGTCTTTGTGACCTCCCAGGAGGACATGGACAAGGTCATCGGTGACCGGACCCGACAGCAGGGGACCGACTTCTCCAAGATCCAGGCACGGTTCAGCGCCAAGGTGAAACTGACCAGCCAGGATGTCGAGGAGGTCATCAGCAAGCGGCTCCTGGAGAAGAACGACGCGGGCGCAGCCGAGTTGATGACGATCCATGGCACAGAGGGCGGCAACTTCAAGACGATCTTCGACTTCGTCGACGGGGCGAAGACCTATCGCAACTACGTCGACGCCAACCGCTTCATCAGCACATACCCGTTTGTGACCTACCAGATCCCGATGTTCCAGGCTGCCATCGAGGGCCTCTCGGACCACAACATGTTCGAAGGCAAGAACAGCTCGGTCGGCGAACGGTCCATGCTCGGTGTCGTTCAAGAGGTCGCCAAGCGCATCGGGGCGGAGCAGGTTGGCTACCTCGCCACGTTCGACCAGATGTTCGCCGGGATCAGCGCGGCGTTGAAGTCCGCAGCTCAGAGCGCAATCCTCCAGGCCGAGAAGCACCTTCCCGACCCGGGATCCGACGTCACGGTCCTCGCCAACCGCCTGCTGAAGGCGCTCTTCCTGGTCAAGTACGTCGACACGTTCAAGGCCACCCCCCGAAACCTCACGGTGCTCGTCTACGACCGTTTCGGTCTCGACCTCAACGCGCTCGGCAAGCAGGTGCAGGAGGCGCTCAACTTGCTGGAGACGCAGTCGTACGTCCAACGCAACGGCAACGTCTACGAGTACCTGACGAACGAGGAACAGGAGATCGAGAAGGAGATCAAGTCGATCGACCTCGACTCGTCCGAGATCGCCACCAAACTCTTCAAGTACCTCTCCTCCGAGATCCTCAAGACGAACAAGCTCAAGTACGCCAAGAACGGTCAGGACTTCCCGTTCGGTTACAAGCTCGACGACATCGTGCAAGGCAAACAGCACGACCTCACCATCCACTTCATCACCCCCGAGACGAACTACACCGACGAAGAAATCAAGATGCAGAGCGCAGGCAAGGACGAACTGCGCGTCTTCCTTGGCCGGGACACGCGACTTCTCGCGGACCTGCGCCTTCTCCTCAAGACGGAGAAGTACACCAAACAGCGCACCACCTCAGGCGCGTTGCCTTCGACGCTGGCGATCCTCCAGTCCAAGCAGGTGCTCAACGCCGAGCGAGAGAAGGAACTCATCGAGCGTCTTCGCCAGGCGGTCGGCAAAGCCCACATGATCATCAACGCCGCGGAGATCACGTCCGGCTCTCAGGATGCCGTCACGCGCGTGAGCGATGGCTTCCAAGAGCTCGTCAACCGCACCTACACGAACCTCGGCCTGCTGGGAGGGAAGGTCTACTCAGAGCAGCAGGTCGCCGGAGCCGTCCAGAATGACCAGGGCCTGTTCCCCGCAGGAGTCCTGAGCCCCCTCAGTTCGCCCGGCACCGAGATGGAGTCCTGGGTCATCTCGCAGTCCAAACTTGGCGAGCAGGTCACCATCAAGAAGATCGTTGACCGGTTCGAGTCCAAGCCCTACGGATGGGACTTGGGCTCCATCGAGGTCGTGCTGGGTTGGTTGGTCGGCAACGGCAAGGTCGCTCTCACGAGCGATGCCAACCCAGTCGTGCGTACCGAGGCCGCATCCAGCATCCGCAACACCGGGAGACATCAACACATCGTCGTGGCCCCACAGACGGAGTACGACGCGACCAAGGTTGCCAAGTTCAAGTCGTTCTGCACCGACTTCTTCGACGAGGGCGCCGTGCCAAGCGACCCAACCGAACTGGCTCAATTCGGCAAGGACAAACTCGCGGCGAAGCGTGACGAACTCAACGTCCTCGTGAGCACCAGCCGCTACCCCTTCGTCAGCCAACTCTCGAGCGTCATCACTCTGCTCGACCAGGTGACCGGCAAGCCCATCGAGTGGTATCTCAACGACTTCGCCATGGCCGACGAGCTGATCGACGCCAAGGAAGACCTGGTCGATCCGATCAAGTCATTCCTCAAGGGCCCACAGGCCAAGATCTACGACGAGGCGCAGGCCCTCCTGAGTGCGAACACCGGGAACCTCGGCTACCTACCCGCCGGCAGCGCGGACCCCGTCGAGGCCCTTCTCGCGGACCCGAATGGCTACCGCGGCACCAAGATGAACCAGCTGAAGGTGGCAACTGATCACCTTAAAGGCCTGCTCGAAAGCAGGATCATCGATTCCCGCAAACACGTGAGGAGTGCGGTCGAGGCCAGGCTTGCTGACCTTGTTTCGCAGACGGTCTACACAGACGCCTCACCGGAGGCGCAGAAAGCAGTACAGACCCGTGTAGACACCATCTTCGCGAGCCTTGAGAACCAGAACCTGATCGCGGTCATCGAGCAGACCGGCAGCCACTTCGCGTCGACCGACTACCCCGGCCTCATCGACCAACTAGCCAAGTCCGTCGACCCAGCGGATCCAGCGAAGCCCACAGTCTCACTCGGCACCCTCACCGTTGTCGGCGCCCCGACCCTCATCGAGACCGAACTCGAGATCGAGACATATCTCTCGGCGCTCCGAATGACTCTGGTGCAGACGATCAACGACGGAAAGCGAATCACGCTCTGATGGATACTGCACCGCTGAAGTCCTTTGCCACGGCATCGCGAACCGAGCTCATCCGCGAGGTGGGCGCCCGGATCACCGCAGTCCTCGCACAAGGCTCGCCCGAACGCGTGGAGCAGCCCAACGCGGTGGCCGCGCTTGAGCGGGCCATCTCCGGCGCCGGCGGAGGTGACCAGGGGAAGAAGCACGTTGCCGAAAAGGTTGCCTACACCTGGTTCAACCGCCTGATCGCTCTACGGTTCATGGACGCCAACGGCTACACGGGGATTGGCGTCGTCTCGCCCACGACCGATCAAGTCGGGCAGCCCGAGGTGCTCGCCGCAGCAAAGCGTGGCCAACTGGATGCCGGCGTCGTCAAGGGCGCCAACGCCGCCACCATCGCAGGGCTGCTCAACGGCACTCGCCAACCGCGCCCGGGCGTCGACGCCCAGGCCGAGGCCTACGCTTTGCTCCTGGCGGACTACTGCCGCTTCTGGCACGCCGCCATGCCATTCATGTTCGAGCGCGAGGGCGACTACACCGAACTGCTCATCCCCGCGAACCTCCTCGCCGAAGACTCCATCCTGAGCCGGTCGGTCACGGTGCTCACCCAAGACGTATGCCGTGACGTCGAGGTCATCGGTTGGCTTTACCAGTTCTACATCTCGGAGCGGAAGGACGAAGTCTTCGCCGGGTTCAAGAAGAACAAGAAGGCTGGCGCGGACGAGATCCCCGCGGCCACCCAGCTGTTCACCCCGCACTGGATCGTCCGCTACCTCGTCGAGAACTCCCTCGGCCGCCTCTGGATGCTCAACCACCCAGAGTCGCGTCTGGTCCAGCAGATGGACTACTACATCGCCCCGGTCGACGAAGAGACCGACTTCCTCAAGATCAGCAAGCCCGAAGAGCTGAAGGTCATCGACCCTGCCTGCGGCTCGGGCCACATGCTCACCTACGCCTTCGACCTCCTCTACGCGATCTACGAAGAAGAGGGGTACGCCCCGTCCGAGATCCCGGGGCTGATCCTCATCAACAACCTCTACGGCACCGAGATCGACCCCCGCGCAGGCGCCCTCGCAGCCTTCGCTCTCACGATGAAGGCAACGGCCAAGCGCAGGCTCTTCCTGCGGAACCCGGTCGCGCCGAACATCTGTGTGCTCGACCCAATCTCATTCAGCCCTCACGAGCTGAACTACCTCGTGACTAGGGATGGCGACCGCTACTCAGAGGAGGCGTTCTGGAATCAGTTCGCCGAGGCCGACACGTTTGGATCGCTGATTAAGCCCGATCCCGCGCTCACTGCCCGTCTCTCTCGACACTTGGGGACCGTTAACGACGACGGCGACATGTACAAGGCTGACGCTATCGATTGGGCATGGCGGGCGGTTCGGCAAGCGGAGTTCCTGTCCCCGCGATACTCCGTCGTAGTTGCGAATCCGCCGTATATGGGCTCGAAGAACATGGGCTCATCCTTAGCCGAGTTTGCCAAGCGTGAGTTTTCACGCTCAAAGAGTGACCTATTCGCCGCGTTCATTGAGCGCGCACTTACTCTGGGGCGACAGGGAGCGTTCGCTGGACTGGTCACAATGCACTCGTGGATGTTCTTGTCTTCGTTTGAGAAGCTTCGTGGCCGTCTCCTGAGTACCACTTCTGTTGTTGGGATGGCTCACTTTGGAACTAGGGCATTCGATTCCATTGGCGGCGCCGTCGTAGCAACGACCGCGTTCGTTCTGACGAATCGCCCTGGCGCAAGCGCAGGAGTGTATGTGCGCCTGGTCGACGGCGACAACGAGGATGAGAAGCGCAAGGAGCTGCTGGGTGCGGTTGCCGACCCAGATTCAGTCATCCGGTTCGTGCGCTCAAATGATTGGTTCCGATCTGTGCCGGGCTCGTTGATCTCCTATTGGCTCTCCGACGCATTGCTGGCAGCGTTTGCCAAGGGCACACCACTGGCTTGCTTGGCCCCTCCACGAAACGGACTTCAGACGTCTGACAACGGAAGGTTTCTCAGGTTTTGGTGGGAAGTTTCAAGGGACCGAACCGCTATGTCGTCGTCGAGTACCAACCTCCAAGACAACCCTCGCTGGTTTCCTTACAACAAGGGGGGTGAGTATCGCCGTTGGTACGGCAACCAGTCTCACGTCGTGAACTGGGAAGGCAATGGTGCCGAGGTCCGGGAGTCGCTGACCGAAAGATACCCGTATCTCAACGGGAATCTTGGCGCCCTGATCAGGGCGAGCGAGGATTACTTCAAGCCGCACGTGTCGTGGTCGGCGGTCGGCGGGGGAACTCCCTCGTTCCGGGAGTATCCAGCCGGTCTGATCTTTGATGCCGCAGCGAACTCTCTGTTCCCGGCGTCTGGGGCATTGCGTTCCTCCATTGTTGGAGTGCTGAATTCCTCGGTCGCGACGTCGTTGCTCGCTGCGCTGGCGCCTACGATGAATATCGTTGTAGGGGACATCGCGAAGTTGCCTATTGTCTTTCCCGATCAAGATTCCGGGTTTACGGAGACCGTCGAGGGGTCGGTGAACTGTGCTCGTGAGGACTGGGATTCCTTCGAGACTTCGTGGGATTTCAGCACCCAACCGTGGCTTGTCCGGCAGGGGAGGCTGAGCGACGTTGCCGCGGAAACGGCGACGCGCTGGGCCGCTGAGTCGTGCCAGCAGCGTGTGAGGGAGACCGAGATTAACCGTGCTGTGGCCGAAGAATTTGGCCTTGAAACCGAGGTGCCAATCCACGTGCCGTTGGAGAAGGTCAGCCTGACCCGGAACGTTGAGTTTCGCTACGGACTCGGTAGGTCATCGGAGGACTACGCGAGGCTGGAGCGCGCGGACGCAGCTTTGGAACTTGTCTCCTACGCCGTCGGCTGCATGTTCGGTCGGTACAGCCTCGATGAGCCGGGGTTGATCCTCGCGGACCAAGGCGTGAGCTTGCAGGACTACCTCGCGAAGGTCCCCACACCGACGTTCAGGCCTGACGCGGACAACGTCATCCCGATCCTCGATGGTGACTGGTTCGAGGACGACGCAGTCGGCATGTTCCGTCAGTTCCTCCGTATCGCGTTCGGTGATCAGCACCTTGAGGAGAACCTCAAGTTCGTGACGGAGTCGCTAGGGGTGAAGAGTCTGAGGGACTACTTCATCACCAAGGCAGGTAGGTCGAAGTTCTACGACGACCATGTCCAGCGCTACAAGAAGCGGCCGATCTATTGGCTCTTCTCAAGCCCGCAGGGATCTTTCAACGCGTTGATCTACATGCACCGCTACACGCCGTCGACGGTCTCGACCGTACTGACCTATCTGCGCGAGTACGTGACGAAGCTGGAGTCGGCGCTGCAGCAGGCGGAGCGCGCTGGAAACGCGAAGGAAGCCGATCGGCTCCGCAAGATCCTCGTTGAGCTGAACGAGTACGAGCACGACACGCTCTACCCGAAGGCGTCTGAGAATGTCGTCATCGACCTGGACGACGGGGTCAAGGCGAACTACCCGAAGTTTGGTAGGGCGCTGAAAAGGATCACCGGCTTGGAGGCCTCCGGTGACTGATCTGAACTCCGTCCAGGACGCTCTACGGACGCGGCTCGCTTCCCAGCGCATCGTGTTCTGGCACGATCCTGTCGGCGAGTACGCCGATGAGCTCGACTCGCTGGATCTCGGGGGCGTGACTGTCGTCCGCGTGCAGGACAACGAGTTCGGCGCGAAGCACACTCTCCTGTCCGACCATGTCACCAAGCACCTTGTGTACCGCTCAGGCGAGATTCCACGCGGCACCGGAAACTGGCTACTCGACCTGGAACTCGCCTACGGCGTCTTCACGGCAGACAAGACCTCCATGCTTCAGCAGGAGTTGGGACTGAACGATCCGGCATTCGGTCCGGTCATCGAGGAGCATCAGAAGTTCTTCGCTGCGAACAGCCGGAAGCAGGCGCTTGAGAAGCTGCTGGCCGACGGGGACGACGCCACTCGCGTCCGCGCCAAGATGTGTCAGGTGCTGGTGAAGGCACCTGGTAACAAGCTGACTGACATCACGCGAGAGCTCCTTGCCGAGAATGCTTCCGACAAGACGACCAAGTTTGACGAGTTGGTGAGCTTTGGCCTCGACCAGTTCTTCTGGGATGGGGCAGCCAGCATCTACAAGTACACGAGCGAGTCGCCGACGGTGGACGACTTCATCTTGTGGATGTTCAGCAGAGCCCTCGAAGACTTCGCCTCCGCCATACCCGACGAGTTCCGCAACATCCGCAGCGACTTCAACAGCCTGCGCTATGACGTTCGCAGCCAGAAGACGATGACCGCGCTGGCGTCGCGAGCCGCGGAAGCGCTGGACATCACGGCCAAGATGGAGAACCGCGACTACCGCGACCTGGCGAACGTCACGATCTTCGAGGAGATCGACCGCAAGGTGATTGTCGGTCTCGCGGCTGCGGTCGCTGCTCAGTCAGTGACACCACGAAAGGTCGCCGACGTTGTACATCTCCGGCAGGACAGCCTCTGGAGCGCCACGTACGCCAGGCTGTACCAAGCCATCCAAAACGCCTCCGAACTGCTTGCTGCAATTGCAGGTCTGCCGCATACGATCGCGTCGGCGGACGTGGGCCTGGAGAGGTATCAGTCCGATTGGTTCCGGGTCGACCAGTTGTACCGCTGGTTCACCCACGCGTATCAGACCGCCGACTTCCAGAAGCCCCTTGAAGCGCTCAAGGCTGAGGTGGACAAGCAGTACGCCAACACGTACCTCTACGACTTCGGGGGGCGCTGGCAACAGGCACTGGAGCCCACGGGTCCGTGGAAGGCCTCAGCGCTTGACCCGCAGGCCAAGTTCTTTGAGCGCCACGTCGCACCTGTTGTGAAGGACGGACGCACCAAGGCAGTCGTCATCATCTCTGACGGCATGCGATACGAGATTGCCCACGAACTCGCCTCCAGGATCCGAAGCGAGGACCGCTTCGATGCATCGCTGTCGGCGATGCTCGGATCATTGCCCAGCTACACCCAACTGGGCATGGCCTCGCTCCTTCCGCACTTGACGCTAGAGTTGGATCCGAAGGCGCTACCGGTGCTTGCCGACGGGAAGCCCACCGACGGCACCCCGAACCGCGACAAGATCCTCCAAGCGGTTAAGGGTCACGCGATCAGCGCCGCCGCCGTCCTAGCGATGCCTGGCGACGAACTGCGCGATCTCTACAAGCAACACCAGATCTTCTACGTCTACCACGACCGAATCGATGCGGCCGGAGATAAGGCGGCGACCGAGAGGACCGTCTTCGAGGCTGCGGAAGAGACCCTCCGCGAGTTGCTGCTCCTGGTCAAGAAGTGGACGAACGCCAACGCCACCAACATCCTGATCACAGCCGATCACGGCTTCCTCTACCAAGACATCCCGCTGGAGACGTCGTACTACGTCTCCGAGTCACCTCATGGAGATGAGGTCACGAGAATCAACCGTCGCTACGTGCTAGGTCGTTCACTCAAGGCGTCACCTTCGTTCATGACGTTCACGTCAGCCCAAGCAGGTCTCGCTGGTGACCTCGACATCCAGATCCCGAAGTCGATCCACCGCATCCCTCTCCCGGGTGCCGGCACCCGCTACGTCCACGGTGGCGCTTCCCTGCAGGAGATCGTCGTCCCGGTGGTCACGGTCAACAAGAAGCGTAGGAGCGATATCCGCCCCGTGAACGTGGATCTCATGCCTGAGACTGACAAGATCACCACGGGCCAGTTGGCGGTCCGGTTGCTTCAGCGCGAGCCGGTCACGGACAAGATCCAGCCACGCCGGGTCCGCCTCGGCCTGCACGTCGGCGACACACTGATCTCCGACCGGCCGATCCTCACCTTCGACAGCTCATCGGAGGACCAGCGCCAGCGGTACCAGTCGGCAACCCTATATCTCACCCAGGACGCCGACGACTTCAACAACCGCCCAGTCGAGTTGCGGCTCGAAGAGCCCATCCCGAATACGACACAGTGGAAGTCCTTCTCGAAGGGCCACTACACCATCAAGCGTTCGTTCACGACGGACTTCGACTTCTAGGAGGATCCTGCGATGACCGAACAGAGCGACCTTGCCGAAACTGTCGCCGATTTCCCCGACGGGGTCGACGAATCAGCAACGACGGCGGGTCCGCACGTGAAGTCGCCTCTCGATCAGAAGATCAACGAGGTCTTCGCTGGTGCTGTTGTGCGAAAGGACTTGGTCAAGGCCGTCAAGGGCAACGCCATCGTGCCCTCGTTCGTCCTGGAGTACTTACTCGGCCAGTACGCCGCCTCCGACGACGAGGCGACGATCCAGTCCGGCATCGACAGCGTCCGCAAGATCCTCGCTGACCACTACGTCCACCGAAACCAGGCCGAACTCGTCAAGTCGACCATCCGTGAAAAGGGCCGCTACCGGGTCATCGACAAGGTGCAAGTCCACCTCAACGAGAAGGACGACACCTACGAGGCGACCTTCGCCAACCTTGGCATCAGCCAAGTGCTAGTCCCACCAGCCACCGTCAACGCGCACCAGAAACTCCTCGTTGGCGGGGTCTGGTGCATCTGCGACATCGAGTACCAGCACAGCGACAACGCCCGCGTCGTCCCATGGATCCTCGGCTCGATTAAGCCGATTCAACTCTCCAACTTCGACTTCGACAACTACACCACCGGCCGCGGCCAATTCACCACCGATGAATGGATCGACCTGCTGATCCAGTCCATCGGCTTCAACCCCGAACTTTTCGGACGCAGAGCCAAGCTCATCCAGCTGGTTCGGCTGATCCCGTTCGTCGAACGCAATTACAACCTCGTCGAACTCGGGCCGAAGGGTACGGGTAAATCGCATATCTTCTCCGAGTTCTCCCCCCACGGCATGCTCATCTCCGGCGGCGAGGTCACCGTCCCTAAACTCTTCGTCAACAACGCCAACGGCCGCATCGGACTCGTCGGCTACTGGGACGTCGTCGCCTTCGACGAGTTCGCCGGCAAGAAGAAGCGCACGGACAAGGCGCTCGTCGACATCCTGAAGAACTACATGGCCAACAAAACCTTCTCCCGCGGCGTCGAAACCCTCGGCGCTGAGGCTTCGATGGTGTTTGTCGGGAACACCTCCCACAACGTGCCCTACATGCTCAAGCACTCGGATCTCTTCGACGAGCTCCCGGAGAGCTACCACGACTCGGCATACCTCGACCGTCTGCACTTCTACATCCCAGGCTGGGAAGTCGACACGATCCGCAGCGAGATGTTCTCCGACGGCTACGGCTTCGTCGTCGACTACATCGCCGAAGTCCTCAAGTCGATGCGCGATGCCGACTACTCCGACCGCTACCAGCAGCACTTCACGCTCGGCTCCGACATCTCCACCCGCGACCGTGACGGCATCCACAAGACGTTCTCTGGACTGATGAAGATCCTCTACCCCCACGGCGAGGCGACCCAAGGCGAGATAGAGGAGATCCTCCGCTTCGCCATCGAAGGCCGAAAGCGCGTCAAGGACCAGATCCTCCGCCTCGACTCCACGATGGCCGATGTGAAGTTTGGCTACTCAGACATCGCCGGCGAGTGGCGCGCAGTCACGACACTGGAAGAGGACGAATACCCGGCCTACTACCACCAACGGGGCGCCGCGGCCGGTGCTGAGGTGCCGTCCGACGATGACCATGGCCTCTCGGCAGCGGCGACGGTTCCCGCGGTTAAAGAACCACCGAAGCCTCAGCCACTGTTCGAGGGGCACCGCGAGTTCCAGGAGAACCAGCGGGGCGTCTCCTACGAAACCCTGCTGCTCCCGTACCTACGCGGAGCTGCAGACATCCGGATCGTCGACCCCTACATCCGCCTACCGCACCAAGGACGCAACCTTGTCGACCTGCTCGCACTGGTCGCGACGGCTAAGGATCCAGCCGACGAGATCGCGGTCAAGCTCGTCACCAAGGAGGACAAGGGTGAGTTCCAGCAACAGCACCTGCTGATGCTCAAGGACATCCAGGACGGTGCGGCTTCGGTGGGGATCAAGTTCAACGTCGAGTGGGACGAGACCATCCACGACCGCTCGATAACGACCGATACCGGTTGGAAGATCCTCCTTGGCCGCGGCCTCGACATCTTCCAAAAGGGTTCGGGCAGCCAGTACGACATAGGCGCCCGCCGCCAAGAGTTCCGCCAGGCCGTGGCCTTCGGCATTACCTACATCAATCAACGTGAGGTGCCCGAGTGATGCCACTGACACTACCCCCGGGCGTGACGGATTCTGACGCGACGCGATGGTTCTGGATCGGTCGCTTGGCTTGGCAAACAACTGAGTGGGCCGGGCCGGCGTGGTTGTTCGCCGAGGAAATGCCGACCCCAGCGGGAGTCGACTTTCCGATCGCTGCGGCTTTGGCCATCTCGCGCATTGCTCGCAGGATCGTCGATGGCGACAGTTACGCTCAGATACTGGATGACTTGGGGCGTTCGCAAGTCACCGAAGACATGTTCGCCAATTCTCGGAAACAGGCACAAGCAGTTGCAGAGGCCCTCTCGGCGGGGACCTGGCCTGAGCAGGTACCGCGGGATGCGCGAGCCGCCGAACTCTTCTTCACGGAGGCATGGGCGGCTGCTCGATCACTTCAGGTGGGGCGGGCGCAAGTGCAAGACGAGTTGGTCGAGCGGTGGGGAGTGAGCGATCCGCGGATGCTCGACTACCTTGGCTCGCTCCGCGCCAGTCCGTTCGAGGGGTACGTCGACCTGCTGACCCAGATTGTCGACATGCTTGACCAGTCTGAGACGAAGGCGATCCTGACGAACCTTCGATGGCAGGCAAGTCAAGACCCGAATCACAAAGCAGCCGTCGAGAGATTCGATGGTCTCCCGGGACACATCGCGGATGTCGCGGAGGAAATGGCATACGTGATGCGGCTGGACCGCAAGCTTGAGCGCTTGTGTCAGGCTTCCTTGGAGCAGGCGCCGGATCGCCATGCGGGTTTCGCTGATGCCCGCCAAGTTGTCAATGAGCAGCGGGCAGCCCTAGTTGCTGTGATGCAGTCATTCACTGCCCACGAGGTCGATCTTGTCCGCGAAACCCTTGATCTGAACGCGTCAGCCAGTGTCAGGACAACGTCGGAGGCGCCGCTCGACCGAGCTGGACACCTGCCCACGACGAATCCAGATGAGGCGCTGCCAAGGCCCGTCAGAACCAAAGCGTCCGCGGTGAAGAGAGATCTTGACCCCATCGCCATCTCGGTGCGTCTGCGCCGGCTGTGGACCGATGAGCTTGGCCCATGGCTTGAGGCGATCGACATCGACCTCGGCTCCGTCTGGCGGGACACGCTTCTGAGGCGTGTGGGCCTAACGCTCGACGTCATCTCCCCCATCAACTTCGGCGACGGTGACCCCATGATGGAAATTGGCGAGCACTTCATCGACCGACTCGCCGATGCCACCAATGGCCATGTGAACCGGGTGCGGGTCTCATTCCTGGGGCACGCGAAATACACGCCGCCACGACGAGCGCAGACAACGGATCTCGACATCTTCGACCCTGGTGATCCGGTTGCTACCAGGGGGGCAACTGCCTCGCAGGTTGGTGAACGACTGTCCCGGACCCTTGAGCATGAGGCAAGGGCAAGCCTTACCGAGTTGCGTGTGTCGGCAGCCAGTCACCATCGGATTTGGCTCGTGGCGCCAACACCGGAGGCTGCCAGAGCGGTGTCTACGACCCCGGGGGCGGCTCACTCCCTGTGGGACGCGGTTCGCCGCACCCAAGGAGTCGCCAAGGACCCGCTGTACGCCATCTACTCAGATCAGCCCGTTTGGGCTGACTCACCGAGCATGATCGGATAGCCCGAACTTGTTGAAGGGAGATACATGCCGCTGCCATTGATCTTGATCGGGATCGGTGCGGCCGCCGGCGGAGGTGGCCTCGGTCTTGGTGGCTGGGGCGCAACCAATCTTGTGAAGGCGAAGAAGAGGCTGGCGCAGGCCGAGACCGAGTACGAAGCAAAGCGCGGAGTGGCCGAACAGGCAGTCGAGCACTCCAACGACCAACTGAAGGCGCTCGGCGAGCAACAGCGTGTGGCGCTCACGGAGGTCGTCCTTCGTATGGGAGATTTCCTACGGCGTCACGAGAAGCAGGTTCGCGAGAGTGAGCGTCTCTTGGTGGACGGCATCGACGCTGCACTGCAGGGCATACCTGGTCTACGCAAGCTGGAGATGGATGCTGTGGCCTGGATTGGCGGCGTTATTGGATCCGCGGCAACCAGTGCGGGGGTCAGTTCCGGCGTGACTGCTGCTGTTACGGCCTACGCAACGGCCAGCACCGGCACGGCCATCTCTTCGCTCTCGGGCGCGGCCGCGACCAACGCCACGCTTGCGTTTCTCGGCGGTGGGACCATTGCTGAAGGTGCTGGTGGCATGGCGCTCGGAGCAACTGTCCTCAACGTGCTTGCCATCGGCCCGGCGCTGCTCGTCGGTGGCTCGATGGTCAAGCGGCAGGGCTCGAAGGCGTTGACTCACGCCCGCAATGTTGAGGCCGACGTCAATGTCGCGATGGCTGAACTCGACCAGACCATGACGAAGCTCAACGGCATCGATCAGAGGACGAGCGAACTTGGCACCTTGCTTGATGAGTTACGCAGCCGCGGAGTTGCTGCCTTGGACCTGCTGGAATCTGAGCCGTTTGAACCCCATGCCCACGCCGAGCGCTTCCAACGCGCGATGAATCTTGTGATGGCCGTGCGCGACGTTGCGGTGACGCCTGTTCTCGACGCCGATGGCGAGCTCACGGAGGTAAGTGGAAACCTTACGATCAAGTACCGGTCCATGACGGAGGATGCACAGGATGGCTGAACCCAAGAAGGCAATCGTGGGAAAGGTGGTCAGCGTGGGGAAGAACGCGGTCCCCGCCGTGAACCCGATTGAGGCGCTCACTCAGATTGTCGACTGCGTGAAGGCAATCCAGGTCGAGGGAACCAAGCGCAAACGACTGAGCGCATACGAGACAACGGAGATTGCCCGTATCAAGGCAGCTGAGGTTGTGCTCCGAGACTACTTCGCGGAGAGCTTCCGTGAGCGCCGCAAGAACTTCGACGAAATGTTCCAGCGTTTGGACAGTGCTCTTGAGCAAGGCAACGGAGAAGCTGCAGCCATTGTCGTCCGGGGCATCGTCGATATTGCTCGTGAGTCTCCCTTGGCGAACATGGGTGACCTCGGTCAGATCCGCGCCGCGCTTGACGACCCGAACCAGGTCTGGGAACTCTGACAGGGTGACCAGCGCAAACACGCCCGAGGAGCCGGCCGACCCGGCGCATCCCGTCCCTGAGCCCTCTGCAGGCAACACAGTCGATGACGAATCAGTCGACGACGGGCCCGCTGAACCAGACGACGATGTTGCCGAACACGAGGCTGACCAGGGGCCGTCGGACGACCCGACCCTTCTTGAGGTGCTGCGTGGTGAAGACATCCCTCCGCACGTGAAGAAGCAGATCGACGCGCTCGCACAGAGCATCCGGAACGTCTTGCCTCGCGTCAACAGGCGGTTGAGCCCGGAGTTCACCCGGTCGATCGAGGAGCTCCGCCGAAAGATGGCGTCGCCCGCCGCGGATGCCGCTCGCAGGATGATGGACCAGTACAACAGCGACACGGGGCGCCTCATGGAGGCGATCATCAAGCAGGTCGAGCCTCCGCCCGCCCTGGTGAACGCCCGCATCAGCGCCCAGATTGCTGCGTCGCTGCCCATGGATTCGTTCCGGAGGAAGCTGGACCCGCTCATCGAGCAGGTCGCGAAGTCGGCTATCCCGAAGGACTTCCTCCGCGGTGTCGACATTCCCCAGTCCGCGCTGCGGAACATCTACGGCCCAGAGTTCGACCGGATCGCCGGGAAACTGTTGGACTTCCAGAAGCTGTTCAAGAACGTCGATTGGGAGGCGCTCAGGACCGGCTGGTGCCCACCGAACTGGGACCCGGACCGTGGCATCGAGCAGTTTGCGACGTTCATCGAGCTCGCCCGCGAAGAGGCCTTGCCGCTCGCGTGGGTGCCCAACACCGACCTGACGTATCTGCTCCTGGAGGCAGATGACGACGCAGCAAGGACTGAGCTCCTGATCGAGCATCAGGCTGCGATCCTCGCGGACTGCCGCACTCTGCTCGCCGAGCTCGAGGAGCAGAGTTTCCTCGTTACCCAACTCGGACGAACGATCGACGCTTGCGTGGCCGGCTTCCACGAATCGGCGCAGGCGCACGCCGCCTCCATCATCGACACCGCGCTGCGCGCATTGTTCGCACCGTCGGGGAAGAACAACTGGAGCTACAAGCGGACGGTGAAGCCACTCCTGCACACGGGTGAGGGCTGGGAGTCGGTTCCTCTGCGCACGTTCAGGATGCTGCCTACGTCGGTCGCGTTGTTGAGCGTCCTTAAGGAGTTCTGGACCGAGAAGGGCGACCCCGTGCCCACCATCCCGAACCGTCACGCGGCCGCTCACGCCGTCACGACCGAGCAGTACACGCACGCCAACGCCCTCAAGTTCATGATGCTCGCTACCACGATACTTGCCGAGGTCGAGCACGGCGGCTGGGCACAGCTGCTGAAGAAGACCGAGGCTGCCTGACGGCGAGCGCCTAGTTATCGTCCTCGTCAGGAATGGGCGGATCCTCCGAGTCGTCCACGACGCGACCGGTTGTTTTCTCGCCCGTGAACGTGAGCGTCTGCCACATCCCGTTCTGGTGAGCAATGCCCGCAGGACGTGCCGTACGGCCATCCTCAGCCGTCGTGATCGGGTACCTGAGTCCGACCTGGTGACCGGCGAAGTACGGCTTCGGAACCTCACTGACCAGTCCCGGGTGCTTAGCAATCGACAGAGTGTTCGGCATGGTGCGGCCTGCGAAGTGCCGGCAGGCCGCAACGTTGAACAGAGCGCCGTGAACGAACGCCAGCATCGCAGCCTCGGACAGGATGACGCGATAGTCGAGCTTCAGCTGCGTGAGCTCCAGGCCCTGTCGAACCTTGTTCTTCTTGGGTGGACGCGCGAGGAACTCCAAGACGGAACGGTCGAAGAGGTCGACAACGTTCCCGTCAGCGAACGCCGACAGCCCGACGTTGCCGTCAGCATCAGGCGGGATTGTGCTGAATGACAGCTTCAGGTCCGAACGACCCCGTACTGCCAAGCCGTGCTTCACCTTGTTGTGCGCAGAGGTCGTATCGATCTCGCTAGGTCGCAACAGGTCGTGTGCATACTCAAGCCAGGAGGCAAAGGTCTCAACCGTGGCCACCGCACGTGGGCCAACGTCCTCGGTGACAGCCAACCCGAACGGCAGAACGAGCTTCGAGAAGGTGTCGTCTGCCATCGACTTCCCGACATGTCGGACACGCTTGAGCAGGTCCTCAACCGACCGCTCGCGGTCATCGGTGAGCCGCGCCCACAAGCTCATCGGGGTTCCGCCGTCGTCCGCTTCGGCTTCGTATGCGTCCGCACATGCAATGAAGAGGCGAAGCAGCGCCTCGGCCAAGTGGTGACGCAACGCGAATGCATCAACGGCGACCTGCGCGGAGACCACCATCGGCGGGAGGCCGGGCACGGCTGCTTTGCGGAAGACAGCAACAACCAGGGCATTGATGTCGGGACGGCCTATGGCGACGTCGTTCAAATCGGCGGCCGCGTCGGCTTCGTCGTCCCCGGCAGCCTGGCGTGCACCACAGGACGCCCAGTGGTGGAGCATCCCGATGCGCGACATGAAGTAGCCCAGCGGGTCCGAGGACAACAAGGTGTCGTCCAGTTCGCGGATCTGCTCCGGCGTCTCGTCTGGGCCGTCTGGCAGCGGGTACATCACACCCCTCCTCTCGATTCGTCCGGCCCCAGAACCCGACCACCCGTCCCCGAAAGGCTCGTCGATGGCCGAAGGGGCCGCGGTGCCGACATCAGCGGTATAGACCCGACCCTTCATCTCCCGACGGGTTTCTCCTGCCTCGACGTCGACCTCGAACGCCATGGCGTCGAGCTCGATGACGCCCTCGGACACGAGTCCATGAGTCAGGTCCAGCGTCGCGGCGTTCAGATACGCAATGTCGGCGACAACCATGCACGCCGCCCGGTACCGGTCGCACACGTCGAACCCGTCCGTGAGAGCAAGCCGCTCGACATCCGCGTGAACCACGTCTCCGTAGAACCATCCCATGCCAGCACGCTGTCTGACGCCTCGGCAGATGACCCGTCAGGCCGCCGCACCTGCTTGAGGTACCCGCGAACGTCGACCCGCTTGTCATCGGCGCGCTTCCACGCCTCCCTCAGCGACTTGAGCACCTCGACAGGACGAGGTGGGGGGCGGCCGACACCAAGACAGCCGATGGGCTCAAGGGCGTTCGAGTGGAACGTGTCCTCGCGTTCCAGAATCACTGGTCGGACTCGCGCTGCCAACGACTCCATCTGCTCCTCTGAAGGCAAGGCGAGCTCCATGGTCTGCTCGTCTCCGGCAACCATCAGCGTGATGGTTCCCACGCGGATAGCCATCAGGCGCTCCAGGTCACCGCCGAGGGAATACGCCCTGACCCGGTGGGTGCTCACGACAGACGCCTCCAGCTGGCGAACAAGCCTGGCTCGCAGTTCTTCCGTCGCTTCCCTCATACCCGTCAAGGTAACCAGAAGCAAGCGGTTAGCCCGAGCGTATTTCTGCGCAGCCCTCGCGAGTCCATAGGCGGGAGCAACCACAGCATCTCCGCCCGGCCCATGCCTGTGCCCAGTGTGCGCGCGTGCCTGTGCCCGCGGGGAAGTTGGTGGGGGCCTCATCGCAGGTCAGCGACTTTCGGGAACTACCCACTCTGACTCTGTGATGTCTCAAGGCATCGGCAACACCCGGACCCTCAAGGTCCGGGTGTTGGCGTTTGTTGGGGCTGGTACGTCCGGCTGGGGTCGAGGGCGAGTTCTCGCCCTGCGAGGGCACCGCGGCCAGGTACTGCGGCTGGAACCTGGGCGAACGCCTGCACAGCGTCGTTGTGGGCCGGGTCGGCCTTGCTGACGAGGCGGCCGCTGACGCTTGGCACGGCGACCTCGCCGACCCACCGCATCAGGCAACCAGCTCGGGTGGTGCAGGGCTGCGGCGACGTGCCTCGTGGCGCTCCCTGACCATCCGGCGAGGGTCGACGGCCGAGACATAGGTGCAGAAGCCCACCGAGGAGTCCTCGGTCGTCAGGGTCCCCCGCAGCTCGAGGGCCGGGTGGAAGGCGTCCTGAACCTCGGTCGGCGGAAGCGCGAAGAGGCCGGCCTCGGCGGCCGTGATCTCGACCTTCACGAGGTCGTCGGTCAGCCGCCCGAAGGTCGGGGAGGCACCGAACGCCTGGGCGATCTCGTCGGCACTTCGAGCGGGGACGCTGCCGCGCTCCTCCACATCGCGCCAGAACCGGTATGCCGCAGCCACATTCCCGTCGGGCCGCACCGACAC
>Ga0209793_1000892_pt1 | contig 24071 bp, 27 predicted proteins | sample EBPBio122009_DNA_FD_185863 | JGI IMG/M metagenome (GOLD analysis project Ga0209793, IMG submission 185863) | Wastewater treatment Type I Accumulibacter community from EBPR Bioreactor in Madison, WI, USA - Reactor 1_2/2/2009_ DNA (SPAdes) (version 2) | ecosystem: Engineered > Bioreactor > EBPR >... | reverse complement strand
GTGAACCGGGGTGGTCGTCGGTTCGACCCCGCTGCCGCGAGGTCTCCCGTCGCCGATCGGAAGGACCATATCGGTGGGTTCACGATCCGCGAGCTCGCCCGCGACCACAGTGTGACGTTGCGGGCGCTGCGGTTCTATGAATCGCGCGGCCTTCTCGCTCCAGCCCGATACGGCGCGACGCGCATCTATTCGGCCCGCGAGAAGGCGCGCCTCGCGCTGATCCTAAAGGGCAAGCAGCTCGGATTCACCCTGCTAGAAATCGGAGCGATGCTAGCCATCGAGAACAAGCGTCTCCCAGACGCGGGCAACGCGGCCTCGGTCGGCGGATTACCGCTAAGTCGCGACCAGGTCGTCGAGCAGCTCGATCTGTTGCGGGGCCAGCGCAGCGAGATCGATGGCGCGATCGTCGAACTGGAATCGACGTTGGGCGGGTTGGGAGCGGACTGAGAGACGCGGTGCGGCTTTCGTAGGCGCGCCAGGCCTACGGTATGCCGCACCTCAGCCCCCCGGGGCGCCTCGACGGAACAAACGAGCCGCGGAACGTGCCGCTTCCCGCCGCCAGTATCCCGTAGGTTCGCGTGACCCGCGGCGCGAGACGGCTTACCGATGTTTGACCTGTCATGCGTCCGAGAATGCTGCAACATGGCGCCACGACCCATGTTGCGAGAATCCGGTGGAGCTGCACCAAGTCCGATACTTCCTGGCGGTCGCGAAGACCCTCAACTTCACCCGCGCGGCGGAGCACTGCAACGTGACCCAACCGGCGCTGACCAAGGCCGTCCAGAAGCTGGAGCACGAACTGGGAGGCCCATTGTTGTTGCGGGAACGCAACCTGACGCAGTTGACCGACCTGGGGAAGCAGGTACTGCCTATGCTTGAGCGCACCCTCGCTTCGGCGGAGGCGGTGCGAACGACGGCACGCGAGTTCGGGCGTAGGGAGGTTGCGCCGTTGAGGCTCGGACTTTCGCCCTCCGTGTCGGCTGCGCTGGTTCTCCAGCCATTGGCGGACGTATTGGACCATGTTCCGGGCCTGCGTCTGGAACTCTGCGAGGCCTCGCCCGAGGTGCTCGTTGCGATGTTGCTCAACGGCGAGGTGAACGCCGCCCTCATGGACGGCCTCGACGCATCCGGCGACCGGATCGACTCGTGGACATTGTTCCGCGAACGCTTCGTGGTCCTCGTCGACGCCGAGCACCCGTTTGCCGGGAATTCCGAGATCGGACTGGAGGATTTGAGAGGCCAGACAATGCTCGAAAGAGTGGGTCACGATGGGCGTGACAGTTTTCGGCAAACCGTATTCGAAGGCGTCGAGCCAAGGTTCGGACACCGAAGCAAGCACGACACGCAACTCCAACACCTCGCAGCAGCCGGATTCGGTGTCCTCATCTCGCCCGAACATATGCCACGGCACCCAGGGTTGATGGCCGTGCCTCTCCGGAGCGATGTGGCGTGGAGGGAGATCCACCTCGCGGTTGTCCAGGGAAGGCGCTACTCGCCCGCACTGGAGGCGTTCGTGAAGGTGGCTCGCCTAAGAGACTGGTCCCTCGCGGTCCGGTCGACTAACCTCGATCCATCCCGCCAACACGCGCCCGCGCACCCGTGAGCGCCATGTCCCGACGAATGTCCCACGACCGGGTAAGATCTGAAATCTTCGCCGAGTTCAATGACGAGGACTGGTCCTCCTACCGGCAATTGGTCGGCTGGTTGCGGGAGATCGGCGCAGCAGACGGGGCACTGAAGGTAGGGGAGCAAGCGCCCGATTTCCTCCTCCCGGACGCGGACGGCAACCTGGTCTCCTCCGTGCGGCTGCGCGAGAAAGGGCCGGTCGTGCTGAGCTTCTACCAAGGGGGCTGGTGCCCGTTCTGCACCGCCGAGCTCCGTGCGTTGCAAGAGGCCAAATCGGAATTCGAGGCGGCCGGCGCAAATCTGGCGGTCGTTTCACCCGATACCCGGCATTTCCCTAGGCAACTGAGGAAAGAGTACGGCTTCGACCTCACGATCCTGGGGGATGTCGACTACGGTGTCGCGATGGCCTACGGCGTTCTTTTCGCGGTGCCGGAAGGCCTTCTTCAGCACTACGCCCGAAGGGGAGTAGACATCGGCGGCCGACATGGATCGCCGGTGACGATGCTGCCGATCCCGGCGACTTACGTCATCGATCGTCGCGGTACGATAATCAGCGCCTTCGTCGAGCCGGATTACGCGCTCCGGCAGGATCCCGAAGAGATACTGAACGCCCTCAAGGAAGCGGTGCGCTGAAGACGATGGCCGTGGCGGCGACGGCACGCCCGGCTCGGTCGCTATTCGGGGACGAGCCCGACGACGAAGTCGATGACCTTATCGCTGGACATCTCGCAGGGCCTGAGCGCCTCCTCGCCGCTACCCAGCGAATAGAGATTGAAGCTGACGATGTCTTTGCCACCGAGTTCCTCGGCGAAGAGGCTGGTGCGTTTTCCATCTTCGGAGCGCGTAACCGTCACGCCGTAGGTGCGTCCCGTGAACGAGCCCTTGAGATAGCCCGTAGGCAGCCGAGCGAGCGCGACGTCGAAGGTTGGATTCAGCAGAGCGCGTCGGGCACCTGCTCCATCTGAGCCCTCGGTCATCTGGTATGATGCCGAACGTCGCGAGCGACCTTCGGCTCCAAGGCTTGCCCGGCGAGGAGCTTCTCGGCTTCGAGCGCAGCCATGCAGCCCATCCCCGCGGCCAGTACGGCCTGCCGGTAGATCGCGTCGGCGCAATCGCCGGCGGCCAAGGTATCGCGTGCGGACGTCTTCGTGGACCACGGCTGCAGCTTCATGTACCCGACGTCGTCCATTTCGATCTGCCCACGGAACAAGGCGGTAGCGGGGTCGTGCCCTATGGCGACGAAGACTCCGTCGGTCCTCAGTTCCTGCGCCTCGCCACTGGTCACGTCCCGTATGCGAGGACCGGTGACCGACTTGATCGGCTCGATCGCGCCGAGGATCTCCTCGACCTCGTGATTCCATATGACGCTGATCGTCGGATTGGCGGAGAGGCGATCCTGAAGGATCTTCTCCGCCCTGAAGGTGTCGCGCCTGTGGACCACCGTGACCTTGGTCGCGTTATGCGTGAGGTACAGCGCCTCCTCCACGGCCGTATTTCCATCGCCGACAACGACGACCTCTTTGCCGAGACAGAAGAACCCGTCGCAGGTCGCGCAGGCGGACACGCCGTGTCCGCCGAACGTCTTCTCGCTTTCGAGCCCGAGCCAACGAGCCTGCGCGCCGGTCGCGACGATCAGCGTGTCGGCGAGATAGACGTCGCCGGAGTCGCCGACGGCGTTGATGGGGGTGGCGGCGAGGTCAACCGAGACGATGATGTCGTAGAGCATTTGCGTTCCGACGTTCTCGGCTTGCTGGCGCATCTGCTCCATGAGATCCGGTCCCTGCCCGCCATGTGCGAAGCCCGGGTAGTTCTCGACGTCCGTCGTGATCGCCAACTGGCCTCCGGGCTGAAGGCCCGTGACGATGATGGGGTTCATGTTGGCTCGCGCGGCGCAAATCGCCGCCGTGTAGCCCGCCGGACCTGCGCCGATGATGAGAACCTTGGTGCGGTGTGTGAGCATGGCCGACCCATGAAATGGAATGCCGAGCTGAACGCACCCGATGTCGCGCGTTCAGCCGTCGCGACCGAACCGGTTTCGCAAGCACACCGGACGACGAGCCGGATCGAGGGAGCCAGCTCGGCCGGAAAGACCCTCTGCTCCGCCTCGTGCCCATTGCTCAGGACAAGGGGGAGACGGAAGCGGCTTCCGGCATCGAAACGGTCTGCCTAGCCCGGTCTCGGCGACACGAGCCAAGCACACGCGATCGGCAGGCTCGCTAACCTGCCTTGCGCTCCGGGAGCACCCAATTGGGGCGGATGCGGTGACACGTGTATCCCCCCGGCCGCATCACGAGATAATCCTGATGCTCGGGCTCCGCCTCCCAGAAGTCCCCGACCGGCGATACCTCGGTGACGACCGGCCCGGGCCACAGACCTGACGCGTCGACGTCCGCAATCGTCTCGATGGCGACCTCGCGCTGCTTCTCGTCGACGTAGAAGATCGCGGAGCGATACGAGCCTCCCCGGTCGTTGCCTTGCCGGTTGGGCGTCGTCGGATCGTGGATCTGGAAGAAGAACTCCAAGATTCGCCGGTAGCCGGTCACCGAGGAATCGAAGACGATCTCGATGCCCTCGGCATGCGTGCCGTGATTGCGGTAGGTCGCGTTCAGGACGTCGCCCCCTGTGTACCCGACCCTCGTCTCGATCACTCCCGGAAGCTTGCGGATCAAGTCCTGCATTCCCCAGAAGCATCCGCCTGCCAGAACCGCGCGCTCTCTCATGTCAGATCCCTTCCACTTGACCGATGTAGTCGCCGTAACCCTTCGCCTCCATGTCGTCGCGATGCACGAACCGCAGCGACGCGGAGTTTATGCAGTATCGAAGGCCACCCCGGGCACGAGGCCCGTCGGTGAAGACGTGACCGAGATGGCTGTCGCCGAGGGAGGAGCGAACCTCCGTGCGCCTCATGCCATGAGTGGTGTCCCGCACCTCGACCACGTGGGCAGGCGCGATGGGCTTGGTGAAGCTTGGCCACCCCGACCCCGAGTCGTACTTGTCCGCCGAGGCGAACAGCGGCTCTCCCGACACGACGTCCACGTAAATGCCCGGCTCCTTGTGACGGTTATACTCACCCGTGCCGGCTCGTTCGGTGCCGTTCTGCTGGGTGACGCGGAACTGCTCCGGCGTCAGCCGACCGATCGCGTCCTTGCTTCGTTCGTAGGTCATTTGCAATCCTCCCGTTCTGCAGCCGCGTCATTTTCAGCCGGCGCACGAAGCGGCACCTCTCCGACTGGGAGGCGGCCCCTGCTGGTGGCGAAAGCCCGGCATCCCATTCGATTGCCCGCGCGTCCGAGCGACGGGCTGGCGCCTAGGCGCCACGCTTCGACAAAAGACTTTATATGCATGACGCATATATAAACATCGATTGGATGACTGCAAGAAGCGCGCTTGATCGCAGTCGGTTGCAATTCGAGCGGCTTTCTAGGAGGCGGCGCCCGGACGAGCGCGCTGTCTCGGAATCAGAGCGGCGGACACGGGTTGATCGCTTCCTGCTCAAGAACGCGGCTGTCCGGGTCCGAGGAGAGGGCGTCCCAAAGGCGGGAAATGGCGCTTCCCTCCATCCTTCCCGCCACGGGCCGCCTACCGGTCGTGCTCGGCAGACCCATCGCCAGTCGGTCCGGCTCCATGAGATGCGGCAGCAAGGTCACCCCGACGGCCGCGAGAGCGACCTCGATATGGCGAAATATCATGCCTCGACTGGCGTCTAGGTCTCCGCAATGGAACGTCGGGGCGCCGGCTATCTGACAAAGCCGAACCAATGCCCTCAGCGCGTCGCGGGAAGGAAAGTCTCCGCTGTAGATAAGCGAGGCAGCCGATCGCGGCGTCGGGCGATCTCATCGATCAGATTCTGAACCGATCCGTAATTGTCGCGACGGACGCAAAAGACGGAGAGAAGCCGAGGGGCCGGCCTGACTACAGGTCTCTCAGATACCGCAATACCATCGAGGCGCTCGTGCGGGTTGACCAAGAAGGAGCCTCCACGCGTAGAGTCGGTGTCTTGGGAGCCCCCGTGTGCGTGTGGTGTGTTTACCGAAGCCGTCGGGTCGATATCGCCGTGCCCGCCGTACGGGCTTGAGCAATGTCGATCTTCGATCGCGCGGCCTTTGAGGGACCGATCGCGAAAAGAACCGGACGCGCCGCATGTGCCTCTGTCAATTTGTCGTCATCAAGTCGGCACACCTTCCAATGCGGCGATATCGTCCTCGGAAAGCTCGAAGTAGAGGCTTAGATCCCTTCCTTGCCTACGCTCGAATTTCCATCTGCTGACGATGGTCCGCAGCCGGCGCCAGTCCCCGCGGCTCTGGTCGTATGAGAGGTCGGCGACCGCGCTGTCGTGGATGTTGATTGCCGTGTCCAAAAGCACCACGGCCTCCCACGGATCCAAAGAACGCTGGCCGCCTTCGAGCCGCGAAGCCAGCTTCATCCCGTCTGGGGCGGCAACGATCGCCGCCGCCAGCACCTCCAGTCGACGAAGAGGCGTGATCGCCGACAGGGCCAGCTCCGCGACGGTATCGCGTGTCAGGTTGGCGTGGTCCAGCGTTACGACCTCCGCATGGTCAAAGCCGCCCCGCATACCATGTTCGCGACACCAGTCTTCCGCGCGAGCGCGTTCGTCTAGCCGGAATGCGTGCGGCGCATCGGAGATCTTTGGCGTCGCATTGAATTCGAGCGCGTAGGGCTTAGGCCACGTCCGCAGCGACCAGACCGGCTCGGGGCACCTGATGAACGGCCGACCGCCAACGATTATGAAGTCCAGGCCGTAGTGGTGTTGGGCGAGTGCGCGCCGGCTGGTCTCGTTCGACTTTACGATTACCGGCTTCCGCCATTCTCGAAATGCGCTCTCGCAAGAAAGGACCTCACGGGACATGGGACCCGACGAATCCTCCGGGGCCCATGGGAACGCCGAGCGGCTCTCGCGGGAGACGGGAAAGAATTTGTCGTCGAAAGGCGTCTCGACCTGCCCATCCACGACGGCTGTCCAGCTTCGGGTCGCCGATAACGCCAATTCCAACTCGCTCGTCGACAGTGGCGCGCCGGTTAGACGTGAACGCGCCTCCCGGAACAGCCTGCCCCGGTAGCCGTAGAGCGTGATGCGTGCTCCTGCTTCCGATATCTCGATAGCCGCCGCCAGATCGGAGAGCGATACTTCCTGCACCGCGACGTCGGTATAGTCGCGCAGGATAGCCTCCCGCGGAATTCTGTGGCGAGGAGTAGGGAGAACGTACGCATCGTACGTGAAAGGCATCCTTAGAGAGATCATTCAGTTGATCCTACCGATTCGTTCTCTCCGCGCACCTGCCATTCTTACGGTCACCTTGCGATCCGCCGGGAAACGGCCTGGAGGTGATCAAAGAAGGCGCGGACGGCAGGATTCATGCGCCGATTTTCGGGACTTAACGCCGTGATCGCGTGCCGCTCAACGCCGTATTCCGCCAGCACCGGCAGGAGTTCGCCGCGAACGACATAGGGCGCTGCCATGAAAGAAGCACAGATCCCGATGCCACCGCCCGCGACCAAGGCTGCGATTACGGCTTCGCTGGCGTCCACCACTACGGCGGAAGCAGGTAGGATCTCTATCTGGCGGTCGCCGATCCGGAATGGCCAGCGAAATGTCTGGCCGGAGCTCTTATAGCGCAGATTGACGGTCTCGTGACCTTGCAGCTCGTCAGGGTGGCTGGGAGTGCCCCGCGCCGTAAGGTAGGCCGGCGAAGCGTAAGCACATAACCGTAGCGGCATCATCCGCCGCGAAAGGAGCCGCGAATCCGCGAGGTCGCCAATTCTTACTGCGATGTCGATGCCCTGCTCGACTATGTCGACGAAATGGTCGTCGAGCCGAAGGTCGATTGTGACCTTGGGATGGGCTGCTCGGAATGCTGGCAGCGAAGGCGCGATAAGGTGAATCCCGATCGGCAGCGAGGCCGCGATTCGAAGGGTCCCTGAGGGTTCGGCCCGAACCGCCGTCGCGACCTGTTCGATCTCCTCGGCATCCTGAAGCAGTTTGATCGCACGGTGGTGGAGTTCGCGCCCTTCGGAGGTCAGTGTCAAAGCGCGTGTCGTCCGGGTGAAAAGAGAAACCCCGAGACGCTGTTCCAGACGCTGAACGCTCTTGCTAACGGCGGACGGAGATATGGAAAGCGAACGCGCCGCCGCGGTGAAACTGCCCAGCGAGCCCGCACGCGCAAATGCGATCAGCCCGGTCAAGCGCTCGACACCAATTTGTTCCTTCATGGCATCTATTAAACGACATGCAGGCCAATTATCAACCGAACGACACTCGTTATGTTTCCGTACAGATCAGCATTCTTGGCGGAAAACCCATGAACGAGTTTATGAAAGCGGTCCGTCTCCATGCCTTCGGAGGGCCGGAAGTCTTGCTTTACGAAGACGCGCGCAAACCCGTCGTGAAAGCCGGGGAAGTGCTGGTCCGGGTCCGGGCCGCCGGCCTCAATCCTCCCGACTGGTACCTCCGCGAGGGATATAAGGCGCTCCCCCCGGACTGGCGGCCGCCGGTCGAGTTTCCCGCCATACCCGGCTCTGACATTTCTGGGGTCGTGGAGTCTGTCGCCCCTGACGTAACGGCGTTTTCTTCGGGTGACGAAGTCTTCGGAATGATCCGATTTCCAAGTTTTGGCGAAAGTTCGGGATATGCAGAGTACGTATCCGCCCCGGTATCAGATCTTGCGATAAAGCCGCGCGGTCTTGATCATGTCCATGCCGCCGCTGCACCAATGTCAGGCCTGACCGCATGGCAGTACCTGATCGACCTCGGTCACAACGAGGCCAACCCTTTGCAGTCGGCGAGGCACGATCCGGTCCCGTTGGCGGGCAAGACCGTTATGGTCAACGGTGCCGGAGGGGGGGTTGGTCACCTCGCGTTGCAGTTAGCGAAACACAAGGGGGCACGCGTGATAGCGGTCGCATCCGGCCGACACGAGGGCTTCTTGCGCGATCTCGGCGCAGACGGCTTCATCGATTACACGAAAACCAAGGCAGAAGATTCCGTGCGCGACATGGACCTCGTGGTCGACGCCGTCGGTGGCCCGACAGCAAGCCGGTTTCTGCGAACCATACGCCGCGGCGGCGCGCTTTTTCCAATCTTTCCGCTGGGCTTTGCCGGACATGATGAAGCCGCCAACCTTGGCGTGACGGTTTCCGCGACGCAGGTGCGATCCAGTGGAGCGCAACTCGCCGAGCTAGGTCGATTGCTGGAGAGCGGTACGATCCGTATCGCCATCGACAGCGCATACCCGCTATCGGAGGCGGCCGCCGCTCATCGGCGGGCTGAGGCTGGCCACATCCAAGGCAAGGTTGTCCTCACCGTTGATACAGGCGGTTCTTCCGTCACGCGCTAGGCCGGGACATACGCGTCGCAGTGGTTGCCTGGGGGATGCTGCGCGAGAGCGTATTCGGCCATGTTGCCGATATCACGCGTCACCAGATTTGCCCGCGAGGTCTTAAGTGCGTCGAGCACGCCGGCGACATCCCAGCCTGCGTCTCACTTGTGCGCGGACATGCTGCAATCGGCACCCTTTCCAAGTTCGATTGCTGCGTTGGTGGCCTGGGCAACGCTCGTCGTTTCCCGAGAGCCCGTCTTAGGCCTTCGAGCCCCGATCTGCCGTTGCGCTCGGCAGCTAACGAGGACTCGTAACGGCGGGATGTGAGCCTGAACTCGCGACTGCGGTCTAGTAGAGTTCCTGCTTACCGTCCGGCAGTACCTCAGTCCTCCCGTAGCGGGCGAGTTTCGGGGATGATGAGCTGATTAAAGGGTGCCCCAATCGCTTTCTTCGCGACAAAGTTCCGCGAGCTGGGATCGCGCGCGAATACCGTCGGAGTCGTCGACCCAGAAGTCATCGAAGTCATAGTCCAAAAGAGGATCGCCTCCGCCGTTTCCGAGGTCGTCGAGCATGCGATCGGGGTAGTCCAGGATCCGGGTGGCTACCCGAGCTCTCTCGCAGGCTACTCGATTGGCGCCCCGCCTCGGACACCTGCTCGGGCGGGTTGTCGCGGTGTCGGCCTTCGCGCCACGTGCCGGGGTTATCATGCAGCGTTTCCTCCATCACTAACGTTTCAGTCGGTCGTGAGAGGAAAATATTATATCATTGATATAGGAATTAAAGGGACTGTTAGTCGTGATGGTTAACCGCTCATGACGCGCATAATCCGCCCGCGGAATCGTCGAAAGAGAACAATCGGCTCGCGCTAGAATTAGGCATAAGTGCGGCGCCACTACCTATGACGACGCATCGTTCAATTTGTAGTGTATCTAAATATAAAGCTCGAAGACAGTAGAGCTAAGTTGTTGGCGGAGAAATTAATGATCGCTCTGACGTCGAAACCCAAGATAATTGAGGGCACTCTCCCATTTTTATTCGTCTTTGATGCAGACATCGTGGTCGCTGCCAACGGGCGAAACAGGCGGGTATCTGGTTTTTATCGGGATTTTGTCCCGATACAGCCGAAGAAGATTGCAGCCTCGGACTTGGCGCTCGCGATCCATGTCGAGGCGCCGTGGTCGAGGGGCTCCTCCCATGACCGTGTACTGAAATACAACGGCCAGCTTTATCGTCGCCTGGAATGCGAGGAGGAGCCCGTTCCAGTCGGAAGCGTACTCGACGGTTCGGTCGGGGCAGATTGCACAGAGTTGATCTCGGCTCTCTCGAAGACGCCCCTCCCACCTTCCGCGCTGGCACCGCGGTATGGTCTGCGGCCGTACTTCTGGGAAACGATGGGTCGGGCGAACGAGAGGGCCGGTTGGGTGCTGCGGCAGGTCGAAATGTCCAACCGGGATGAACGGTGGAACGAAGCCGCCATACATTATCACGACGCGTTTCTGGCCTGCGGGGACGACGTCTACGTTCGATGCGCTGAGCCGGCGTGGCGACATGGAACCTATCGTGCCATGTACACGGAAGCGCGTTCGCCATGCTTCGCGCATACGCAATTTGGGATCGATCGCGCGGCGGAGCTCGTTCGCTATGTGAAGGACTCGACCAACGTCCGTATCGGCGACTTCGAGCTAGATGCGGTCGTCCATCATCTCGATTGGGAATCCGACGACGGTTCCCTCATGCTGGATCTTGGGCGCGAGGTGATGGAATTTGTCCCGCGTTTGAAACAGTCCACAACCGTCGCGATTCGGGAAGAACGGGGCTGTCGCGCGGCCATGGACGATCTTGAAAAGCTTTACCACCGAAAGGAAAGGTTTACGTCGGCTGACGCCCGCTTGGCAATCGACGAAGTCGCCAATCTTTGGAAGGCTCTTCACGACGTCATCCGGCTGCGGCAGTTCGCCCATAACGTTGGGGCCACGCTCAGCCGCACCCGGTCGCGGATCCAATATATCGACGACCGGCTTCACGAGTTATCCGCCGACGACCGGGAAGCCTTGCAGGGGATCTGACGCGACTCCGTCGAACGTGACCTTTGAAACGTCGCTTAACGTGGATACCGATCGGAATTGCCAACATGCCTGTCGTCCAACTTCCGTTCTCCTGCGTCGCCGACATCACGCCCAAGGGCAAGCGAAAGCCGCGGCGGCATCTCGTGCGCCGCTACACCGACGTGCTCGTGCCCGAATACTCCACGAACGATCTGCCGGTCGCGATCGAGCTTGCGCAAGGGGCGAGAGCTCACCGCTCCCGATATCCCGAGCTGATCACGCGGTTCCTGTCGCACGGGAACGAATTGCTGTTGCCGGCCTTGGATGACCGCGGAGGACCACTGGAACTATGTCGGCTGGAGGCCATGGTCGGCCGCGAGTGGACGCCGGGCCGCTACGAGCACGTCAGGTTTAGTCCGGGCTTCCAAGCTTTACCCCGCGTCGGACGGCGGCATGATGGCATGACGCAGAAGGGGCGGATCGTGATTGAGCGTCGCTACGCGAACGAGATGCAAACCCCGCTCACGCTGGATACCGTGGACTATGTCTGCACACTCTATCGCTACGATGAACCGAAGATCGAGTATGTCGATTCGGACGAGCGGATCGCGACGGCGCAGGATCATTATTCGCGGACTGTCGTCTTGGTAGAAGGCAGGTTGTTCCTGCAGGCACAGGAGCCGGTCTGGTTCGTGCGGGGGCGCGGCAAGGAAGTTCCCATGCTCATGCGCCACGACCGCCCGGATCGGGACGGATCGCAGATGTTCTTTCGACTAGATGCCCTGGAGCGTGCGCTCGACTACGTGGAATATCCGGCGGGCACGCGCGCGGAGATCGTCGGTGACAGCGGCGTGGAGATCATGAGTCAGGACGCCGTCACCAGGATCGACAGCTACGAGTTGGCGAAGCATGCGTTCAAGGTGAGCGAGGACGTGGTGCGATTGCTCCCGCACCTCGTCCCTTTCGGGGAGGATCACCCTATGCCTACCCTTAGCGAGCGAGATGCGGAAGGCCTCGCCGTTGCGGAGACGGGCGCTGTACTTGAGGAGATGCGGAAGGGGTGGGAGACCCTGCTCGCGATTCTGAACGGCGATCGCGTCCGAAGCGATTTGGCCGCGCCCATGGAGGAGTTCCTGCACCGGGTCGAATTCGAAAGAAGCAGCGGGGGATTGATCCCGAGCATGGAGCTATCTGCTGAGGATATCGACGCACTGACGTGGTGACGACGTCCGGTCGTCGACTTCGTTCGCGCTGTTATCCAGCTCGAAAGGAGCCGGGTCCGATGCTGATGTCGGCGATGGATAGCATGTTGAATGTTTGCTGTCGGCGCTCTTGAGACTGTTTCAGAGTTTCCCCGTGCGAGACATGCAGTCACGCATCAAATGGCGGACGTGACGCAACGCCACTTCAAGAATGCCTACGCCGCCGAACATGTCGCCGATCCGGCGCAGGCTACCCATTCCATTGAAAACGGCCCCGGAATTACGGGGCCGTCCTTCATACCTGCGCTGAGATCAGATGATCGGGGGCGTCGTACGGCCCGAAGCGGCGGCGTCGCGCACGTAGGGATCGGCGTTCTCGTCGAAACGAGACCAGCCGCCGGCTCGATAATCCGCCTCGCGGGTGCTGCGATCGATCGGCGTGGCGCCGTCGAGGATCGCCTGCACCTTGGCCTCATGGTCCGGCTGGGTTCGGACGGAAACGACCGAGCCGCCGCGGCGAACCGTCTCGGCATAGTAGTGCGCTTCGTTCTCGTCGTGGCCTTCCTTCACGAAGGAGCCGACCAGGCCGCCGGCGGCGGCACCGGCCACGGCGCCCGCTGCGGTCGAGGCCAGCCAGCCGGCGGCGACGACCGGACCGATGCCCGGGATCGCCATCATGCCAAGACCGGCGAGCAGGCCAGCGGCGCCACCGACGCCCGCGCCGATGCCGGCGCCCTCGGCGGCGTTTGTTTCATCTGTCTTGCCGTCGCTGCCGACAATGCTGATGTTGCTGCTGGACACGCCGGCGGCCTCAAGCTGATCGACGACCGAGCGGGCGGTGGCGTGGCTGTCGTAGGAACGGGTCAGGGTACGGGTCATATCGTTCTCCATTTGCGGGATGCGAGCGGCAAGGATCAGTTGCGGGTGATATTGCCGCGATAGTCGACGGAGACGTTGACCTGCGCGCCGGAGTGGGTGGCCATTCCCTTCCAAACCCCGCTGTCATCCTTCTTCAGGGCACCGACGTTGGAATAGCCGTTAGCTTCGAGGCGGCTCTTGGCCTGCCCCTCCGTAAAGCTGTTGGCGCCCGGAAGCGGGGCGTTCTTGTCAGCGTCGGCTTTCGGGGCCGGCATGGGCGACGTGGTGGACGTCTGAGCCATGGCACCGAAGGACGTTGCGGAGGCGATCAAAGTGGCGATGAGCAGCTTCTTCATGACGGTCTCCTGGTAGGCTGGCGGCAGCTGCCGCGATGCCCAATCCAACGGCAATTTGCCGCCGAATGTTCCATTTGAAATCACGGACGCGTGAGGAACAGGGGCTGGGGATGCTCGTTTGAATGGCATCATTCGCTTACTGCCGGAGGCCACCATGGCGACCACACCCAAGCCGCTAGACGACCTGTTCCACGACATGCTCAAGGATGTCTATTACGCCGAGAAGCAGATCTTGAAGACGCTGCCCAAGATGGCGAAGGCGGCGAAATCGGCCGAATTGAAGAAGGCCTTCGAGACCCATCGCGAGGAGACGGAAGGCCACGTCGAACGCCTCGCCGAGGTCTTCGACATCATCGGCAAGGCGCCGCGAGGAAAGACCTGTGACGCGATCCTCGGGATCATCGAGGAGGGCAAGGCGGTGATCGAGGACTACGGCGATAGCCCCGCCATTGACGCGGGCCTGGTGGCCTCGGCGCAGGCCGTCGAGCACTACGAGATGGCCCGCTACGGGACGCTCAAGGCATGGGCGCAGCAGCTCGGCCACAAGGATGCGGTAAAGCTCCTCGAGGCGACGCTCGCGGAGGAGACGAAGACGGACAAGGCACTGACGCAGCTGGGCGGACCGGCGAATTCCGCCGCTGTCGCGAAAGCCGCGTGAACGGGAGAGCACCCATGGGAATCTTCGACTCCATCAAGAAGGCCATCTTCGGCGAGGCTAAGGCCGATACCGTCGCGGCGCCGACAAGCGCGCCTACTCCAGGATCGGTCATCCCGCCCGCCGGTACGTCGCCCGCTCCGGCGTCGCCTCCCGCGGGCTCTGCCGCCGGTGGGACCAGCATGGCGGCCGGCGCCGCACCCATGTCGTCGGCAACGCAGCAGGTCGACGTGGCGCCGATCCTCGACAAGGCTGTGAAAGACAGCGGTCAGCAGCTTAACTGGAAGACGTCCATCGTCGACCTGATGAAGGCGCTGAAGCTCGATAGCAGCCTTACGGCGCGAAAGGAGCTCGCCAATGAGTTGGGCTACACAGGCGACGCCAACGATTCCGCGACCATGAACGTCTGGCTTCACAGGGCTGTCATCAGGAAGCTGTCCGAGAACGGCGGCAAGGTCCCGGACGACCTCCTCGACTGAAGCGGTCAGCGAATGGAACCCCGGCGATTTTTGCCGCCGGGGTCTTTATCGGGACAGCTCATCGGTTGCTCGCGATCCGGTTAGCCCTCGTCGGCAAAGTGGAACTGGCAGTATGGTGCCGGCCTGATCGTCTAGTCGTCACAGGCCCAAGCCATCGATCACGACGAGGCTGTGCTCCACGCTCTCTGGCTTCTCCAGCAGATAGCGGTCGTCTTCTGGATAGTAGCGGGCTCTGTCATAGTCGGCGCCAGCGAACGCCTGGATGGCATCGATGGAAATCCACCAGCTGAGCGTGGTTACTTCTGTCGTACCGTTATCCATATCGCGTAGCAGCATCTGGAACCCGAGGTTCCCGCGAGTCGCGCCGTAGTCGCCGACGCCAGTGCGGCTGACATAATTTGTGTAGGCCTCGCGATCGCCGGTTCGGATTCGTGACGCCCACCGGCGCAAAAAGACCTTCTCTGACATTCTGCCTCCGCTATTTCGCCGAATAGGTAACTGCCTCGATCTTGTTACCGTCGAGGTCGCGCACGAAGGCGCCGTAGTAATTCTCATCGTAGCGCGGGCGAAGTCCGGGCTCGCCGTCACTGATACCGCCAAGCTCCAGAGCCTTCGCATAGAACGCATCGACCATGCCGCGGTTCTCAGCGGCGAAGGCGATGTGGACGCCGTTGCCGACCGTCGCCGGCTCGCCGTCATGCGGGACTTCGATGCTGAACGACATCGTGCCGCTGCCGTAGCCCACCCCGCTGTCGTCGGCTGCCATCAGGGCTAGGCCGACGAAGGGTAAAAGCTCGTCGTAGAACCGCTTGGAGCGCGCGAGATCGTTCGTGCCGACCGATACGTGATGGATCATGTGTCGCCTCCGATTTCACAAGCAACGAGCGGGGCACGGATACGTTCAGGAGCAGGCGCGATTAGGCCGTCGGACAACATGCGTGTTAAAGTCTTGCTCATAGCGGCCGCGGCGGGATTTGTTTTGCAGACTAATTTTTACACGCGTGAAGCCGAGCGCCTCGCGGCATTGGCTGACTATGGCGTCCTCGATACACCGCGTGAGCGAGACTTCGACGAGATCGCCGAACTCGCGTCCGAAATCTGCCAAACCCCTATTGCGGTGGTCAATTTGATCGCCGAGGGACGCCAGTTCTTCAAGGCCGAGGTCGGGCTTGGTGTCCGAGAGACGCCTTTGGATTCCTCATTCTGCGCGAAGGCCATTCTCGAGGAGGATTTTCTCGTCGTTCCTGACGCCACCAAGGACCCTCGGTTCGATTGCAATCCTTTGGTGACCGGCGAGCCAGGACTGCACTTCTACGCCGGAGCCTTGCTGAAAACCCCCGATGACCATGCCATCGGCACCGTCTGCGTACTGGACCACAAGGCACGGCCTCTAAGCGCCGTGCAGGAGAAGACACTAAAGGTTCTGGCCCGGCAGGTCATGCGGCAGCTGGAGCTTCGGCGGGTGCTGCGGCAGCGCGACGCCGCTCAGGCGCAGCAGGACATCCTGAACAAGGAGATCCTGCACCGGATGAAAAACACCCTCGCCATGGTTCAGGCGATCGCGACGCAGACGCTGAAGGGCGTCAGCGAGCAGGACGCCGTCGAGGCCTTCGGTCGTCGCCTAGCCGCGCTCGGGATCGCCCACGACCAGTTGTTGCGGCAAGATTGGTCAACCGCAAATCTGGAGAATGTGGTCCGGCTGCTGTTCGACATCCATGCTGAGGAAAACCGCTTCGAAATCCTAGGCCCAGACGTCCAACTCGGCCCGAAGGCGACGCTTTCGATCTCCCTGGTACTGCATGAGCTCGCCACCAATGCGCTGAAGCATGGCTCCCTTTCGGTTCCGGAGGGGCGTGTGTCTGTGAGCTGGCGGATTGAGGACGCTGCCGAGGGGGCTGAGATCGTGCTGGATTGGCGAGAGTCGGGCGGACCGCAGATCTCGGAGCCGACGCGTCGCAGCTTTGGCACGCGCTTGATCCGCGCTGGTCTGGTTGGCAGTGGCGGCGTCGAGAAGAGCTATCCACCGACAGGCTTCATCGCGAAATTCCGGGCGGCGATGTCGGCGATCCAGGCGGTCTGATCAGAACCGGTCCTCACTCGAGGTTCTTTGAACCAAAGCCTCGCCAGCTGGTTGTTGATCGGCTGGCCTTTCGGGCGAGGCTTAGCGACTTTGTGTAAGAGCGATCTCTGACAGCACGATCGACCATTCCTTCATATGTCGTGCCGACGCCATTCGCTGGATCGAAGCAGCGGCCGGCGTCTGCTGATGACCCGCAGGCCTTATTTGACTTCACGCGCCGAAACGGGATGCACCGCATGCGAAGCATCGAGGATTTGCGTGCAAAGATCGCCGGCAACCTGCTCGTACCTGGGGCCGACGGCTACGATCGCGTTAGGCGCGGTGGTGGCAGTACGGCGGTCAACAACCGCAGGCCAGCGATCATCGTTCAGGCGAAAACCGAGGATGACGTCGCCAGGGCGATCGAGTTCGCGAGGTCCCAGGACATCGACCTATCCGTTCGATCAGGCGGCCACGACATGCTGGGTGCTTCGACAACGGCGACGGGGCTGCTTCTCGACCTCTCCTTGATGGACCAGCTGAACCTCGACGCGAGCACCGGGGTGGGCCGTGTCGCCGGTGGCGCACGGTCCGGCGTCCTGTTCAACGCCGGCGCTGCCCATGGTCTAGCGCCGGTTCTGGGCATGAGCGCCAATGTCGGCGTCGCCGGACTGCTCCTGGGCGGTGGCATCGGCTGGATCAGCGGGCGGTTCGGCGCTGCAGTGGACCATCTGATCTCGGTCGATATCGTCACCGCCGACGGTCGCTTCATCACTGCGAACGAGCGGGACAACTCCGATCTATTCTGGGCGATACGGGGTGGCGGCGGAAATTTTGGCGTCGCAACCGCATTTACAATTGAGATGCGCCGCTTGAGCAATGTGCTCGCCGGCACCATCACATATCGAAAAGCCGAACCAACGCAGCTCATGAATTCGTTGAGCGAAATTCTGGTAGAAAGCGGCGATCCTCTCGACGTAGGGCTTGACTTCACGCTCGGGAAGGACGCCGCCGCGAGTCTGACACTCTGCTGGTCAGCCGATCGCGTTGCCGGTGAACGTGTCGTAGGAAGACTCCGTCAGCTCGCCCCGCCGGCGCGAGACGAAGTGAAGGAGCAGCGTCTCGCTGACTTCGTCGGGGGTGAGACGAACGGTCAGACCCTATTCCTGAGAGGTGGGGAACTGGCGAGCCTCTCGCAGAATGCCATCGAAACAATTGCCGACGTCATCGAGCGCGGCGGCCCGGATGGCTGCTCAATCGGGCTTCTTCACTACATGCACGGCGCCCTGTCGCGCGTGCCGTTAGATCAGACGCCATTCATCCGACCCGACGGTCACATCCTGTACAATATCGTTGCTTCCTCTTCGGGGCCGGATGCCGATCCTGCTGGTGTGGCTTGGGCTTGCGAGACTTGGGAAACGCTTCGGCCGATCAGCAGCCCGCGCACATATCCAAACTATCTCTGCGAAGAGAACGAGGAAGCTGTCCGTGCCGCGTACGGCCCCCACTACGATCGTTTGCGCGCGATCAAGCGCTGCTATGATCCCGGCAATATCTTCCGACACAATCGAAACATCAGGCCCGCGATCAGATCTGGAGCCATGCCGAGGATGTCATCCGCGATTTGAGCCAGTCGTTCGACCGATCCGCTTCCGCTCTGACGTAGCGCCTCGATCGGGCTCGGCGGCGGGCTTGCTGAACACTTCGCGGTCAGCTTGCGAATATCGGTTACGAGGTCATTTCCTTTCCGCCAAGAGCGGTGACAGGCCAGTGGTACTGGATGCGACGCAGCGCGCTGTTCGGCGCCATGCATCGCGATGCACCGCGAAGCGCATGAGCGCGCTCAAAGCATGCAACGCCACGCATGTGTGCGGTGTTGTCATCCCGGACGCGGTGGGGATCCCCCGCCGGCGGAAGGCCTGGATCACGACATTCGACATGTGTTCGCCCCCTTGCACGATACCGATCGACGAAGTGCCCGTGGCGAGCGTGGCGTGAGCGAGCGCAGGCCCACGACGCCGGACGGGCGCTACTTCATCGTCGGCGGCAGGCTTTGGCGGTCGACAAATCCAGCGATCCCGGAAGCGAAGCGTCATCAGCTCGTCGGGGAACTGATGAATGCTCGCCGAGCGGTAAGGGATGCAAAGCGCGGGAGTGGTGGGCTTCGCGCCGCCCGCGCCCGCGTCGATTCCGCAAAGGTCGCGCTCGGCGAGCGAGGACCGGTATGGTGGGAGGACGGTGCCCCGGACTGGAATCGCCACTTGGCCAAGAACACGCCGTACGCGGAATGGGCAGGAAAATTGAAACGATGCGGGAGCGAGACTTAAGTTCGAGTGAGGTAGCAGGGCCGCGGGAGGGCGGCATGGCGAGGCAGACCGTTCATGTAACGACGCGGGTCGGCGCCGAGGGACCTCATCGCGTCGACCTACCGCTGGCCACCGGCGATTTGAACGAGCGCTTGTTCGACATCGGCCTCTGGCTGATCGAGCGCAAGATCCCGCATCAGGTCCGGATCCTGATGGAGCCTGAGCACCAACGCATACGCATCAGCTTCCCTGAAGCCGCTGACGCGACGGCTTTCCGGGAGCGGTTTGGGGCGAGGCTTAACTAAGGGATCGCTTCCACAGAAGCCTACTCGACTGCTGACGCACCGACCTGCCGCATCCATACTTTCACTTCCGCTAGTCGGGAAGCGCCAGGGGCTGAAGCCGGATGACCCGAGGCAAAGCTGTGCTGCTCCGTGCCGATGACGTTGCCCTCGGGGTTGATCCGGTTTGAAGTTCGTTCTGGCCCACTGTGAGCCTGCCCCGATGCTGGACCGGCCTGCTGGCTGATTCCAAGGCACATCGATCACCGCGGGCTGCATGCCGGTTGCCATCTGTAGCGCATCTGTCCGCACGATAGGCTGGTTCGTGTACCGCTGCGTCGCCGGATCCGTCCGGCGACGCGCAGTCCCTACAACGTCTCCCCACAGGGCCCGTAAGTCGTTGGGCCTTCTGCATTCCCGTTCTCCCTTAGAGCTAAGGCATTCTCCCCTCTCGAAGGCGAGAAGTCGGCGTGTTTCGGGGCGCTTCGGAGGCTTTCGGGGCCTTTCGGCGTAATTCGGCGTCGCCGAGTCCCTACAAAGTCCCTACAAAATCCCCGCACCCGCCGGCTCCTACGCGGTCACGCCGATGGCGTCGGCCAGGGCGATCCGGAGGTTGGGCAGCAGCGCCAGCGCCGACGCGATCTCGGTGGCCGAGCTGCGCGAGAGCGTCTCCGCCAACAAGGCGCCGGCGGCCCGCTCGGCCTCGGCCCCGCGGGGGTTCGCCCAGGCCTCGGCCATCGCCGCGCGGTCGGCGTCCTCCCGCAACCGCTCCGCCCGCTCGCGGTCGCCGGGCATGCGCACCACGTACCGCCACGTCGTCTCGACGTCGGAGTGGCCGAGCGCGTACTGCACCTCGCGGATGTCGCGGCAGGCCGCGTACATGCGCGTGGCGCCGGTGCGCCGCAGATCGTGGAAGCGCAGGTCCTTGATCCCGGCGGCGGCGCAGTCCTCCCGGAACCAGTTGCCGACGACCTTGGTCAGCGACGTCCGCCGCGGGCTGCCCGGAATCGGCCGCGAGAAAACGTACTCGGGGTGCCGCCCGATCTGCGACTTGATGATGATCAGCATCACGTCGTTGATGTAGCGGTAGAAGCCCTTCTTGCCGCCGCCCTTGCTCTTGATGCGGACGTGGATCTGCCTGTTCGCCAAGTCGACGTCGCTCCACTTCAGGCCGATGATGTTGGCCCTCCGGAGCATGCTCTGCATGGCGAAGTCGTAGAGCAGCATCCGTTCGGGATCCGCGACCTGGCGGAGCTCGTACTCCTCGCTGGCGCCCATGACCCGGCTGCGGTCGTAGGTCCCGTAGCTCCTCCAGTTCAGCGCCGGCAAGTCCGGAAGCTTGATCCCCGTCCGCAAGGCGACCTTGCGCATCATCCGGATCGGCCGAATGATGCCGTGCGACACGGAGGCGATGCCGAGCGGCCGCCGCGGCTGCGGGGCGTCCTCCCACTCGTCGGCCAGCAACGCCAAGATGCTCGACAACTGATCGACGGACAGCGGCACGGCCGGGTCCTCCGGCAGCAGCTCCGTCGGGATCATCGGTTCGACAGGGCCCGGATGCGAGGTGCGCATCCTGCCGACGAGCAAACCCTTGATCCGCTCGCAGACGATCAGCCGGATCACGCTGGGGTTGTCGATCTCGTCGATACGACGCCCGAGGCCGATCGTTCGCGCGAGATACGTGAGGTTCGTGAAGAAGTCCTCGCCCGATCGGGTGATGCGCTTCTCGTTGCGCACGATCTCGGAGAGCTCGCCGATGGTGGGTACGGCCGCTGGAGTCGCCGGCGGCTCCGCAGAGGCCAGCGCCTTCGCCTCGCGCTTCGCCTCGGCCTCCACCTTGCCGGCGACCTTCTTGTCCTTCGTGCCGGTCGTGCCCTGGTACCGCCTACCGCGATACTGGAATTCGTAGTGGTAGATTCCACCCTCACCACGCTTCTTGAGACTCATGCTCCTAACTCCTGACCTTGGCGGCCTGCCGCCTCACTGCCTCTCGCACACGGGCGAGTTCCGTCGCGTGCCTGCCCTTCGCCGCGCCTGGGGAGGCGCCCCTTAGGAAGGCGATCACGTGCTCGCGGGTGAAGCGCCTGCGCGGCCGTTGCCGGCCGTTGCCCATGACCAGGCATTCGATCCGACCGTCATTGGCCAGTCCGCGAAGCGTCTTTACCTCGACACAAAGTATAGCAGCGAGGTCATCGATGTTTACAACGAGTCGATCTCCAAAATAATTACTGACTTTCGATTCAATATCATCGCCGACATGATCCAATTCAAATGCTCCTTTTTCGGATATGTTGCGTTCTATGCGCTGAAAAAAGTCAGATTCTTAATTTTTTATTATTGATATTCTTCTTCTCACGCTTGCGTGGAGGGCACGACTATTCTGCAGGCGGGGAACTTCCGCCGGCTGTCGAGGAAATTCTGCTGGGCTCCTTTCCGGACTTGCTCAGCCGCTGTTCGCGCGCTGCGCCGGACGCGTCGGCCCTCTCGCATGCCGACGGATGGGAAGGGCACGTACAGCCGTGGCCGACCCCCGCCTCGGCCGCCATCGATCGGCAAAGACACCGAAATGCGCCCGCTCCTTACGGCGACTGGCAAGCAGGTCGCGCAGCGCCTCCAGTCCCCGATCGAGATCGCTGGAGTTGGAGGCGCCCGTCGCGTGGGCCCAGTGTAGGAAGACGCCGAAGAGATTCAGGGCATCGCATTCGCAATAGGAGCGGATCTTGCCGACTTCGCCGTTGCGATGCAGCGTCTCGACGTCACCGGGGCCGTCCACGATCTTGCCCGGCAAGCCGAACAGGCACGCGGCCTCGTCCAGCGTCAACCGCAACGTAGCGCCGTAGTCGGCCATCTGATCGGCGAGGTCGCAGTGCCAAGCCGCATCGTAGCGGAATCGGTAATCACGCCCGTCGGCCTTGTCGGACCAGATGGAGACGTCGAGGCCATACATCATGGCCCTCAGATTGAGGACCGGCATGTCGTGCTGGCGCCCATGCCAGGTCACGAGGCGCGGCTTGCGCTCCGAGAAGAATCGCCAGAACCCCGCCAGCAACCGGTGCTCGTCGAAGTCGGCGTCTCCGCCGCTGCGGCATTCCTCGATCAGGAATGCTTGCGAGTTGCCGCCGCGTTCGATCCTGGCCTGAACGATGGAGATCGCCACGACCTGGTGATGGGCACTCTTCAGATACTCGCCTCGGGCTCGGCCGTTGGGGAGGGACGCCCGGTCGGCGATCGTCTCCACGTCCACGACCAGCAGGCGATCGGGAAGGTCCGTCATGCTCGCCTCCTCAGTGAAACGATTTCGGGCGCAACCTGTCGCGGGCCCTCAGGGTGCCTGCTACCACTCGGCCGAGCCTGCGGACCGAGCCGCCACGCCAGACGCGCCGCATCGCAGCCAACTCGTACCCGTCGAAAGGCTCGACGAAGCGCTCGTCCAAGCCCTGGCGAGCGGCGAGCTCGCGCGCGAGCGAGGCGGCCAGAACCTCCAGGTGCTGCGGACCGGGGTCGGGCATCCTCAGTACGGCGCCGAACCGATCCAAGAGCGGTCCCGGAAGTTTGCTGACGTCGTTGGCGGTGGCGACGATCGAGACGTGTCCGAGGTCAAGCTCGACTTGGAGCGAAGGGTCCTGGAACCGCTGCGCGGTTTCGCGCTCCATGAACGACAGGATCCCGTCCCAGAGGCGGCCATAGTCGGTGCGCGTCGGGGCCTTGTCGATCTCGTCGATGAAGACAAAGGGGTTGGCTTGCATGTGCCTGGCGCACGCCATGAACGGCCGGCAGGGTTCCGTCGAGTACCAACGCCGCTCGGTGCCGGCGAAACTCACGCCAGCGTCGCCGCTTCCGTCCACGCGAAAGACGCCCACGCCTAGGGCCTCCCCCAGCCGGCGGATATAGCGTGACTTCCCGCTGCCGGGGTTGCCGCGCATGAGCAGGGGTCGCAACTCGACGAATTCCTTCCCCGCCAGATTACGGAGCAGCCCGGCCGTCATGACGGCGCAATGCGGGAATTCCGCGTCCAGACTTGCCTGTACCTTTTCAAGGTCGGGAGTGCGCACCAGCGGCAGAGCGACTCCGAGAACTTTTTCGTACCCGGCGATCAACTCCTTCTTGCCGGTGGACTTGACGCTCGGGCAGACCAGCACCGTGCCCGGCGGGACGACATCGGTCTTCGACTTGGTTTCGGCTTTTTCGGCCTTCTCGTCCTCGCGATGCTTGCGCTCCGCGTCCATCATCCGTGCGTAGCGGTTCGCCGCACGGTCCTCGGCGAGCTGCGCGGCGGGTCGCAGGCTGGAATAACCGAGATTTCTGGCCTGCTCCGCGAGCAAGGTGTTGTAACCCGCTGCGAGCTGCCCGGTCGCCATGCATGACAAGCCGATGACCAAGGCATGGCATTTCTGGAGCAGATCCTCCGCCGCTACGCGCCAAGCCTCGATTTGAGCCGCTCGCGCAAAGCGCGGTTCCAGGCCGGCGTCACCTTCATCGGCGAGCCGTCGCTCGTGCTGAACCGCCAGGGTCGCGATCGATCGCCAGTCGCCGACCGGCCCCAGGTTCAGTCTTGCGGCGGCCTCCGCGGCAAGCGACCTGGGCGTCAACCTCGCCATGGCGGCACGGCATTCAACCGCGAGGCGCGCACAGACATCCCGATCGGCGGGATCGCCGAAGATCAAGAGCAACATCGAGGCGAGATCACGGGCTCCAACGGTCTCAGTTCCGATTCGATCAAGCATCGCGACCGTCTCGGCGATGGACGGCGGGCAGGCCGGGTCGACGCCCCGAAGCTCGCGCAGATGCGACAGTCGTGCGTCTGCCACGGCCGCCAGGTAAGAGCCCTGAAGGCTCGGGTCGAGCGCGGCCAAGTCGTTCGACAAGGCAT
>Ga0209793_1000891_pt1 | contig 24144 bp, 21 predicted proteins | sample EBPBio122009_DNA_FD_185863 | JGI IMG/M metagenome (GOLD analysis project Ga0209793, IMG submission 185863) | Wastewater treatment Type I Accumulibacter community from EBPR Bioreactor in Madison, WI, USA - Reactor 1_2/2/2009_ DNA (SPAdes) (version 2) | ecosystem: Engineered > Bioreactor > EBPR >... | reverse complement strand
CTTGGTGCGGCAGGCCCAGTATTCCTCGATGGCGCCTTCCTTGGCGAATTCCTGCGGCAGCCAGAAACCCTTGTATTCGATGAAGTTGCGGGTGTGCTTGGCAAAGCTCTTATGGAAGGCGGTCTCGCGGGTCATCTTGGGTTCGGCCTCCGGGGTCGTGCGCCTGGCGATCGCGCGCTGGAATGTGCTCTTGCCGGAATAGGTCCGGACGTGGATGTCGGTGAGGTTCCAGCCATTGGATGGCGTGGTGTCGTCGGGGCAGGCGGAGGAGACGCAGACGATGTCGGTCAGGGCGCGCAGCAGCACATAGTCGCCCGGCCGCGACCAGGGTTCGTCCGAATACATCACGCCATGGGCGTCGATGCCGGTGTTGAAGAAGAAGTTGACCGCCATCCAGCCGGCGCGGGCATTGACCCCATGCGGCGTGAGCGCGCCGTTGAAGTTCTCCGAGCAGTTGACGTGGCCGGGATAACCGATGTCGTCGTAATATTTGGCGTAGCAGGCGAGCGCAAAGGCATCATGGCGGCCGCAGGTGTCCTGGATGACCTCGACCAGCGGCTCGAAATCCTGATCGTAATATTTCGCATGCAGGCCCGGCATCGGATAGGCATGGCCCATCAGCGAGCGGGTGGCGGTGACGTCGAGCGCGAGGTCGCGGCCCTTGTCGAGCTTGCGGGCGGAAAAGCACTGGAAGTCGGTGCACTGGCGGCCGTCGACGTCGATGATCTGGATGTAGTCGCCGGCCTTGACGAAGAAGCTCTCGGCCGTCTTCGACTTGACCCTGAGATCGAGCACCGGCTCGGCGAGCGGATCGGGCAGGTCGGAACGGCCGGAGGCGGCCCGCACCGTTGCCCGCTTGACCATCACCACCAGCGGCGTCGAGGTGTCCTGGCCGTCGACCGCCATCGGGCTGCCGGGCGCGGCAACCACCAGCGACCCCGGGCGCGTGACGACAAAGCTTTCTTCGGTGCCGGCGGGCGTCGAGCCATCGAAGAAGCGCACCGCTTCGGCCCGGCCAAGCTCGAGCTTGCGGCGGGCGAGGCCCAGACGGAACGTCTGCAGGCTCTCGTCGCCATCGGCGAGCAGCGCCTTCAGCCCCTGACCATCGCTGTTCGAACGCGTGCCCAGAATGCCCGGATCGGCGCGGCCGGCAGCGTCGAACGCCACCAGTTCGCAGGCCTGGCCGCCCTCGAGATTGCGCACGCTCACCCGGTCGCCCGCCTCGATGTCGATCAGCGCCGCCCCCCGACCCGGCACATGATAGCGCTCCATACCAGGCAAAAGCAGCCCTGGCTGAAGGATCAAGCTCGGCTGCGGCGGACCCGAGCGAACGGCGGGGTAGTCTGCAAGCATCGTCACCACCTCGTCTGATTTTGCCTGTGTGTAAAGTAATTTCAATCTAGAGAATACTCGCTTTGGCGACGCTGGCAAGGCTTCCTTTCATGTCAGTAGCGAAAATCGACGCGGGCAGGCAGGTGCACTGCCCGCCTGCCCGCGTCTGCGCCAAACGCTTCGACGACGAAGCTTGTTGACAGCGACGACGGTCCATTATTATCATCCCAGTGAAATTTCTTTCGTCATGGAAAATTACTGGGAGGTAGTTCCGCATGAAAGCGCGTGTCGCCGTGATTGGAGCCGGGCCATCAGGGCTCGCACAGCTGAGAGCATTTCAATCCGCCGCGGCGAAGGGCGCCGACATCCCGGAAATTGTCTGCTTCGAAAAGCAGGCCAACTGGGGCGGCCTGTGGAACTACACCTGGCGCACCGGCCTCGACCAGTATGGCGAGCCCGTCCACGGCTCGATGTACCGCTACCTCTGGTCGAACGGCCCCAAGGAGGGCCTGGAGTTCGCCGACTATTCCTTCGAAGAGCATTTCGGCAAGCAGATCGCCTCCTATCCGCCGCGTGCGGTTCTCTTCGACTACATCGAAGGCCGCGTGAACAAGGCCGGTGTGCGCAAGTGGATCCGCTTCGAGACCGCCGTGCGCATGGTGACCTGGAACGAAGACACCAAGAAGTTCACCGTCACCGTACAGGACCTGCCGAAGGATCACTGCTATTCCGAGGAATTCGACAACGTCATCGTCGCCTCGGGCCATTTCTCGACCCCGAACGTTCCTGAATTCCCCGGTTTCGACCGTTTCAACGGCCGCATCCTGCACGCCCACGACTTCCGCGACGCCCGCGAGTTCACCGGCAAGGACATCCTGATCGTCGGCACCAGTTACTCGGCCGAAGACATCGGTTCGCAGTGCTGGAAATACGGCGCCAAGTCGATCACCAACTGCTATCGCACCGCGCCCATGGGCTTCAAATGGCCCGACAATTGGGAAGAAAGGCCGCTGCTGGAGCGGGTCGACGTCAACACCGCCACCTTCAAGGACGGCTCGACGAAGCGCATCGATGCGATCATCCTGTGCACTGGCTACAAACATCACTTCCCGTTCCTGCCCGACGACCTGCGCCTGAGGACGGCCAACCGGCTGGCGACCGCCGACCTCTACAAGGGCGTCGCCTACGTTCACAATCCGGCGCTGTTCTATCTCGGCATGCAGGACCAGTGGTTCACCTTCAACATGTTCGACGCGCAGGCATGGTGGACACGCGACGTCATCCTCGACCGCATCAAACTGCCCGCGACCAAGCAGGAAATGATCGCCGACGTCGAAGACCGCGTGGCCCGCGAGGACGCCGGCAAGGACGCCCATGACGCGATCGAATACCAGGGTGAGTACGTCAAGGAACTGATCGCCGAGACCGACTATCCGAGCTTCGACGTGGACGGCGCCAACCAGGCCTTCTTCGAGTGGAAGGAACACAAGAAGAAGGGCATCATGGAGTTCCGCAACCACTCCTACAGGTCCGTTATCACCGGCACGATGGCGCCGGCGCATCATACGCCATGGAAGGATGCACTTGACGACTCGCTGGAGTCCTACCTGCGCACCGCCGAAGCAGCGGAGTAAGACCACGGTCCTCCGGACTGCCCGACATCATCAGATGCCGCCCCACCGGGGCGGCATTTTTGCTTTGGGCTTGTCGGCTGGAAAGATGAAGCTGCGGAAGGATATCGACTTCCCTCGCCTCGACTGTTGGGAGGGCTACTCAGTCAACCAGGGCGAACCAGCGGCTCGCCAAAGCCTCTCTCCGTCCCGACTTCGCCGTGCCACCTCTCCCCCCACCTCGCGGGGGCGAGGGACCGGCGTTCTGCCAAGTCCCGCCCGCAAGACGGACGTATGCGGTGGTCATCGGGATCTCAGTGACCGTACCGCGAATTGCGTGGCTCGCGTTTCCTCGCCCTCACAAAGTGGGAGAGAGGTGGCACGGCAAAGCCGTGACGGAGAGGAGGAAGGCAGGCGACGTGATACGCGAAAGGTGTGAGGTCAGTCTGACCCTCTCACACCCAGCCGAGTTGCCCCACAGGAACAACTCATCCCGGTTCAACTCAGGCTCGGACCGCGGTTCCTCTCGCTGGCATAGAGCGCCACGGCCATCGCGCGGTTACGTACGTCGAGTTTGTCGTAGAGATTCTTGAGGTGGTATTTCACCGTGTTCTCCGAAATACCGGTGCGGGCGGCGATCTGCAGGTTCGTCCAGCCGTCGGCGAGCACCGACAGCAGTTCGCGCTCGCGCGTCGTCAGGCGAGACAGCGGCGTGTCGTTGATCTTGGAGACATCGACGTAAGGAATGCAGATCCGGCCATGGCCGACGGCGACCAGCGTGTCGAACAGGATTGCCGGATCGTCGAACTGATAGCAGAAGCCCTGCACGCCGAGCCGCACGCACTGCTTGAGGATCGCCACGTCATGGTCGTTGGAGAAGATGACGACGCGGGCATGCAGGCCCTGGCGCTGCATCTCGGAAAGCACCTCGCCGCTGTCCATGTCGGAGAGCTTCCAGCCCAGCACCGCCAGATCAAAACCCGTCTCGGCACGGGCCGCGGCCTGGAGAAAGGCCTTGCCGCTCTGCAGGCTTTCGACGAGCTCGAAACGGCTGTCACGTGTGATCATGTCGCCCAGGGCTGCCACGACGAGCGGATTGCGCTCGGCAATCAGGACCCTGAATTTGCTCTCTCTTGCCACCGGCACCACCTCAATTCCGATGCCCTGGCGCTGACCTTTCCATGCGGCGTTCATGTTCCTCCCGCCTATGTTATCGCGCCCACCTCTTGCCGAAACGTCCTTGATTTCAGGCCGATCATTCCTCCCGATACGGCCACAGAGATCAATTCATATCATGAATTAATTTTTCATTCCAGTGGATGCGTCAAATTAGCCGCCGAACAGGCGTCTGGGACCGGAAAAACCGCTGAAGTCCGGCGTTCCCACCCGTTCGGGTAGGGTGATTTCGTCCATGCAGGCACGGCGCCACTGGCCGATCATCCAGGCAAGCTTCCGTTGCGCGATGTTTCCATTAGCCGTGCGACAAAATGGCTTGACGGCGCATCGGATTCGGACAAACTTCACTTTGAGGAAAAAAAGAAGCCTAAGCGGAAAATGCTCGCGTACCACGAAACCGAAAGGTCGGCGTGGGCGAACGGCACTCCTATAGCCAAATGGGGAATTGAACCAATGAGCGCTGTAACTGATGTCAGCACGGCGGAATCCGCCGGGCAACTGCATCGAACAATCGACTGGCGAGGCGCCTTCTGGGTTGCCAGCGGCGTGCCGCCGCTCGTCCTGTTTTCCATCGGCGGCATCGCCGGCACGACAGGCAACATCGCCTTCCTGATCTGGACGCTGTCCATCATCATGGGCTTCATCCAGTCGTTCACCTATGCCGAGATCGCGGGGCTGTTCCCCAACAAGTCGGGCGGCGCCTCGGTCTATGGCGCGACTGCCTGGCTGCGCTATTCCAAGTTCATCGCGCCGCTGTCGGTATGGTGCAACTGGTTCGCCTGGACGCCGGTGCTGTCGCTTGGCTGCACCATCGCCGCCGCCTACATCCTCAACGCGCTGGCGCCGATCCCCGGCTTCACCGAAACCTCGCCCGAGGTGCTGCAGTACATGGCGGCCAATGTCGGCACGAGTGCTGCCGACGCCGTCGCCGCCGTCACCACGGCGGCAACTCCCGGCATCCGCACCTGGACACTCTACAGCCACACGCTGGGTCCGGTCGGTTTCTCGCTCAACGCCACCTTCTGGATCGGCGCGATCCTGATGCTGATGACGTTTGCCATCCAGCATCGCGGTATCCTCGGCACCGCCAATGTGCAGAAGGTCGTCGGCCTGCTGGTCATCGTGCCGCTCCTGATCGTCGGCATCGTTCCGATCATCACCGGCCAGATCAACTGGGACAACTATTCGCCGCTGGTGCCGCTGGCAGCAGCCTATGCGCCCGAGCCCGGCTCGTGGAACGTCGCCGGCTGGACGCTGGCGCTGGGCGGCATGTTCATCGCGGCCTGGTCAACCTACGGCTTCGAGACCGCGGTCTGCTACACCCGCGAGTTCAAGAACCCGGCCACCGACACGTTCAAGGCGATCTTCTACTCCGGCCTGCTGTGCATGCTGCTCTACATCCTGGTGCCGTTCACCTTCCAGGGCGTGCTCGGCATCAGCGGCATGCTGGCAACGCCGATCGTCGACGGCTCGGGCGTTGCCGACGCCATGGCCACCATGGTCGGAGGCGGCGGCCTGGTGAAGACGCTTCTCGTCATGCTGATGATCCTGGCGCTGCTGCTGGCCATCATGACGGCAATGGCCGGTTCGTCGCGCACCCTCTACCAGGGTTCGCTCGACGGCTGGCTGCCGCGCTACCTCAGCCATGTCAACGAGCACGGCGCGCCCACCCGCGCCATGTGGACCGACCTGATCTTCAACCTCTGCCTGCTGGCGATCGCCTCCACCGACGCCACCAGCTTCTTCTTCATCCTGGCCGTCGCAAACTGCGGCTACATCATCTTCAATTTCCTCAATCTCAATGCCGGCTGGATCCATCGCCTCGACAACGGCCACATCCACCGGCCGTGGAAGGCCCCGACCTGGCTGCTCGCAGCCGGCACCATCTTTGCCTTCGTCAACGCCGTCTTCATGGGCGCGGGCGCCAAGGTGTGGAACCCGATGGCGCTGTGGGCAGGCCTGTTCACCGTCGCGCTGATCCTGCCGGTGTTCTGCTTCCGCCACTACATCCAGGACGGCGGCAAGTTCCCGGATCACATGCTCGAGGACCTCGGCATGAACGAGGCCGACCTGAACCGCAAGAAGGCGGGAATTCTGCCCTATGTGACACTGATCGCCGGTCTTGCGGTGGTGCTGATTGCCAACTGGTTCTTCGTGCTCTGACACGCCGGACCCAACAACAAACCCAAACGGTCCCGTGTCGAAAGGCGCGGGACCTTTCGACCAAGTCGGGGAACTGAAATGAGCGCAACAACAATGACAACCGCAGAGGCCGGCGACGGCCTTCACAGAACAATCGACTGGCGCGGCGCCTTCTGGGTCGCCAGCGGCGTGCCGGCTCTGGTGCTGTTTTCCATCGGCGGCATCGCCGGAACCACCGGCAACATCGCCTTCCTGATCTGGACCGCCTCGATCATTCTCGGCCTGATCCAGTCCTTCACCTATGCCGAGATCGCCGGCCTGTTCCCGTCCAAGTCGGGCGGCGCCTCGGTCTATGGCGCCACCGCATGGCTGCGCTACTCCAAGTTCATCGCGCCGCTGTCGGTGTGGTGCAACTGGCTCGCCTGGACGCCTGTACTGTCCCTCGGCTGCTCGATCGCGGCCGCTTACATCCTCAACGCCCTGGCCCCTATCCCCGGCTTCACCGACACCTCGCCCGAAGTCGTCGCATGGCTCGCAGACCCGGCCAATGCCGGCAAGGCAGCGGCTGACGCGATTGCGGCGCTGAGCGCCGCCGCCACGCCGGCGATCCGCACCTGGACGCTTTATCACGGCTCGCTCGGCCCGGTCAGCTTCTCGCTCAACTCCGTGTTCTTCATCGGCGTGATCCTGATGCTGGTGACTTTCGCCATCCAGCACCGCGGCATCCTCGGCACCGCCAATGTGCAGAAGTACATCGGCCTGATCGTCATCGTGCCGATGCTGATCGTCGGCGTCGTTCCGATCATCACCGGCCAGATCAACTGGGCGAACTACTCGCCGCTGGTGCCGCTCGCCGCCGCCTACGCGCCCGAGCCCGGCTCGTGGAACGTCGCCGGCTGGACCCTGGCCTTCGGCGGCATGTTCATCGCGGCATGGTCGGCCTACGCCTTCGAAACGGCCATCTGCTACACCTCGGAGTTCAAGAACCCCGGCCGCGATACGGTGCGGGCTATCTTCTACTCGGGCCTTCTGTGTCTGGCGCTCTACACGCTGGTGCCCTTCACCTTCCAGGGCGTGCTCGGCCTCAACGGCATGCTGGCAACCCCCATCGTCGACGGTTCGGGCGTTGCCGAAGCCATGGCCAAGATGGTCGGCGGCGCGGGCTTCGTCACCTCGATCATGGTGATGCTGATGATCATGGCGCTGATGCTGTCGATCATGACGGCCATGGCCGGTTCGTCGCGCACCCTCTACCAGGGTTCGGTCGACGGCTGGCTGCCGCGTTACCTCAGCCACGTCAACGGCCACGGCGCGCCCACGCGCGCGATGTGGACCGACCTGATCTTCAACGTCTTCCTGCTTGCAGTCGCCGCCGCGGACGCCACCAGCTTCTTCTTCGTGCTGTCGGTGTCGAACTGCGGCTACATCATCTTCAACTTCCTCAACCTGAATTCAGGCTGGATCCACCGCATCGACAACGGCCACATCAAGCGGCCGTGGAAGGCACCGACGATCCTGATCGCCGTCGGCGCCCTGCTCTCCTACGTCAACGCCATGTTCATGGGCGCCGGCGCCAAGGTGTGGAACCCCTGGGCTCTGTGGGCCGGCTTCATTGCCGCCGCCCTCATCATCCCGGTGTTCTGCTACCGCCACTATGTCCAGGACGGCGGCAAGTTCCCCGTGCACATGCTCGACGACCTCGGCATCAGCCAGGAGGATTTGAAGAACCGCAAGGCCGGCATCCTGCCCTATCTGACGCTGATCGCGGGCGTCGCGGTGGTGCTGCTCGCCAACTGGTTCTTCGTCATCTGACCGGAGCTAAATGAAATGCAGACAGAGGCCGGCGCAAGCCGGCCTTTTGCTTTTGAGGCAGCGCTCGTCGCGCGACTTCACTGTCCGGAATGCAAATCGCCGATATTTCTCTTCATGAAAGATTTTTGCATTAAGGTTGACTTTCAGGCATGCCACCTGCTATAGATTCAGACGGGAAAATTCAGCGCGAAAAGCGGGCCGGGTGTTGTATCCGGAGCTGGAAACCTGCGGTATCTGCCGTAGGAATGATCGCGCTCGCCTGGGAGGAAGTGCATAGCATGACGACGGTAATCGATGGCAAGGCAGTTGCCGCCGATGTGGTGGCCAAGGTCCGGACAGCAGCCGAAACGCTGATCGCCGAAACGGGCGTGGTTCCCGGCATCGCGGTCGTCATCGTCGGCCACGACCCTGCCAGCCAGGTCTATGTTTCCTCCAAGGGCAAGAAGGCCAAGGAGTGCGGCTTCCATTCGGTCGAGCATGCATTGCCGGCCGAGACCACCGAGGCCGACCTGGTCGCGCTGATCCGCAAGCTCAACGCCGATCCGGCGATCCATGGCATCCTGGTGCAGCTGCCCCTGCCCGACCACATCGACGCCGGCAAGATCATCCAGACGATCTCGGCCGACAAGGATGTCGACGGCTTCCATTTCACAAATGTCGGCAAGCTCGGCACCGGCGAACTCGACACCGCCTTCGTGCCCTGCACGCCCGCCGGCTCGATGCTCTTGATCGAGCGCGCGCTCGGCCGCGACCTCTCGGGTCTCAGCGCCGTCGTCGTCGGCCGCTCCAACATCGTCGGCAAGCCGATGGCCAACCTTCTGCTCAACGCCAATGCCACCGTCACCATCGCCCACAGTCGCACCAAGGACCTGCCGGCGCTGTGCCGCACGGCCGATATCCTGGTCGCAGCCGTCGGCCGTCCCGAGATGATCAAGGGCGACTGGGTCAAGCCGGGCGCCACCGTCATCGATGTCGGCATCAACCGCAGCGAAGGCGCCAACGGCAAATCGAAGCTGGTCGGCGACGTCGACTATGCGAGTGCAGCCGAACAGGCCGGCGCGATCACGCCGGTGCCCGGCGGTGTCGGACCGATGACGATCGCGCTGCTGATGGCCAACACTGTCACCTCAGCCTATCGCGCGGCAAACAAGGCGGCACCGCGCTTCTAGTTTCGGGCGCCGTCGGGCGCCCTGGAAAATCGAACCAAACTCAAGGGAAGAGAGTCATGGCCGAATTCAAGACCGATATCCAGATTGCGCGTGGCGCGAAGAAGAAGCCGATCCAGGAGATCGGTGCGAAGATCGGCATTCCGAACGAGCATTTGCTGCCTTATGGCCATGACAAGGCGAAGATCTCGGCCGAGTTCATCGCCAATGCGCGCAAGAACAAGGACGGCAAGCTGATCCTGGTCACCGCCATCAACCCGACGCCGGCCGGCGAAGGCAAGACCACGACCACGGTGGGCTTGGGCGACGGCCTCAACCGCATCGGCAAGAAGGCCATCGTCTGCATCCGCGAAGCGTCGCTCGGGCCGAACTTCGGCGTCAAGGGTGGTGCGGCCGGCGGCGGTTATGCCCAGGTCGTGCCGATGGAGGACATGAACCTCCACTTCACCGGCGACTTCCACGCCATCACCACCGCCCACAACCTTTTGTCGGCGCTGATCGACAACCACATCTACTGGGGCAACGAACTCGGCATCGACACCCGCCGCGTCGTCTGGCGTCGCGTCATGGACATGAACGACCGGGCCCTGCGCGAGATCAACTGCTCGCTCGGCGGCGTCGCCAACGGCTTTCCGCGTGAGGCCGGCTTCGACATCACGGTGGCCTCGGAAGTCATGGCGATCCTGTGCCTGGCAACCGATTTGAAAGATCTCGAAAAGCGCCTCGGCGACATCATCGTCGCCTATCGCCGCGACAAGACGGCCGTCTATGCCCGCGACCTCAAGGCCGACGGCGCCATGGCGGTGCTCTTGAAGGACGCCGTGCAGCCCAACCTGGTGCAGACGCTGGAGAACAACCCGGCCTTCGTCCATGGTGGCCCCTTCGCCAACATCGCCCATGGCTGCAACTCTGTCGTCGCCACCACCACCGCACTCAAGCTTGCCGACTATGTCGTCACCGAAGCCGGCTTCGGCGCCGACCTCGGTGCCGAGAAGTTCTTCGACATCAAGTGCCGCAAGGCGGGCCTGAAGCCGGCAGCCGCCGTCATCGTCGCCACCGTGCGCGCCATGAAGATGAATGGCGGCGTCAAGAAGGAAGATCTCGGCAAGGAAGACGTCGAGGCGGTCAAGCGCGGCTGCGCCAATCTCGGCCGCCACATCGAAAACGTCCGCCAGTTCGGCGTGCCGGCGGTGGTCGCCATCAACCACTTCTATTCCGACACCGACGCCGAGATCGCGGCGATGAAGGACTATGTCGCCAAGATGGGCGAAGAGGCGATCCTGTGCCAGCATTGGGCCAAGGGTTCGGCCGGCATCGAGGACCTCGCCAAGAAGGTGGTCAGCCTCGCCGAAAGCGGCGTCTCGCAGTTCGCCCCGCTCTATCCCGACGACATGAAGCTGTTCGACAAGATCGACACCATCGTCAAGCGCATCTATCGCGGCTCGCAGGCAATCGCCGACAAGTCGGTGCGCGACCAGCTGCATGCGTGGGAACAGGCGGGCTACGGCGATCTGCCGGTGTGCATGGCCAAGACGCAGTACTCGTTCTCGACCGACCCCAACCTGCGCGGCGCGCCCGTCGACCATGTGGTGCCGGTGCGTGAGGTCAGGCTGTCGGCCGGCGCCGGCTTCGTCGTCGCCATCTGCGGTGAGATCATGACCATGCCCGGCCTGCCCAAGGCACCGTCATCGGAAAAGATCTTCCTCAACGAACAGGGCCAGATCGAAGGCCTGTTCTGAGAACCGATCGGCCCGGCGAACGATTTCGATCTTCGGAAAGGGTCAAATGACTGGGAATGCCGCGCGTCACCAAGGCGCGCGGCACTCCGAAGCGAGCTTCACTCTCCCAAGGCGCTCCTCCCCACCCACCTGTCCCCCAGGCCTGGAGCGCCCTTCAAGGCCTGGCACCTCGTGCCAGGCCCTTTTTTTGCCAACGGCATCGTTGGCGGGCACCTCGTGCCGATCTCTCCTGCCGTTCCCGCCGAAGGGACGGCGTCTCCTGCCTGCGCTGCGCCGACAGTCGAGCCAAGCAAAACCAGTCCAAGAAAAGTTGCCTGTAAGTAAAATTTCTTGCACTTGGATATTGCCCTGGGGGCAAGTTTCGGTTCAATATGTCCCCAACAATGTCCGCCTGAAGGCAGGATCGCCAACATAGGCGGAGTGGAACAAACGGAGGAGAATTACCGATGACAGCTTCTTGGCGTTTCTCGACCCTGGCCGACCGCCACCGCGCCCTTGGCTCCAAGCTCGAAGACTGGAGCGGCATGGGCACGGCATGGTCCTACGACAAGGACGCGGACGAAGAGTATCTGGCGATCCGCACCAAGGCCGGCCTGATGGACGTGTCGGGCCTCAAGAAGGTCCACATCACCGGCGCGCACGCCTCGCACCTCATCGACCTCTGCACCACCCGCGACGTCGAGAAGATCTATCCAGGCAAGTCGGTCTATGCCTGCATGCTCAACGACGCCGGCAAGTTCACCGACGACTGCGTCATCTACCGCATCTCGACCAACTCCTGGATGGTCGTGCACGGCTCTGGATCGGGCCATGAGGAGCTGACCCGCGCTTCGATCGGCCGCGACGTCTCGGTGCGCTTCGACGACAATCTGCACGACTTGTCGCTGCAGGGCCCGCTCGCCGTCGACTACCTCGCCAAGCACGTGCCCGGTATCCGCGACCTCAACTACTTCCACCACATGCAGACCCAGCTGTTCGGCCTGCCTGTCATGATCTCGCGCACCGGCTACACCGGCGAGCGCGGCTACGAGATCTTCTGCCGCGGCCAGGATGCGCCGAAAATCTGGGACACCATCGTCGCCGAAGGCAAGTCGATGGGCATCATCCCGACGCGCTTCACCACGCTCGACATGCTGCGCGTCGAAAGCTATCTCCTGTTCTACCCCTACGACAACTCGCAGAAGTATCCCTTCGCCAATGAAGGCCCCGGCGACACGCTTTGGGAGCTCGGCCTCGACTTCACCGTCAGCCCCGGCAAGACCGGCTTCCGCGGTGCCGAGGAGCACTACCGCCTCAAGGGCAAGGAGCGCTTCAAGATCTTCGGCGTGCTGCTCGACAGCGACAAGGCCGCCGACGAAGGCGCCGAGATCTGGCGCGACGGCAAGAAGGTCGGCGTGGTAACCTGCGCGATGTATTCGCCGCTGGTGAAGAAGTCGATGGGCATCGCCCGCCTCGATGTCGACTGCGCCATTGTCGGCACCCCGCTCGAGGTCCGCAACGCCAGCGGCGCCGTGAAGGCCACCGCCCAGTCGCTGCCCTTCGACGACCCCAAGAAGCTCAAGCGGACGGCGAAGGGCTGAAACCTTGGACAGTGCACCGGTGAAGACGATCCTCAGTCGGCCGGTCTACGGAACATTGTCACCGCAGGCCGGTAGCAGCCATCTTCTCGTAGCGGACGCCGAAGGGGCGTCCGCGATCCTGGACCTGGCGCGGCAGGCGCCCGAAGGCTTCTTCGCCAGTGCCCACATCATGTTCATACCGGGCCGGACCGAAAGCCGCTTCCAGGACAGCCTGAAGGCACTCAAACCGGCCCAGTACTACGAAGGCCCGTCGGTCGCAGCAGCCATGCCACGACTGAAATGGACCCTCGCCAACGCCCATATGGGCCTGCGCATCTATCTGGCAGGCACCGAAGGGCTGATCGGCCAGGTGATGCAGGCAGCGCTCGAGGCTGGCATCGACCACGCCTCGATCCAGACCGAGCAGCGCGGGTCGCTGGCCCGCCGCATGCAGTGCGTGCATTGCAAGGGCATCACCGAAAACGTCACCACCCAGCCCGCCACCTGCTCGCATTGCGGGCTGCTGCTGCTCGTCCGCGACCACTATTCGCGGCGGCTGGCAGCGTTCCAGGGCGTCTGCATCAACGCCGAGGATCCGACCGAGGTGCCTCACAAGGAGGAGATTTTCCGGTGAGCGCGGGAACGACAAAACTCAACGTCACCGTGACCGACGTGGTCGCGGTCAACGAACTGGTCAAGCGCTTCCATTTCGAGCGCACCGATGGCGAGAGCCTGCCGACCTTCTCCGGCGGCGCCCATGTCGTGGTCGAGATGCGCGACGGCGACCGGACCAGGCTCAACCCCTATTCGCTGATGAGCTCGCCGCTCAACACGCGCGACTACACCATCAGCGTGCGCCGCGACGATTCCGGCCGCGGCGGCTCGCTGTTCATGCACAACCGCGTCAAGCGCGGCATGGAAATGGTGATCAGCTATCCGGTGAACCTGTTTTCGTTGGACCTGCGCGCCAGAAAGCACCTGATGATCGCCGGCGGCATCGGCATCACCCCGTTCCTGGCGCAGACAGCGCAGCTCGCTGCTTCCGGCAGCAATTTCGAGCTGCACTACACCTGCCGCAGCGAAGCGCTGGGCAGCTACACCGACATGCTGCGCGACCGCTACGGCAATCGCGTCAACCTCTACTACGACGACCGCAACGAGCGCATTCCGCTCGACCGCCTGCTGGCAACCCAGCCGCTTGGCACGCATCTCTATGTCTGCGGCCCGGCCGGCATGATCAAATGGGTGCGCGACACCGCGGCCCAGCACGGCTGGCCCGACGAAACCGTGCATTACGAGCATTTCGCGGCCCCTCAGCCTGGCAAGCCGTTCGACGTCACGCTGGCCGTATCCAAGAAGGACATCCATGTCGGCGAGCAGCAGAGCCTGCTCGAAGCGATGGAAGCGGCCGGCATCGACCCGCCCTATCTCTGCCGCGGCGGTGTCTGTGGCCAGTGCGAGACCAACGTTGTCTCTTATGACGGCACGTTCAAGCACAACGACCACTGGCTGAGCGCCGAGGAGCACTGCTCGGGCAAGAAGATCATGCCGTGCGTGTCGCGTTTCGAAGGACGATCGTTGGTCCTCGAACGCTGACATCAGGCCGGAACAGGGAGGATTTCATGGGTATCAACTTCAGGAAAGAAACGTTCCGCGACGACTTCAGCTTCAAGAACAGTCCGGAGCAGGTCAGGCGGTTTCCGTTCCCGTTCAACGAAGACGCCTACATGTATGCGGTCAACATCGAGCCGCATGTGCCGGGTCCGCGCAATAGCGTGTTCGAGCATCTGATCGACGTCGACGAGCACTACATCTCCGAGATGGAAGACCGCGCACTGGTGCTGGCGGAAGATCCGCTGCGCTGCCAGTCGCTGCCGCACATGACGCTGGCCGGCTGGGACCTGCTTGAGCTCCTGATGGTCGAGAAGGCCAAGAGCTATCCCGAGCATTTTTCGCTGACCCGCGACGGCGACCGCTGGCGCTGGATCAATCGTCCGCTCGGCATCGACGACACCTTCACCTTCGGCGACGTCTCCACCCTGCCCTATGGGCCGATGGAATACATCACCCGTCAGAGCCAGGGCGATTTCGCCATCCTCGACCAGCGTGACGGCAATCTCTGGATGGACGCCGGCATGGTCACCACCCAGGCCGACTGGTCGCTCGACTTCGACATCGGCATGAACTTCTTCGAGTGGCACGCACCGGTGCCGCTGGCGCATGAAAAGGGCATCTTCACCCGCGCTCTGAAGTTCCTGACCAACATCCAGCAGGGCCAGCCGGCGCGCCGCCTCAACTGGACGATGACGATCAATCCGCGTCTCGACACCAGCCCCGAGAATTTCCACAAATGGGGCACCGACCGGCTGACGGTGACGCCCGAGAATGTCGGCAACAAGGTGCATCTGCGCGTCGAACTGCAGAGTTTCTGGCGCCTGCCGCGTTCCAATGCCCTGGTGTTCCCGATCCGATGCTACCTGATCAAGATGGATGAACTCGTGGCCCAGCCGAAATGGGCGCGCCGCTTCCATCGCGTGCTGCGGGACCTGCCGGTCGAGCTTGCCGATTACAAGGGTCTGACCCGATACCGGCCGACAGTGGTCGAGTGGCTGTCGAAATATGATGACGGCGCACCGACTTCGCCCGGCTTCGGCCCGGACTAGACGCCATAATACACAAGGGCGGCTCCGCGTCTCGGCGGGGCCGCCCTTGCTTTTGAAGGCGTGGCAGCGCCCCCACGGGCACGCCGCAGGAGGTGACGATGAACGAACCGCTGCAACCCGCGCGACGCTCGCTGTTTGCCGAACTCGGCGGCGAAGAAACCATCCACCGCCTGGTCGAGACCTTTTACGACATCGTCGAGCAGGACGAGGACGCGGCGCTGCTGCATCGGCTGCACCTGCGTGGCCATGGCGTTGCCCATTCGCGAGAAGAGCAGTTCAACTATCTCTGCGGCTTCTTCGGCGGCCCGAGCTATTATGTGCAGAAGCACGGCCATTCCCGCCTCAAGGAAATCCACGAGCATGTCGAGATCGGGCCGATCGAGCGCGACCTCTGGCTGACATGCATGCGCCGTGCCGTCGAGAAGGCCGATATCGCAGAAAACTGGCGCGAGATGGTGATGCGCCATTTTGGCTTTGCCGCGGAAACCGCGCGAAACAAGGACTGATCCAGCCCAATTCCGGTCTGCTGAGTGAATGCTATTCGCCCGAATTGCCCTGCGGATAGGAGATGATCGAGAGGTATTTGATCGGCAGCGTGGTCAGCTCTTCCGGTCCGTGCGGCGCATCGGCATCGAAGAACAGGCTGTCGCCTGGGGTCATGCGGTAGAGGTTGGTGCCGTGGCGGTAAACCACCTCGCCCTCGAGCATGTAGAGGAATTCCATGCCCTCGTGCTGGAAGGTCGGGAAGATGTCCGAATCCCCCGAAAGGGAGATGAGATAGGGCTCGACGGTCACGCCTGCGGTGTTCGAGCCGATATGGCCGAGCAGATTGTACTGGTGACCGGCGCGGGTGCCGCGGCGCTCGACGTCGACACCCTCGCCAGACTTTACGAAGACAGCACTGCGCTCTTCTTCGAAGCGGCGAAAGAAGGCGGTCAGCGGCACGCCCAGCGCCCGCGACAGGGCCTGCAATGTCGTCAGCGACGGCGAGGTGATGCCGTTCTCGATCTTGGAGAGCATTCCGAGCGAGATGTTGGTCATCGCCGCCAGATCGGCGACAGTGATACCGAGCTTCTTGCGGAAGGCCCGTACCTCATGACCGAGCGCGACCTCGAGCACCTTCTCGGGCGTGTCGCGGATGGCATGCGGGTCCTGGTGAAGCGGTGCCGGCTGAGCCTTTGTCGATACCGGGGCCGGCGCCCTCTTGCCGTCGGCAGTCATCACGGCTGACAAACGGTCCTCTTTCACGCAGCTATCCCTCGTTGCGGCAACTCATAAAATGATCAGTTCACCCATGGTAAAATTTCTTTCCAACAAATTCAAGGGGTAGCCGATCAAAGTGTAGGCAAAATGCATACCGAAAAGGCAGGCCACCGCGAAAAACCATTCCGCGACTGGGCTTTGCAGCATTTTTTCGTGAAGCGTGATCGCCACCCGAGCCCAACGATCCCTCCCCCATTCGATTGATTTACAGCAGCGGCGTAGAGCGCGAGACTTCGGGATCGTGCAGTTGATTGCAGTGCTTGCCCGACAACACAATCGGAGGAGCTGTCATGAAGTTTGCAACTTTCGCCGGCGGAGCCATCATTGCCCTGGCTCTCATCTGGAATGTGAACCCGGCCATCAATTCAGCCAAGGCCGAAGAAGCCAGCAAAGCCGATCTCGACAAGGCCCGCCAGGCGCTGGCCAAGTACCAGGACCCGTATGTGGCGGTCCGCGACCTCTATCTTTCGACGGTCGGCTGCGTCCATTACAGCGGCAAGAAGATGGAAGGACGCATGGAGTATCCGAAGGGGGCCATGGGCGTCCACTTCGTCAATCTCACGGTGAAGGGTCCACCCGACCCCAACAAGCCGAATGTGCTGATCTACGAACCTCACCGCGGAAAGCTGCGCCTTGTTGCGGTCGAATGGCTGGTTCCGCTTGAAGCAGCCAAGGAGCGGCCGAGCCTGTTTGGCCAGCCCTTCCAGGGGCCGATGGAGGGCCACGAACCCCTGATCCCAAGGGAGTTCGTCCACTACGATCTGCATGCCTGGCTGTTCAAGGACAATCCAAACGGGATGTTCAGCCCGACCAATCCGGACGTCAAATGCGACAGCTACGCATTCACCCTGCTGGAGGAGCCCACCAAGATGGTGCATGCCAACTGACGCCGGCCGGTTCGCCGGGACGCGAATTCACGCGGCGCATTGCCTAGTGCGCCGCCACTTCGCTCGCATCAATCTCTGCCGGGCTGACGAGCGCGCCATGATGGCCGATGACGGCGGCTGCCACGCCAGCTGCAAATCTCGCCGCGCCAAAATGATCGCCGGTCTGAAGGTAATTGGCGAGGAAGGCGCCGTTGAAGCTGTCGCCGGCGCCTGTCGTGTCGACAATTTTTTCCGCTTGTGTGGCGGGCACGAAAGACTGGCTACCGTCGAAGCTGAGCGTGATGCCGGCCGCGCCGTCTTTGACGACGAGCTTCTTCACCCCGAGCCCCGCATAGCGGGCAATCGTCGCGTCCACTGAAGTGTCGCCGAAATGCGTCTGCTCGTCCTCGAAGCTGGGCATTACCATGGACGAGACTTCGGCGCCCGCTGAGATCGCCTGACGCATCCTGTCGGCATTGTCCCACAAGCGCGGGCGGATGTTGGGGTCGAAGGCGACGAGCTTGCCGGCAGCCTTGGCGCGGCCGACCTCGGCCAACAGCGTCGCAAGCGCATCGGGCGCCAGGATCGCGAGCGTGATGCCGGAGAAGAAGATCGTGTCGGAGGCGTCGATCGCCACCCGCAGTGACTGGGGATCGTCGGCCAACAGCCGCGCGGCGGAGGCCGAGCGCCAGTAGGAGAAGCTGCGTTCACCGTCCTTCAGATGGATCATGTAGAGGCCGGGCGTGCGCTCTGGCAGACGGCGGATAAAGCCGGTGCCGACGCCGGTGTCCTCGATGAAGGCGAGCATCTCGTCGGAGATGGCATCGGTACCGACAGCGGTGAAATAGTCGACGGGCCAAGCCTCCGGCAGGAGGCTTCTGAGATAGTAGGCCGTATTGAAGGTGTCGCCGGCAAAGCCCTTGCGCATCAGGCCGTCGCCGGCCTGGCGAAGTTCGACCATGCATTCGCCGATCAGGAGTGCGCGTCCGGCCATCGTGTATCCAGAATGTTGTGTGCTGCTCAGCGCCGACCGACGGCTCGGGCGGCGCCCGGTGCGTGCTCGTCGGCAACATGCCCGAGGCGGCTCGACAGGTCGGCCGCAGCGTTCAGCAGCGTCTTGAGGTAGCTGGCGTGGTTCTTGAGACCATCCTCGCGCGGCGCAACCAGGCACAGCGTGGCGACACAGATGTTGTCGGCCTGGTAAACCGGCACGGCGAAGCAGTGGGTGAAGGTCTCGACCGCGCTGTTGAAGGTGTAATAGCCGACCCGCATCGCCTCGCGTACCTCAGCAATGAAAACAGCCGGATCGAGCCACTCGCCGTTGGGCAGCTGGAAATCCTCCTTCGGGATGAAGTCGAGGATTTCCTGGTCGCTCATATGGGCGACAAGCAGGCGGCCCGACGCGGTCCAGGCAATAGAGACGGGATCACCAACATTGGACGAGATGCGGAAGGGACGCGAGCCCTCCTTCATCTGGGCGACGGTGTATTTGTTGCCTTCGAGCAGACACATCTGCGCGGTTTCGCGCGTCTCTTCGGCGATGTGCGTCAAAAGCTTGTCGCACTCGCGCATCAGATCGAACTGCTCGGCATAGGCCATGCCGAGGAAGTAGAGCTTGCGACCGAGAAACACGCGGCCGTCCTCGCCGCGATATTCGAGCACGCCCTGCCGCATCAGAAGGTTGACCAGCTCATAGACCGAAGATCGCGGGGCACCGATGCCCGACGCGATCTCGTTGGGGCGCAAGGGCGTGCGCTTGAGACGCAGATAGGTCAGGATCTCGAAAGCTCGATCGAGACCGCGCGCCCGCCTGCTTGTCACATCGTCCTGTACGTCGTCCATGCGCCGCCTTTTCCTCGCATCCGCTACCTATTCACGGCGCCTTGTAGGCGACGCAGTCGATTTCGACCTTGCAATCGACCATCATACTCGACTGCACGCAAGCGCGGGCCGGCGGATGGCCACCGAAATACTCGGCATAGACGCCGTTGAACGACCAGAAGTCACGGGGGTCGTCGAGCCACACGCCGACGCGCACGACATGCTCGAGGCCATAACCGGCCTCCTCGAGGATGGCGATGACGTTTTCCATCGTCTTGCGGGTTTCGGCGATGATGCCGCCGCCGACGATCTCACCGTTTTCCATGGCGACCTGGCCGGACACGTAGAGCCAGCCATTGGCCTCAACGGCACGGGCGAAGGGCAGCGCCTGCTTGCCTGCTCCGGACTGGCCGGTGCCGTAACGCTTGATCGTCATGCAATTCTCCGAATGCTAGTTGAAGGTTGAAGTCTTGAGGAATTCGGCCAGCCGCTCGGTCTGCGGCTTCAGGAACATCTCGCGCGGATTGCCCTCCTCGCCGATGCGGCCCTGGTTCATGAAGATGACGCGCGACGACACTTCGTAGGCGAAGCGCATCTCATGGGTCACCAGCAGCATGCTCATGCCGTCGCGGGCGAGGTCCTTGATGACCTGCAGCACCTCGTTGACCAGTTCCGGGTCGAGCGCCGAGGTGACCTCGTCGAACAGCATCAGCTTGGGGTTCATGGCAATCGCCCGCGCAATCGCAACGCGCTGCTGCTGGCCGCCGGAAAGCTGGCCGGGGAAGCGGTCGCGGCGCTCTGCCAGGCCGACACGGTCGAGCCATTTCTCGGCGACGCCGCGCGCCTCGTCGCGGTTCATCTTCTTGACCTTCACCAGGCCGAGCATGACGTTCTCGGCAGCACTCATATGCGGGAACAGGTTGAACTGCTGGAAGGCCATGCCGGTCATCGCGCGCTGGCGAGCGATTTCCTTTTCCTTCTTGCGGCGGCGAGTGCCGCCCACGGTCTCGTAGCCGATGTCCTCGCCGTCGATGCGGATCGAGCCACCTTGGAATTCCTCCAGCATGTTGATGCAGCGGAGCATGGTCGTCTTGCCCGAGCCGGATGAGCCGATGATGGAGATGACGTCGCCCTGGGCCATGGTGCAGTCGACGCCCTTGAGGACTTCGACATCGCCGTAGCGCTTATGCAGGTCGCGGATTTCGAGAAGGTTGCCGGTCATGGATGCGGCCTCACGAGGGGATCGAGGTCTTGCGTTCGACATATTTGCCGAAGCGCTCGATGCCGTAGTTGATGACGAAGTAGAGGAAGCCCGCGAAGAGATAGAATTCGAGGCTCATGAAGGTGCGCGAGATCAGCTCCTGCGTCCTGAGCAGAAGCTCCGCCACGCCAATGATCGAAAGCAGCGTGGAGGCCTTGACCATCTCGGCAGCCGTGTTGACCCAAGCGGGCAGCACCTGGCGCAAGGCCTGCGGCCCGAGCACATAGGCGAAGGTCTGCGGGAAGGTCAGGCCGATCGCCTTTGCGGCCTCGGTCTGGCCCTTCGGGATCGACTGCAGCGCGCCGCGCACGATCTCGCCGACATGCGACGAGCAGAACACGGCGAGCGCCAGCACGCCTGCCTGGAACGGTCCGAGGTCGATGCCCACCGTACCCAGCACGTAGTAGCTCGCGAGAACCAGCACCAGCACGGGCGTGCCGCGGATGAAGTCGGTGTAGCCGCGCACCAGCCAGCGCACCGGCCCCTTGCCATAGGTCAGCGCCAGACCGACGCCGATGCCGAGCACGGTGCCGACGAGGATCGCCAGCAGCGAGATGGAGACGGTGACGCCGATGCCCTTGAGGATCGGGATGCGGGCGAGCCAAAGCGTTTCGAGGAATGCGACGAGTTCCATGTCGGTCACCTCGGGATGGACATGCGCTTCTCGAGCCGGCGCAGCAGTGCGGCCAGCACGGAGCAGGTGGCGACGTAGAGCATACTCGTGACCATCCAGGTCTCGATGACGCGGAAACTCTCGACGTTGATCTTGCGCGCTTCGAAGGTCAGCTCCGGCACGGCGATTGCCGCGGCCAACGAGGTGTCCTTGAACAGCGAGATCATCGTGCTCGACAGCGACGGCAGCACGTTACGCAGCATCAGTGGAATGACGATGGAGCTGCGTATCTGCGCCTGCGTCAGTCCGATGGCGAGGCCAGCTTCCTTGAGCCCGTTGGGCACGGCCAGAAGACCGCCGCGGAACACTTCGGCGAGATAGGCGCCGGAATAGATCGACAGCGTGGCGACGAAGCTTTCGATCTTGCCGAGGCGAATGCCCATCTGGGGCATCGCAAAGAAGGTGAACAGCACCAGCACCAGGATCGGCGTGTTGCGGATGATCGTGACATAGACCTGCGCCAGCCGGCGCAGAAACGCCTGCTTCGACAGCAACCCGAAGGCCGTGACGAGGCCGATGACGCAGCCGATGGCGATGGCGACGAAGGCCAGGCCGAGGCTGAGCCCCAGGCCCCACAGCAGCTGATCGAAGCTGCGCCAGACCGCCGAGAAATTGAGGGTGTAACCCATGGTGCCGTCCGAGTGAGAGATGTGGCGCGGCCGAGTTCAGGCCAGGGGCCGCGCCACTTTTGGCGAGCTTACTTGTACTCGACCGGGAAGCCGATCTGCGGCGGAGCGAGTTCCTTGCCGAACCAGGTCTTGTAGGAATTGGCGTAGAAGTCGAACTCGACACCGGTCATCGCTTCATGCAGCGCGGTGTTGACGAAGTTCAGCCAGTCCTGGTCGCCGCGCTTGACGCCGCAGGCATAGGTCTGCGGGTTCCAGCCGTAGCCGGCGTCCTTGTAGCGGTCCGGGTTCTGCTTCATGTACCAAGCCAGCGACGACTGGTCGGTAGCGACCGCATCGGCCCGGCCAGATTCCAACGCCTGGTAGATCAGGTCGACGGATTCATACTGGTCGACCTTCGCCTCCGGCAGGGCGGCATGCACCATGGCCTCGGCGTAGACGTTCTGCAGCACCGAGATGGTCACGCCCGAGCCGGCGGCCTTGAGCGCGGCATAGTCGGCATATTTGCTGTCGCCCTTCAGCATCAGGCCGACGCCTTCGCGGTAGTAGGGAATGGTGAAGGCGATCTGCTGGGCGCGCTCGCCTGTCACGGTCATGAACTGGCAGGTCAGATCGACCTTGTTGGTGGTGATGTTCGGGATGCGGGCATCCGAAGACTGGTTGACGTATTCGATCTTGTCCGGATCGCCGAACAGCGCCTTGGCGACGATGCGGCCCATGTCGACGTCGAAGCCCTGCAGCTTGTCGTCGGCGCTCTTGAAGTGCCACGGCGCGTTGGTGCTACCGGTACCCATGACCAGATGGCCACGTGCCAGAACCTCATCGAGCTTGCTTTGTTTTTCCTGTGCGCCGGCAGGCATTGCCGCCATCAGCGCTAGCGCGGCGACAGCCGCGGAAAGTGCGATCTTCATCTCGCCGTTCCTCCCAAAAGAACCCTCTAATGCAATGTCCATTATTGCGGACATGTGTCCTGAATAATGGATTGACGTATAAGGCGACAGGCGGCATTGTTTGTCAAGCACTTCGGAGGCAAGGTCCCCGGCGCTCGTGATTTGGAGGCAAGGCAAAGGCATGTTCGACAAGATCCAGACGCCCGCCGTGTTGGTGGACATCGATGTGGCGAAGCGGAACATCGAGCGCTTCCAGGCCTATGCCGACAGCCACGGGCTGAAGGTCCGCCCGCACATCAAGACGCACAAGCTACCCCGCATCGCCGAGATGCAGCTCGACGCGGGTGCGATAGGCATCACCTGCCAGAAAGTGTCGGAAGCCGAGGCCATGGTCGCCGGCAGCGACCGGCTGAACGACGTGCTGATCACCTACAACATCCTGGGTGACGACAAGCTGCACGCGCTCGTGGCGCTCGCCCGCAAGGTCAAGCTTGCTGTTGTCGCCGACAATGCGACCGTGATCGACGGGCTCTCGGCCGCCTTTGCGGCCGCCGGCACAACGCTCAGCGTTTTCGTCGAATGCAACACCGGCGCCGATCGCTGCGGCGTCGGCTCGCCGCATGAAGCAGCCGAACTCGCTGGCCGCATCCATGCCGCCCCGGGCCTGCATTTCGCCGGCCTGATGACCTACCCGCCGGTCGGCGGCGCAGCCAAGGTGCAGGCCTTCATGACCGAGGCCAAGGCGCTGATCGAGACCAAGGGCATTGCCGTTCCCGCCATCACCTCGGGCGGTTCGCCGGACATGATGCTGGCGCATCTGGCGCCTGTAGCCACCGAATTCCGCCCCGGCACCTATGTCTACAACGACCGCTCGCTGGTCGCTCGCGGCGTCACCAGTTGGGACGATTGCGCGCTGACGGTGCTTGCCACCGTCGTCTCGGTGCCCGCACCCAACCGCGCCATCATCGACGCCGGCTCAAAGACGCTGACCTCTGACCTGCTCGGCCTCGTCGGTCACGGCCATGTGCTTGGCCGGCCCGACATCTTGATCGATCAGCTGTCGGAAGAGCACGGCCGCCTGCGTTGCGACGGCGACATCAACCTCACCGTCGGCCAGCGCATCCGCATCGTGCCCAACCACGCCTGCGTCGTCACCAACATGGTCGACGGCGTCTATGTCTACGGCAAAGACCAGGCGGCGGAGCTGTGGCCGGTGCCGGCACGCGGCAAGATCATCTGAACAGCACAAACGAACAAGAAAGGCCTCCCCGACGCTGGTCAGGGAGGCCTTTTCTCATTCAGGCCGAAGCTCTTGGAGAATTCCGCTCTCCTTCGAATCGCGGAACCCCTCGATCTCTTTGTTTTGCGCAATTCCGGACGGAAAACCGCTGCGCACTCTTGCTGGAATTGCTCTAGCGGACGACCAGCACCGGCACCTTGCTGTTGGTCAAAACATCCACCGTCTGGCTGCCGAGGATCAGGCGTCCCAGGCCACGGCGGCCATGCGAGGCCATGACGATGAGGTCGCAGCCCTTGTCCTGGGCG
>Ga0209793_1000887_pt1 | contig 24252 bp, 21 predicted proteins | sample EBPBio122009_DNA_FD_185863 | JGI IMG/M metagenome (GOLD analysis project Ga0209793, IMG submission 185863) | Wastewater treatment Type I Accumulibacter community from EBPR Bioreactor in Madison, WI, USA - Reactor 1_2/2/2009_ DNA (SPAdes) (version 2) | ecosystem: Engineered > Bioreactor > EBPR >... | reverse complement strand
TGGCCACATAGCGCCCCTCCTGCTTGGCCGCCGGCGCGATGCCCGGCACTGTCCGCCCCTCCCCCATCGTGACATGGGCCGTGTCGCCAATCGCAAAGATATCCGGGAAGCCGGGGACGGAAAGATCGGGGGTGACGATGACGCGCCCTGCCCGGTCGGCCGGCACATTCAGCCACTCGGCCGCCGGCGAGGCGGCGACACCCGCCGCCCAGAGGATCGTCGCGGCCGGCAGAAGCGAACCTCCAAGCTCGATACCGTCGGCACTGCATTGCGAGACGGCCTGTCCGGTGCGCACCTCGACGCCGAGCCGGACAAGTGCCCGCTCGGCATAGGCCGACAGATCCTCGGTGAAGGCCGAGAGGATGCGTGGCCCCGCCTCCACCAGCACCACACGGGCCTCGCGCGTGTCGATGTTGCGGAAATCGCGGCGCAGCGTCTCGTGGGCGAGTTCGGCGATAGTGCCGGCAAGCTCCACGCCGGTCGGCCCGGCGCCGATGATGGCAAAGGTCAGCAGCCGGCGGCGCTCCTCGGCGTCCTCCTGCCATTCCGCCTTTTCGAAAGCCGAGAGGATGCGCCGTCGGATCGTCGTCGCGTCCTCCAGCGTTTTCAGTCCCGGCGCATGCGGCTCCCATTCGTCATGACCGAAATAGGCGTGCCGCGCCCCGGTGGCGAGGATCAGCGTATCGTAGGAAACCTGTCGCCCATCCTCCAGCAAAACCGCTTTTTCCGCCGGATCCACGCCGCTCACCGCGCCAAGCAGCGTCGTCACGTTCTCGTAGCGCCGAAGAAGGGAACGGATCGGCCAGGCAATTTCCGAAAGCGCGAGCGAGGCCGTGGCCGCCTGGTAGAGCAAGGGCTGGAACAGGTGATGGTTGCGCCGGTCGATCACCGCGATGGTAAACGGGCCGGTTGCCAGATGGCGCGTCGCCTCCAAACCGCCAAACCCACCGCCGACGATGACGACGCGGTGTGACCCCTTTTCCGCCATGCCGGCCTCCTGCGGTTGTTGTTACTCCGGCGAAAGCGCCACGGCCGCCTCCGTCGTCAACGTGCGGAACGTAAAACTCTCCTGCACATAGAGATCGACGGTGGTGGCGGAATGAGAGAGATAGCCGATGGAGAAATCCTGCCCGACGGTCAGCTCGAAATCACCGCCGCGCATCGAGAGCACGACGCCGCCCTCAATGGCCGGCGCCCAGATGATGCCGCCCTCGACGATCCGCTCGATATGGTGGAAGACCGGATAACCATCGTCGCTGCCGCCGCTCGCCGCCATATAGGCATCCGCGCCGAGAACGAGCGCATAGGGCCCCTCCACACCGGCGAGCCGGAGCTGGCCGACCGCCCGCGCCACGGCATCGGAATAGCGCTTCACACCCGAAGGCAGCGACACGACCGGATTGCTTGCGGCCACGCGGATCCCCTCGATACCGGCCGCGGCATAACCGTCGAACACCGCGCGGTCCTCAGCAAAGGCAATCTTGCGCATCGCCTCCTTGACCGGCGACCAGTCGCTGTCGAGCGCGCCGCGCTCCACGTCGTCAATCGCGCTGCGCGAGAGCTGGAAGGGCACGCGAAGCTCCACCAGCGCCTTGACCTCGCGCGTCACCGATTGCACGCCCTCGCCCGGCGGCGTGATGGGTTCGACATGGCCCGTGCCGACCGCCGCGAGGCCAAGACCGGCCGGGCCGACCATATCGACAACACGCCGGGCGGCGAGATGGCGCTTCAGTGTGCGGGTCGCCTCCTCTTCGATTTCGGCCCAGGCAGCGTCAGAAATGGGCGCGAGTTCACGGTGCAGGTTATTCATGGGAAACCCCTTTCCTGAGAGAGCCGATGCCGAGCGATCCGTCGCGGCGCGGTGGCGATGGTTCCGCTGCCGGAGGCGCCGCCGCAGGCGCAGGCGCGGCATCCGCCGTCACCGCGTCGAGGAACGAGGCGGAGGGAACGAAGAACAGCGTGCCCGTCACGGCGCGGCTGAAGTCCAGCAGCCGGTCGTAATTGCCCGGCGGCAAGCCGATGAACATGTTTTCCAGCATGCGCTCTATGCGGTGCGGCGAGCGGGCATAGCCGATGAAGTAGGTGCCGAATTCACCCTTGCCGACATCGCCGAAGGGCATGTTGTCGCGCAGGATCTCCAGCGGCTCGCCGTTCTCCTCGATGGAGGTGAGGACATTGTGCGCGTAGCTCGGCTTGGCGGCATCGTCGAGCTCGATGTCGGAGAGTTTTTCGCGGCCGATGATCCGTTCCTGCTCGGCGACCGGAACGCGGTTCCAGGCCGGCAGATCATGCAGGTATTTCTGCACGATGACATAGCTGCCGCCGGCGAAGTCCGGGTCTTCCGCGCCGATGATCGTCGCCGCGACGGCCGCACCGTCGACGGGGTTTTCCGTACCGTCGACAAAACCGATGAGGTCGCGGTCGTCGAAATAGCTGAAGCCGTGCACCTCGTCCTCGGTGGCGACGAATCCAGCCAGGCGGCTCATGATATGGGTGGCGAGCTCGAAGCAGAGATCCATGCGCGTGGCGCGGATATGGAAGAGGAGATCGCCGGGCGTGGCGACGGCATGGTGCTTTCCGCGGATTTCACGGAAGGGATGCAAATCCCTGGGGCGCGGCGCACCGAACAGGCGGTCCCAGGCATCCGAGCCGATGCCGAGCACGCAGGATAGCCCACCTTGGAGATCGCGAAAGCCAACGGCGCGCAGCAGCCCCGAAAGATCGGCGCAGAGCTTGCGCACCGCGCTTTCGGCCTCGCGACCGGGCTCGAGTGTCACGACAAGGAAAATGGCCGCCTTTGTCAGGCGTGCGGCGACAGGCTGCGGGACGACGGAAGGAAGGACTGCATCCATGCGGAATCCATTCGGCAAGGGCTGGGAGGCGGCAAGCCGGCAGACGCCGGCTCAATCCATGTCGCGGAAGGCGTGTCCATTCGCCTCGAGGGCTTTCACCACGTCGGACGGTAGCGCGTCTTTTTCCACCGTGCCATCGAAAATCCAGTCCTTCGCGTCGGCGATATCGGGCAGGCCCGCGCCGGCACGAGCATAGAGGCCGATCGCCGGCCTTTGCGGGCTCAGATAGCAGGCTGTCGGACCATTGGCGTAGCGCGGGATGCCGTTGTCAGTCAGGATCGTGTGGATTTTGTAGGGAACGGCGGCGATCGGGGCAACGAGGAAGGCCGAAGCTGTCACCCGGTTGGCGCTCTCCACCAGTTGCGCGAAGGCGATTTTGCTTGTCCGGTCAATGGCCGTGAAGAGGTAGAGCTTGCCCTCGGCGGTCTGAACCTAGCGGCAGCAGCGCGCATGGTGTCGGAAGACGACGACGATTGCCTCCTCCTCGCCTAACAGAACCGCCGACTTCGGCTCTGTTGGGCCGGTCGGCAGATCGGCGACCGAAGTGCGCTAATCCGGCCCATAGCGCCTCGCTCCATTCAGGCGAAAGAATTGCGCCGTCAAACTCTGGGATCAAACACCTAGACGAATTGCGGCCTTCGGTTCGGCTGGGCCAAGACGTCCACTCTATGGAGTTTGCGATACCGCTCTATCAGCCGTTCAAGTTCCATCACCCGATGCGCCTCATCCCAATGGCGGACTGAGCCGATCGCGTTGACCAACTCATTCAGTTCAGCATGGTCAAGCGGGCGCTCCAGGAAAACAGAGGTACGTCCGAAGAGAAAGTCTTCGGCGTGCAGGACCAGCTCTGTTTCGCAGACGAAAGCGATCTCTTCCTGGGAGAACTCACGTAAGGACGGGAGGAACGTCTCCCCTGCGGCCAGCGCCGACGCCAGATATTTCGCACGCGCACCATAGCGGGTGACGAGCTGGTGCGCTCTCGTCCGGGAAAGTCCATGATCCTTCATGATGGCCGAGAGCAGTTTTTCCGTGGGAGCAGTTGCCTGCGAAAGACCTGCGCCGCCGCCGATTGGAACGTCCACCGTGGAGGACAACCGACGCTTGCCCAGGCGCCTGAGGATTTCGTCCGTCGCCTCAGCGGAGAATGCGCGGAAAGTCGTCCATTTCCCTCCGACCAGCGGAAGGATCGGGAACTGTCTTTCTCCTTCCGGAGGAAGCTCGGGCATGGAATGATCACGGCTGACCGCGCCGGGGTCGCTGGCGTCATTGGCCGGCAATGGACGGACACCGGCATAGCTGAAGAAGATGTTCGCGCGATCAACGGGAACCTGTGGGAAAAGCCGCCGGAACGCCCCCAGGAGATACTCCACCTCATCGTCATCGCAGATCACACCCTCGGGATCATCGACCGGTATGTCGGTGGAACCGAGCAGCACATGTCCCATGAAATTCGACAGGATGCAGATGCGCCCGCCATCGGCCTCGAAATAGATCATCCGGCCATGCAGCGTTTCAGCCAGAGCCGGCAGATCCAGCATCAGATGGCTGCCTTTGGTGCCGCCGATCATCCTGCGTGACGCGGGCACGGTCGCGTTGACCCGATCGATCCACGCACCGGCAGCATTAACAAGCACGTCGCAGGTCAGGGAGAAAACCTCACCGCTCTCGACATCCTGCAGCTCGACCTGATTGCCCGTTACCCTGTTGAAACGCAGATGGTTCAAGGCGATGTTACCGGGATTGGCCGCCATGCCGTCGAGCGCCAGTTCAACGACAAGCCGCTCCGGCGAGGTAATCCAAGCATCGTAGTATGAGGCAGCGATCTTCAGGGAGGGGTCGAGATCAGGGATTTCACGCAGAATATCCTGGCGCGCGATCATGCGATGACGGGGCATGACGCGGTTCAGCGCGCCATAGAGATCATACAGCCACAGGCCGAGCTTGATGACCAGCGCGCCACGTTCCGTGATCTTTGCCGGCCTGCGCAGAAACTTGCGCAACGCAGGCACGACCCCACCGAACCATGAATGAATCGGAATGATCATTTCCAGCGGGCTGACATAGTGTGCGGCGTTGCACAGCAGCCGGTTGCGCTCGGCTGCGGATTCCCGCACGAGCCGGAATTCGCCCGTTTCCAGATATTTAAGCCCGCCATGGATCATGCGTGATGGTGCGCGGCTGGCGCCCGAGCAGAAGTCGCCCTGCTCGGCAAGGATGCAATCGACGCCCTGCAGGCTGAGATCGCGGAACGTACCCATGCCGTTGATACCGCCGCCAACGATCAGGACAGGAACGTGTCCAATGCTGCGCAAGGCCGCCAGCCGGGCCTTGCGCGTGGGTTCACTTGCCGTCATGGGTCTTCTCTCCATGCCATTTCTTGATGGTGGCGATGGCATCGCAATAGCTGCTGTAGCCGGCTGCCAGCCGCGCGACGGCATCACCGGGCCGGTAGGTGCGCAATTGCGGCGTTGTGCGCAGGCCTGCCTCTTCCCACCCACTGTAGACACCGGCGGCAATGCCCGCCGCGATCGCGGCACCGAGGGCACCGGCCTCCGGCATTTCCGGCACTTCGATGCATCGGTCGAGCGCATCGGCAAAAAGCTGGCCGAAAAACGGATTACGGCTGCTGCCGCCCGTCAGGCGCACACGGCCGACTTCCCTCTTCGGGTCGATCAGGTCGATATGGTGCCGGTGATTGAAGACGATGCCCTCTGCCACCGCCCGCAGCATGTGGCCGCGTCCGTGCCACCCCCGCAACCCCAGGAAAGCGGCCGGCACGTCTTCGGCATGCGGAGAGCCATAGAGATAGGGAAGATAGACGATGTCGGAGGGATCGCCGGCAATGGCATCCAGCTCGGCCTGAAGTGTGGTGAAAGGATCCCCGCCGGCCAGCGTGTCTCGCGCCGCCGTGCCCAGGAACCAGTCGAGATTCGCGCTGGAGGCCGGAGAAACCGACATGTTCATCCATTGGCCCGGCCGCAGCCCGTTGCGTGCATTCCAGCCAATCGAGGTCTTGGGCGCATCGACCAGCATTTCGTTGATCGAGTAGGTGCCGGCAATCACCGCAATCGTGCCGGCTTCGGTAACGCCCGACCCGACCGCACAGGCGGTCACGTCGTGCAGGCCCGCCGCAACGGGCGTTCCGACGGCGAGACCTGTGGCGGCCGCGGCCTCCTCGGTGACACGCCCCACGATATCGCACGGCATGCGAACCTCAGGAAGGGCGCCGGCAATGGCGCCAAGACCGAAGAGTTCGAGCGCCTCGTCGCTGTAGCGCTGCGTCCGGATGTCGGTAAAGGCGACGCTGGCTTCGGTGAAATCGGTCGCAACCTTGCCGGTCAGGCAGTAACGCAGCCAGTCCTTGCAGGAGAGGATGGCGGCGACGCGCGCATAGCGCTCCGGCTCCTCGTCCCGCAAATGGGCGAGCAAAGGCGCTGGCGATGATGTGAAGGGGCGTTGGCCGGTCAGCTCCAGGGCACGCGCCGAGACCCCGGTTTCGTCCCAGCGCTGCAGCAATGTCTGCGCCCGGCTGTCGAGCGACGTTGCTGCAAGCCCGAGCGGCGCGCCGGCCCGGTCGAGCAGGTAGAGGCCGTCACCATGTCCGGCCACCGAAACGGCCGCCGGACGAACCTCGGCGCCGACGACTGCGGCTGCGCGCTCCAAAGCTTCGCGAATTGCGGCGGCGGATGCCTGCCAATGCTCCTCCATGTCCCGCTCGACATGGCGGGGCGCGGCCTTGATCTGCACGATCTCGCGGCGTGCAAGGGCGACGACGACGCCATCCTCCCGGAAGACCACGGCCTTGGTGACGGTCAGGCCGCTGTCGAGCCCGAGAAGATAAGCGGTCATGTCAGGATTCCAGCCGGGCGTGGCGCAGTCTTTCCTGCAGGCTCGCCAGATAGATCGCCACGAGCAGCACCGCACCGAAGACGACCTGCCGGATTGAGGGCGGCACGCCGTGCAGGTTCATGAGGTTCTCGATGATCGAAATCACCAGCACCGCTGCAAAGACACCGCCGACATTGCCCTTACCGCCCGTCATGGCCGTGCCGCCGAGGATAGTACCCGCAAAGACCATCATGATATCGCCCTGCCCCATGTCGGCCACGACCGATTCCAGACGGCCGACCTCGAGAAGACCGCCGAGCGAGGCAAGGAAGCCGGCGACGACGAAGCAGATGATCTTCGTCCGCTCGATGTTCACCCCGGCGACGAAAGCCGCATGCTCGTTGTTACCGAGCGCGAGAATGTCCTTGCCGAGGCGATGCCGGTCGATCAGCAGCCAGGCGACGAGGAAGATTACGATCCACACCAGAACCGCCACCGGCAGGATGCCGAACAGCTTTGCCGAACCGAGATAGACGTAGTTCTCCGGCAGATAGTAGATGCCTTCGGGGATCAGATAGACCACGATGCCGCGCATCAGAAGCATGGTGCCCAGGCTGACCAGGAAAGAACTCACCCTGAGCTTGACGGAGAAGACGCCGTTCACCAGTCCCGCCAGCGCACCGAACAACAACGTGCCGAGCACCGCCAGGATGGGATAGCTCTCAAGCTGAAGCGTCTGGAAGAACAGGACGATGGCGAGCGCCGGCGCAAGGGCGAATGTCGATTCCAGCGACAGGTCGACATTGGCGGTCAGAAGAACGAAGAAAAGCCCGAGCACCATGCAGCCGAGGGGCGCTGCCGCCCACATCACGTTGAGGATGTTGCGCGCAGACAGAAAGCCCGGCACCGCCAGCCCCGCAAGGCACAGCAGCGCAAGCAAGGCCCAGATCAGATGTTTTTCCAGTACAAGAAAAACGAGTTTATTGACCGAAGTCATACCGGCACCTCCACACCCTGTATCGCCTTGTAGATCGTCTCGACATCGAAGCCCGGCTCCCCGCGCTTCAACTCCCGGGTGACCCGTCCCTTATAGAAGATCAGGATCCTGTCGCAGATTTCGGCCAGCTCTTCTTCGCTTTCCGAAATCATGATGACGCCCGCCTCGCGCGATAGATCCTCCCGGACCATCTTGAGGATGTCCGGCTTGGCGGAAATATCCACACCACGCGTCGGCTCGTTCAGAAGCACCAGCCGCGGCGCCGTCAGCGACAGGCGTCCAAGCAGGATCTTCTGCTTGTTGCCGCCCGAAAGGCCGTCAATGGGCACATCGAGGCCGGGCGTCTTGACCTTGAGGCGGGTGACGATCGACCGGGCAACGGCCTCGCACTCGCCGCGCCTGACGAAGCCCAGGCGGTTCGTGAGGACCGGAAGCCCGGCAATGATCGCATTTTCCAGTACCGAGCGGTTCTGGATCACCGCCTGCTCCTCGCGGTGCTTGGGCAGGAAGGAAACGCCGGCCGTCTGCGCCGCCTTCGGATTGGTCAGCCGCACTTCGGCGTCATCCATCACGATCGTCCCGCCATAGTTCGGGATCAATCCGTAGAGCGCCTCGATAGCCGCATCCTTGCCGGAGCCTTCCAGACCGGCGAAACCCAACACCTCACCGCGGTGCAACTCGAAATCCAGATGCGCGAGAGAGCGCCCGGCCTTCAGCGCCTGCACCGTCAGAACCGGCGGACCGGCAAATTCAGGCCGGTCGGTATAGTTGATCTCGGTGCGGGCAACATCGCCGACGATCCAGTCGGCCAGTTCCCTGCCGGTGGTTTTCGCCGTCTCCAGCGTCGCCACGCGCTCGCCGTCGCGCATCACCGAGACGCGGTCGGTGAACCCCATGACTTCGCTGACATGGTGCGAGATCAGGGTAAAGGACAAATCCGGCTGGGCGACGATCAGCCGGCGCAGGAGATGCAACAGGCTTTCCTTGCGCTCGCTGGTCAGGGACGCCGTGATCTCGTCCAGCAGGATGGTGCGCGCCTTTTCGATGAAGACGGCCCGGCCGAAGGCCAGGAGCTGCTGGGTTTCGAGCGGCAGGTCGCCCATGCGATCATCAGGCCGGGCATGCAGGCCGAGTTGCCCGATCACCTCGGCCGATTGCCTGCGGGTGATGGCGGGTGACAGGAAGTCCAGTCGGCCGCCCGGATGGCGCCCCATGAAAAGATTATCCGCGACCGAGAGATCGGCGGCAAAGGCCGGCTCCTGGGTGACAAGCGCGATACCGAGCTTCTTGGCCCGCGACGGGCCGGACTGCGACGGTGTCAGGGCACCGCGATCGGTGACGATCTGCCCCTGGCTCGGCGCGAGCAATCCGGCGACCAGGGAGACGAGCACCGATTTCCCGGCACCATTCTTGCCGATCAGGCCGTGTATCTCGCCCTTGCGAACATCAAGGTCAACGGAATCAACCGCCAGAACGCCCGGAAAGCGGCGTGTCACGCCTTGCACGGCGAAGCTCAGCGAAGGGTCCAATGTCATGGAAACTCCTGTTGCGGAAATGACTGCGAGCGCCTGCGCGCTCGCAGTCTCCTCGCATTTACTTGCCGAAGTCGGGCATCTTGCCTGTCTGCTCGACCGTCATCTCATTCGCCCAGTTGCGCGGATCGTCGTAGTTCGCATCACCCGGCACGCTGTAAGCCTGCGTCTGGTACCACGAGCCCTCGATCGCGTCGGGCGTCAGCACCTTGACGGGCGCCCAGACCGGCTCCTCCCCCTTGAGCAGCACATTGGCCTCGTCCGGCAGATCCTTGCCCGACATCAGCGTGTAGAGCATGCGCATCGAGATGATCCCTTCACCGGTCGCGGGCTGAACGGAGATATGGTCGATCTCACCGCGCGCCATCGACTGGAACTCCGGCACCGTGCCATCGATCGTGGCGACCGGAATATGCTTGGGATCGTCGATCGGGAAAAGCAGTTCCTGCGCCTTGAAGGCCGGAACGGCACCACCGATACCCATCGTGCCATCGATACTGGCGACACCCAGGATCTTGTCGGCGCCTTCGCGCGAGATCACGTCATCGACGATCTTGCGCGCCTTGCCGCCATCGCAACCTGCCTCCTGCTCGACAATCTTCACGCCGGGATACTTGGCGGCGATCGGATCGAGCGCGGAGCGATAGCCGGTATGGCGGGCAATATCGAACGAGGCAGTGATGATGCAGCGCAATTCGATGAAGACACCACCCTTCTCGGCCCAGCCCTCGCCGCGCAGCGTGTCGAGACGCTTGATCAGGGCCTCACCGCCCAGGCGGCCTGCCGTTTCGTTGTCGAACGCGACGAAGGTCTGCTTCACGCCGGGAACCCAGGCATTGGTCGTCACGACGGGAATGTTGGCTTCCTGCAGCTGCTTGACGATGCTGCGCATCGCCTCACCGCGCCAGGACGTCAGGAGAACGCCATCGACGCCGCTATCGAACTGCGCCTGAAGTGCCTTCAGCTGCTGGCCCGCATCATTCGCGCCGAAGACGTTGAAGGTGATCGTGTCGCCGTTCTCCGTCTGGATGCGCTTGGCTTCCTGCTGCTGGCCGAGCGCCACGCCATTGAAATAGATGTCGTTCGGTTCCCACCGGATAACGGCAACCTTGTAGTCCTTCGCCTCGGCTGCGCCTGCCATCAGGCACAGCGCCGATACCGCTGTAAGTCCTTTCAAAAAGCCTCGCATCATGTCCTCCTTTGGTGCTGGTGCTTGCTTCACAACCGGATCCTCCTGCTGTTGTTCGTCGATGGCCGGCTTCGCGCAGCCATCTTTCCTGGTGTCACGTTCCTCCCGGTTCAGATGACCCGGTCATTCCCGCCATCCACCGGGATCTGCGCCCCCGTTGTTCGGGAGAACGTGCTGTCGGCAAGCGCGGCCACCGCACGGGCGACATCCTTCGACGTCACCTCCGTGCGCATCAGGTTGCGCGCCTTGTATTGTTCGACCGTCAGACCGTAGCGCCGCGCCGACGTCGCCAGCGCTTCCGGCGTCCATAGATCCGTATCGAAAACCCCGTCGGGATGGATGGCATTGACCCGGATGCCTTCGGGCGCCAGTTCGAGGGCCGCCACGCGCATCAACTGCGTCAGCCCTGCCTTCGACACCGAATAGGCGGCGGCACCCGCGCCGGGCGCAGGCACGTTGCGCGAGCCGATAAGAATGACGCTCGGATCGACGCCGTGCCGCAGGAACGGAATGGCCTGTTTCAAGAGCTTGCGGTGCGAGGTCAGGTTGACGGCGAGCGACGCATCCCAGGCCGCGTCCTCCAGCACTTCGATATTCGCACCGGCGCGGAAAATGCCCACATTCGACACGAGGATATCGAGGCCGCCGTAGTCGGCCACGACCCGCCGAAGGGCGGCATTGATCTTCACCTCGTCGGTCAACTCGACGATCACGCTGTCATAGCCCGGACGGTTCATATGGTCCTTGACGGCGGGATTGATGTCCAGTCCCACCACCACCGCGCCACGGTCGCGCAATGCTTCGGCGGTCGCACGGCCGATACCGGTCGCGCAGCCGCCGACGACCGCGATCTTACCTGCCAGCGGCGGCAAGGCGCCCTGCGCACGAAGCTTGGCCTGCTCCAGTTCCCAATATTCAAGGGCGCGCAGATCGCCTTCATCCAAACCCTGCCAGCCCCCGAGACGGCTGGCGAGACGCAAGGCGCGCAGATTGGCCGCCGCCACGTCGGCCGAGACGCGCGCGCGGGCCAGCGTCGGTCCGAAACTGCGGACCGCACCATCGGCAAGAAGCGCCCAATGGGGATGCGGCGGCAAGGGTGTCAGATCCGCATCGCCGCCGCGTGCGACATAGGCCTGGTATTCGACGGCAAAATCCTCAAGCGCCTTTTCCGGCTCATCGGCGACGACAGCGGGAAAGGGCTTGTTGTGGATGACATGTTCCGGCGTCAGCGTGCCGTGCCGGGAAAGCTGCGCGACCTCGGCGATTTCCACGATCGGCAGAACCGCCGCCGGACCTGAAATCAGGGCGCGGCCTGCAAGACGGCTGGCTGCGCCGCGCAGGCGGGCAATGACGACCGGATCGGTTTCGATCGGCGGGGCCGTCGGCAAAGACGCAACGCGATCGGCAAGCCATTCCTCGGCGCGCGTGCAGATCGCCACCATGCGGTCATAACTCTCGCGGGCCGTCTCCCCCCAGGTGAAGACGCCGTGATGTTCGAGGATGATCGCATCCGTCCCGGCGAATGCCGGCGACAGGATCGCCGTGCGCATCTGCCGGGCCAGATCGAATCCCGGCTTCACATAGGGCAGGATCATCACCCGCGGACCATAGATCTCTTTCAACAGTGACGCGCCGTTCAGGCTGTTGGATACGGTCAGCACGCCGTCCGCATGGGAGTGATCGACATAGGCGGCAGGAAACAGGGCATGAACGATGGCTTCGATCGAGGCCGCCGCAGCCTGCGGGTCGAGACGTGCGCGCTTGACTTCGGCAACCATGTCGCTGTCCGACAGCGCCTCGAGATCGGCCAGAGCCAGTACGGCGGGAAGGTCGAGCGCGGTAAAGCCCTCCACGCCCATCGTGCCCAGATCGAAACCACTAGCCTTGACCCAGATCACCTGCCGCTCGGCGCCGAACCGGTCGATGACGATGCCCTTGTAGGACGTATTGCCGCCGCCGTGCAGCACCATGGCCGGATCACACCCGATGAGCCGCGACGAATAGACCCGCAAGTCCAAACCCGTTTCGGCCTTGTCGGCCTCGGCCGTGTTCCAAAGATTTTCCATGCGCTGATCCTTGATTTCCGGCTGCCGGGTCCATCCGGACCCGGCTCCCCGTCCATTACGGCGACGGCCTCAGGCCGCTGCCTTTGCGTGCAGGTCTTGGAAGAGTTCGTAGCCTTCCGCACCCGTGCGACCTTCGTGGACAACGGCCGCAAGCGCCGCCAGCATGGCCACCGGATCTGTCGACTGGAACACGTTGCGCCCCATATCCACACCGGCCGCACCCTGATCGATGGCCCGATAGGCCATCTCCAGAGCCTCGCGCTCCGGCAACTTCTTGCCGCCGGCAATGACGATCGGAACAGGGCAGCCAAGGGTGATCCGCTCGAACCCCTCGTCGACATAGTAGGACTTGACGAACTGCGCGCCGATTTCAGCGGCGATGCGCGTGGCGAGGCCGAAATAGCGGGCGTCGCGCGCCATGGCCTTGCCGACGCCGGTGACGGCCATGGTCGGGATGCCGTAGCGCGTTCCCGCATCGATCAGCTTCACGACATTGGCGATGGACTTGTGCTCGTATTCCGCACCGATATAAACCTGCGCGGCCATGGCCGAGGCGCCGAGACGAATGGCATCGTCGATTTCCACGCTCACGAGCTCATTGGAAAGTTCTGTCAGGATCGAATTGCCTGCCGAGCAGCGCAGCACGACGGGCTTGAGCGCTTCCGGCGGGATCGAGCTGCGCAGGCCGCCGCGGGTGCACATCAGCACATCGGCATGGGCGGCAAGCGGCGCTATCGTCAGGTCGAGGCGCTCCAGCCCGGTGGTCGGCCCCTGGAAATAGCCGTGGTCGAAAGCCAGCATGACCGTACGGCCGGTATCGGGCCGGAACACCTGCGAAAGCCGTGCCTTCATGCCCCAATCATGGTGAGCATTGCCCTTCAGGAAAAAGCGTGACGTGTCTGCCGGCCGGTCGCGACCCCAATCCTTGCCATCCTTGATATCGTCCAGATCTGCCATGTCATCCTCTCTTGTGCCGCCTTGCGCGGACGTCTGCTGACGCACGTTTCCAAGGCCACGAACCGGCAGGCCCGCGAGCTGGAAACATTTTTTCGCCTGTCGGCGAAGATTTAGATTCTGCTGGGAGGCCTCCCACCCCGGATGCTCAATTCCTAGCAGGCTCAACGGGAGATATCAATTATTTTGTTATCTTTATCGTAATTTATGTTGCAATGCGACATTATTGAAATTGCCAATGTGAGGTACGGCATCTGCACGATGAGCAGAAACCAGCCCGCAGATTACATAACTCATTGTAAAAATGGGAATTTTCCGATTGAATTCACTAGTTTCAGAAAGAAATAGACAGAGGGCCAAAATTGCTTGATACAGAAAATGTTAAATCCGACGAGGAATCCGATGACCGATCATAACAAATTCGATGCCGACGCCGATGCCGCATCCTCAAAGGCGGAACGGCGGCGCACGAAAATCATCCAGGTGATGATGAGCGGGTCATCCACGCTCATCCGCGATCTGGCCGAAATGCTGGATGTCAGTCTCATGACCATTCATCGCGATCTTGCCGTGCTGGAGAAGGAAGGCCTGGTCCGTCGGCTGCGCGGTTCGGTTTCGGCGGAAAAGTCTTTGCTGTTCGAAAGCAGCTACAATTACCGCGGTCGCAAGAATGTGGAAGAAAAGAAGCGGCTTGCGCGGGCGGCTCTTGCCCATCTGGAACCCGGCAATGCCGTCGTGATCGACGACAGCACGACCACCTACCATCTCAGTGAATTCCTGCCCGAGATCGCGCCATTGACCGTTGTCACCAACGCGGCACCAATCCTGGAAAGGCTCCGCCACACACCCGAGATCGATCTGGTATCGACCGGCGGGCGCTATCATCCGGGCTATAACGGCTATTTCGGCGCCAATTGCGAAAAGGCCATACGCTCGTATCATGTCGATGTCGCGATCCTGTCCACAACGACGATCCAGGGCTTGTCGCTCTACACCCCGGACGAGATAGTGGTGCGCGCCAAGCAGGCGATGATGCAGGTTGCAAGACGGCGCATCTTGCTGGCCGACGGCACGAAATTCCAGTTCAGCGCGCTGAACTATGTCGCCGAGATCACTGATTTTGACCTCGTCATCCTAACGGGCGACATACCGCCGGACAAACTGGACCTCATTCGCGCCTCTAAGGTGCATGTCGAGATGGTCTGACCCGTTTTTCTTGCTCTTGAACGGCCCCGCAACCGCGCTGGCTGACGAACTTCTATGGCCTTATGATAGAGCGCATCTTTGAACCGGACGCGCGCCGAGACAGTTTGGCTTATTCAAGCTTCTCTGGAAGCCAGATAGTTCATCGCGATCTCTCGTAGTCGGTCTCGGCCGAACCAGCCTCCGTGCCCGCCATGGACAACGTCGACATCAAGCTGTGCAAGACGCGCCATGGTGCCCTTGTAGGTCTCGACGTCGCATCCCGGCAGGTCATCCACGAGACCGCCCTCATATATGGCGTCCCCGCTGAAGAACTCCCCCGTCCTCTCGTCGAGCAGACCGATGGAACCGGGAGAATGGCCGGGAAGATGCAGGACCGTGTATCTGGCGTCGCCAATGTCGATGACGTCGTTCTCCTCCAGGATCCCGGTGAGAGGTGCCGGCGAAATCTTGTAGGCTTCCGGCGTTACGCCCATGGGGGCTTCTGCGGTCAAAGCACCCGGCTGCTTGCGAAAATAGTCCGCGAGCGTGTCCGCATCCGGCATACGTGCGAAGGCCTCGGCTTCGGCCGCGTGACCCAACCGGGTCTCGAATTCGTGGAACGAGCCAACATGGTCGACATGAACGTGGGTCGCCACCGCAAGCACAGGCTTGCCTGAGCGTATGTTCAACGCACTCCTGAGATTGTCGAGACCCATGCCGAAATCGATGATCAGGTCGGCATCCTTGCCGACGACGTGGAACATGTTGGCCTGGAAGAATTGATGGACATGCGGCTCGCAGATCCGGGTAACCCGGTCCGAGATCACATCCTTTGAAAACCAGTTCGTATTGCTCAAGATGGCCTCGCTCAATGCAGCAGCTTGCCGAGGAAGCGCTTGGTGCGCTCGTGCGTCGGCGCGGAAAACAGGATGTCAGGCTTGTTGCGCTCGACGATCTGGCCGCCATCCATGAAGACAACTTCGCTGGCAACCTCGCGCGCGAAATTCATCTCGTGGGTAACGCAGACCATCGTCATGCCGTCGGCGGCGAGCGAGATCATCGCGTCCAGAACCTCCTTGACCATTTCGGGATCGAGCGCCGAGGTCGGCTCGTCGAACAGCATGATGCTCGGGTTCATGCAAAGAGCGCGTGCGATAGCGACGCGCTGTTGCTGGCCGCCGGAAAGCTGGGCAGGATATTTGGCGGCCTTTTCCGGAATATGCATGCGTTCGAGATATGTCATAGCGATCTCGACAGCCTGCTTCTTTGTCAGCTTGCGCACCCAGCGCTGGGCGACCGTGCAGTTTTCCAGAACCGTCAGATGCGGGAACAGGTTGAAGTGCTGGAAGACCATGCCGACATCGCTTCGCACACGATCGATGCGCTTGAGTTGGCTGGTGAGTTCGACACCGTTGACGGTAATCGAACCCTCCTGATGCACTTCCAGACGGTTCATGCAGCGGATCAGCGTCGATTTACCCGAGCCGGACGGACCGCAGATGACGATGCGTTCGCCCTTGCTTACGGTCAGGTCGATGCCCTTGAGAACCTGGAAGGCCCCGTACCATTTGTTGACGCCGGCAACCTGAATTGCGGTTTGCGTGTTCATATCCAACCCGTGAGTTTGCAGCGATCAGCGATAGCCGCGCGACAGCCTATGTTCGATACGGTTCTGGGCGAGCGTCAGCACCGAGACGATGACGAGGTAGTAGACAAGGGCCGCGCCATACCATTCGAGGAAGCGGAAGCTGGTGGCGATCGCAAACTGCGAGACGGTCATCAGTTCCTTGAGCGAGATCACGGTCGCAAGCGATGTCGTCTTCAAAAGCGAGATGAACTCGTTCATCAGCGCGGGGACCGCGATCCTGAGTGCCTGCGGCATGGTGATGACCATAAAGGTCTGCCAGCGGTGCATGCCGAGCGCAGCCGCGCCCTCCCGCTGCCCATGTCCCACGGCGGCAAAGGCACTGCGCAGGATTTCCGCCAGATAGGCGATCTGGATCAGCGACAAAGCCAGGAAGGCCGCGAAGAACGGCGTGAACCAGCCCGCGCGGAAGATTTCGGAGATTTGCGGCAGGCCGTTCCAGACGAACAGCAGCACGAGCAATGCGGGTGCGCCACGAAACAGCCAGACATAGAGCGTCGCCAGCCAGCGGGCGGAGCGACGCGGCGAACCTGCCATGGAGCCAAGCCCCATGCCGAGCACGAGGGACACGGCCATGACACAGAGGGAGAGGCCGATCGTCAGGAGTGCCCCCTTGAAAAGGGGGGCACTGAAGATCGCCTGCAGGAAGAGGTCGAGCTGGAACAACGGAAACCGCCTCTCGTCAGTTCACGTCGTGGGAAACGTCGGTCGAGGTTTCCGGCAGATTCCACTTCTTGAGGAACGCCTTCATCTCGCCGCTCGCCTGCAGGGCCTCGATCGCTTCCTTCAGCATCTGCCGGTCGCCATCGCTTTTGCGCAGGTAGATGCCGTAGTTCTCACTTTCCTCGTAGGTGTAGGGAATGGCCAGCCGGCCCGGAACCTGCAGCATGCGATAGGCAGCGGTCGTATCCTGCGTGATCGTCGCGGTCGCGCGGCCGACCAGGATTTGCTCGATGACGCCGGACGCCGAAGGATAGGTCTGTGCCTGGATCGGTTCCTTGCCGGCTGCTTCCAGTTCGGCATTGAGATCGGCGACCGTCTTTTCGTAGGTCGTGCCGGCTTCGATCGCCATGATCTTGCCGCTGACATCGGCCGGGACTTTCGTCTCCGTGTCGCTCGCCGCGGTGACCAGAACGACATGAGAGCCGAAGTACGGGATGCCGTCGTATTTTTCGAGACGGGCCGGCGTGATCATGATGCCGCTCGCGACAAGGTCGCAGCGCTTGGAATCGAGCGATGGAAGCAGGCCCTTGAAGTCGCCGACGATATACTCGGCCTTCGCGCCCCACCGCTTGGCAATGGCGTCCATAACGTCGATCTCGAAGCCGACAAGGTCCTTGTCGCCCGGATTTTCATAATATTCCATCGGCGGAAATTCACCGCTGGTGCAGATCTTCAAGACGCCGCCCGATACGAAATCAGGCTTCTGGTCGGCGGAAAGAGCCGTGCCGGCGCTGAACATGGCGGCAAACATGGTGCCGGCCAGGAGCGGCATTCTCATTCCCAGTGTTGCTTTCATCATGATAGTGTTCCCTTGTTTTTGATGTCTTGCATCGGTGTTTTGTGAAGTCGTATACGAGCGCCTTTCGCAAACAAGCTAAATGTTTTCCTTGAGAAATCTCAGAAAAACTAAACTGTTTGATCAGCCTACGGCGTTAAGAATCTGGCCGTATGTCTCAGTGTCGAATGCGGGGAGGATGAGTGGCTCGACATGTCCGTCCCGGCGCGCGGTGAGCACGTATTGCATCATCGCTTCATTGCTCGGCATTTCGAAAACCTGCATGAAATCATAGGTCCCAAGCAGGGCATAGAAGGCGATAGACCGCCCGCCGAGCGCCGCGACGCGGTCCTCGCTGACCTTTCGGCGCTTGGCGCTATCGGTCAGTTCGGCAAGCCCCTTCTGCGTCAGGCGCATCAGCGAAACGTATTTCTGGATCTCGCTCATGCCTTGGAATTTCCCAGCTTTTTCAGGCCTTCAAGCACCGCTGCGGTATTGGTCAGCGCGCCGAAAATGCCGTTCTCGACGGTGACCATGTGCAGGGCAGCCTCATGGGCATATTGATCGCCACTGGCGCAGGCATCCGAGATCGTCAGGCACTGGAAATTCCGGTCGCAGGCTTCACGCAGCGTCGTGTGAACGCAGACGTCGGTGGTGCAGCCGGAGAACAGCAGATGCGTGATGCCCTGTGCACGCAAGACATGCTCGAAATCGGTGTAGGTGAAGGCGCTGTTGCAGGTCTTGTCGATAATGATGTCCTGTGGGCACACATCGAGTTCGGGAACGATCTGGAAACCGGGACTCGACCGCAGCAGCGCCGTCGTTCCCTCGAGGCCCGACCGCTGCCGGCGCCATTTTTCGTAAGGGGTCATATCCGCGAGGTCTTCGCGGTAACCCTGTCGCGTGTGGATGATCTGGATGCCCGCCTCGCGACACGCAGCGATGAGCAGGTTTACCGCGGGAAGGATTGCGCGAAGCGGTGCGGGATCATATCCCTGCCTGGCGAAGTAACCCGTGGTGGACAAAAAATCCTCCTGCAGGTCGATGACGATAAGCGCTGTTTTGCGCGCGTCGAGATTGCCGTCATAGGGATAGTCGAACGGTTTTGCCGAGATCATGAACAAGCTCCTCTTTGTCGATGAGATAGCACCCCTGACAGTTTGAAAAAATCAATTTAAAATCACCGATATCGTTCTATAATATTAAACGATCAGTCGGGTGTATTCAGATGAGCCGCCTCCCGCCCTACCTGCAATATCTGCCTGCTTTCGAAGCGATTGCGCGCCTCGGCAGCGTGCGCCAGGCGGCAGAGGAATTGAACCTCAGTCCGAGCGCGATTTCGTTGCAGCTCAAGAAGCTGAGCGATGCGACGGGCATCATCCTGCTGCGAAAGTCGGGCCGGAATGTTGCCCTCACCCAGGCGGGCAGGGATTTTTCGCAGACCGTCGCCATATCCCTGGGGCAGCTGGACACGGCGACACGGGCATCGCGAAAACGAACCTCCGGCGACCAGCCCGCATCGCTGTCGGTTTCCGTGCCGACCGCACTAGGGATCGCCTGGCTGACGGCGGCCATCGTCGACTTCGCGCAGTCGCATGGCATTGCCAACCTCACCATCAACGAGGCGATCACCGCCGCGGAAGTGGATTGGGCGAAGAACGATCTGGCAATCGTCTACGACAATCCACCGTTCACCGGAAAATACTGGCGCTCGCTCAGCGAGGTCCGGCTCTGTGCCGTGTGCTCGCCGACCCTTTTTCCGCGGCTCGACCTGCGCAATCGCGACAGGAAGTTGAGTTCCGTCGCGCTGCTGCATGAAGACGACGGTGGAGAATGGGCAAAATGGTCCGTCGCAGCGCGGATCGCCCTTGAAGGCAACACCCGTGTCCGGGTGAACTCGGTCGCGCAGGCGATCGCTTCCGCCGTTCAGGGACGCGGCGTGGCACTGGTCTCGGATGTGCTGACGCGAAATTATCTGAGCGAAGGGCGGCTTATCCAGCCGTTTTCCACCACGATCAATGCGGCCCGGGAATATTACATCGTCTGCCCGGTCGACCGCGCAAACGACCCGGTGCTGCGCACCCTGGCGGACCGTGTCGTCGAGCAGCTACGGCCGGGTCGCGACCAGAATGCGTGATCTTTTGAACGTTAACCGAGGGAAGAGACCGATGGCGCTGCCACCCCTTCATGCATTCCGCGTCTTCGAAAGCGTCGCACGGCTCGGCAATGTCAGCGCAGCGGCGGCGGAGCTGCATGTAACGCCGGGTGCCGTCAGCCAGCAGATCCGTGCGCTCCAGGTGACGCTCGGCGTCGACCTCTTTCAAAAACGCGGCCGGCAACTGGCTTTGACGCCGAGTGGAAGCCAGCTCCAGCGCTCCGTGGCCAGCGCCATGGAGGCCATCCACACCGGCGTGCGTCAACTGTCAGCGCATAAATATGGCGGACCAAAGCTGGCGCTGACCATCTCCATCCCGCAGGTGCACGGTGTTGCCTGGCTTGCTACCCGGCTTTTCACCTTCATGGCGGAAAGTCCGAATTTTCAATTGAAGGTTCTTACCTCCAGCCATTTCCACGGCGTCGATTGGCGCAAGACGGATGTCGCGATCGTCTACGGCATGCCCCCGTGGGCGGGCTTCTGGTGGCGCCTGCTGCACGGCATCCACATGACGCCGGTTTGCAGTCCGCAACTCCTGCGCGGACCGAACGCTATCCGCCAGCCCTCGGACCTCGCCTATCATCGGTTGCTGCATGAGGATGACGGCTCGCAATGGCGACGCTGGCAAGCCGAAGCCGGCATTCCCTATGCGGGAGAATCCGACGTGCATTTCGACGACTTCGGCATCGTGCTCCAGGCCGCCCGAGATGGCTTCGGCGTAGCGCTCAGCGATGAAGTCGTCTCTGCGCGCGATCTCGACGAAGGCCGGCTGGTGCAGCCGCTGCGCCTGAGTGTGCCGGCCCTCCACAACTACTATTGCATCTGCCCCGATGCGAAGCGCGAAACCGCCGAGGTCAGCTCCTTCATCAACTGGCTCATCGAAGAAGCGGCATCACCAGCGGGACCGCAGGGTGAAACACACAGTATGGCTGGCCAAAGCTCTTGAAGGGATTCGATCCGGTACCTGCGCACCCGAGACCAGCAAACCCGGTGCAGGACAAGAGATTCTCGACCTCTTATATTGGAGCGGATCGGCCGCCCACCTTGCCTGCTTGAGCAACATGGAGACCTTGATACCGTCCGCCCTTGCGGGCGATAAGCTCGGCATGGTTGCCGCTCTCGACGATGCGGCCGCCATCGACGACGAGGATGCGGTCGGCATTGGCGATGGTGGCGAGGCGATGCGCGATGACCAGCGTCGTGCGCCCGGCCGAAAGCTCGGCCAGCGACTGCTGGATCGCCCGCTCCGTCTCCGTATCCAGCGCCGAGGTCGCCTCGTCGAGGATCAGGATCGGCGGGTTCTTCAGGAAGATGCGGGCAATGGCGAGACGCTGCTTCTGGCCGCCGGAGAGCTTCACCCCGCGCTCGCCGATGACCGTATCGAGGCCGTCGGCAAGGTTGGCGATGACGTCGTCGAGGCGCGCGCGTTTCGCCGCATCGAGGATTTCCGCCTCCGTCGCATCGAGGCGGCCATAGGCGATGTTCTCGCGCACCGTGCCGGCAAACAGGAAGACATCCTGCTGCACGATGCCGATGTTGGAGCGCAGGGAGCGCAGCGTCATGTCCCTGATGTCGATGCCATCGACGACAATGGCACCGGACGTGATCTCGTAGAAACGCGGCAGGAGCGAGCAGATCGTCGTCTTGCCGGCGCCCGAAGGGCCGACGAAGGCGATAGTCTCGCCCGCCCTGATCGAGACATCAAGCCCGTCGAAGACCGTCTTGTCGGCGCTGTAGCCGAAGCCGACGTCTCGATATTCGATATCGCCGCGCAGACGGCCGACATCCTTCGCGTCGGCCCGGTCCATGATATCGGGTTCGGTATCGAGGAACTTCGTATAACGCGTGAAGCCGGCAATGCCCTTCGGATAGGTCTCGATGATCGAGTTGATCTTGTCGATGGGCCGGAAGAACACGTTGACCAGCAGCAGGAAGCCGACGAAGCCGCCAGCCGAAAGCTCGCCGTGCACGACGAACCAGGCCCCCGCCAGCATCACCACCACCTGCACGAAACGCATGGAGAGATAGGACAGCGAGGCGGACGCGGCCATCACCTTGTAGGCCTGCATCTTGGTCGTGAGGTAATTGTGATTGCTCTCGGCGAAGAGCCGGCGCTCGTGGTCCTCGTTGGCAAAGGCCTGCACGACGCGGATACCGCCGACATTCTCCTCGATACGAGCGTTGAAATCGGCGACGCGGCCATAGAGCGCGTGCCAGGTCGAGGTCATGCGCGCACCGTAATGGGTGGTCACCCAGGCCGTCAGCGGCACGATGACGGCGGTGATCAACGCCAGCGGCGCATGCACCCAGAGCATCAGGATGAAGGCGCCGATGAGGGTCATGATGGCAATGAACAGGTCTTCCGGCCCGTGATGGGCGACCTCACCGATCTCTTCCAGATCCTTGGTAAGCCGCGCCACGAGATGGCCGGTCTTCTGGTTGTCGAAGAAGCCGAAGGAAAGCTTCTGCAGGTGGTCGAAGGCCTTGCGGCGCATCTCGGCCTCCATGCGCACACCGAGCATGTGGCCCCAATAGGTAACGATGGCCTGAAGGGCGGCATTGACGAGGTAGATCAGCAGGAGACCGATGGCGGCAAGCGCGATCATATCGAGCCTGCCGGTTGGCAGCAGACGGTCGATGAACAGCGTTACCGCGACGGGAAATGCCAGTTCCAGCAGGCCGGCTATGACAGCGGAGGAGAAATCCAGCGCGAACAGGCTGCGGTGCGGACGATAATAAGCGGCAAAACGCTTCAGGACACTAAGCATTGGGGAAGCAACCTTGGGGCGGGTCTCTACTGGATGGGTCGAACAGTCGTTTCTCTCATCCTCGTCCTGGTCTCCTTACGGCTTGCAACGGCAAGAAGCTATTCGGGAAAGAGGCGCTGAGCGGTCCAGCCGGTTGGCGGGCAGCAATACGCTCCAGCCAAGAGATTGAGGCAAAAACCCGTACCGACTGTTTGACTTTCGTGGAGTGCATGACGTTTCCGGGCGGCTCAACCGCCGCCAGTTTTCCCGCGACTCATAAAATGTCGACTTTAATTGTCAAGTTAAGAGTTCAATAGCGAACCGCGCCTTCATCTCCAGCGACGAGACCGCGAGCCAAACGAGGCTTCCGCATTTCGAGCGAATAAACTTGATTTTTATCCGAAAGTTTTATTCTGTGCGCGAGCAGCGCTCTTGCTGCGAATAGAGCGCATAGCGACGGCGCGCCTCTGAGCAAAATGATGGTACGTGCATTCAATATCTGGCTCGCGGACCTCTTCCGGCGTCACAATCGTGATGCGGTCCGGTTCGCCGCACGTCTCGTCGGCGATCGAGATGGCGGTGAAGAGGTCGTGCAGAATGCCTGGCTGCGGATATCCGCTCGGGAGAATGCGGCTCCCATCGAGCATCCCAAGACTTATCTCTTTACCGCCACACGCAACGCGGCGATCGATTTCACCTTGCGCCGCCAGCGAGAATGGTCGCGTAGAGTTGACTTCGATGCTTTGGCGGATGCCGACCTCGCCGACAGCACCCTTGCGACGTATGAACACCGTCACCAGCTTGCCCGCCTTGCCGTCTATCTCAACGAGCTGCCGACGGCATGCCGCAAGGCTTTCATCATGAATAAGCTCGAGGGCTATTCGCATCCCGAGATCGCCGAGCGTCTTGGCATTTCGATCAGCATGGTCGAAAAGCACATGGTCCGCGCACTGCTTCACTGCCGCAGCCTGATGCTCGCCGACGACCAATCCTGAAAACGACGCAGGGACGTTGCGGATTCTTATCGCCGTCGGCGTCTATATCTTTAGCCGAACCATTCTGGGCGAATATTGCGATGAACGCCAACGACCCGCCAACATCAGTACCGGACGCACTCGCTGAAGAAGCCTTGCTCTGGGTCGTGCGCATGCATTCAGGGATATCAGGCGCGACGGAGCAGCGGGCCTTTGCGACTTGGCGCGCGGAAAGCGTCTTGCATGAACAGGCGGCGATGGAGGCCGAAGCACTTTGGGCCGATATGTCCGAACTCCATGTCGATGGCCGTAACGGCTTGATCGCCCCCGGTCGTCCCGCACCGGGTCTCTCCAGGCGCGGTTTTTGGAGCGGCACACTCTGTCTTGGCGCTCTCGCCGCGACGGGAGGAGTGCTTTGGAGTAACGGAACGCTCCTGCGTCTGACGGCCGATTACACCTCCGAGACGGCACGGGCCCGGACCGTCACGCTTCCCGATGGCTCGAAGATCTGCCTCAATGCTCGCTCGGCCATTGATGTGGCCTTCACGCAGGGGCAACGTCGCGTTCTCCTGCTGGAGGGTCAGGCCTACTTTGAAGTCGCCCCCGATGCCGCGCGCCCCTTCGAGGTCG
>Ga0209793_1000885_pt1 | contig 24277 bp, 28 predicted proteins | sample EBPBio122009_DNA_FD_185863 | JGI IMG/M metagenome (GOLD analysis project Ga0209793, IMG submission 185863) | Wastewater treatment Type I Accumulibacter community from EBPR Bioreactor in Madison, WI, USA - Reactor 1_2/2/2009_ DNA (SPAdes) (version 2) | ecosystem: Engineered > Bioreactor > EBPR >... | reverse complement strand
GCCTGGGCGGGTGTTTTCCCGCGAGCAGCTTCTGGACCTGGTCTGGGGGCGGGACATCTATGTCGACACCCGGACGGTGGACGTGCATGTGGGGCGGCTGCGGAAGTCGCTGATGCAGCATGGCGGCGGCGATCCGGTGCGGACGGTCCGCGGGGCGGGCTATTCCCTGGGATAGGTGCCCGCGCGCGGGCGCTTCGCCGGATGACTTGAAATCAAGGGCTTAGCCGCGGGCGTTAAGGATCTGGCAACGCTTTTCCTTCCGGGCTTCCTGCGAAAATCCGGGTCTCAGAGCGAGCCCAAGAGCCGGTCCAGCGTGGTCAGAACCTGATCGACATTTGCCTGGCTGAACGGCAGCGGCGGGCGGATTTTCAGGCTGTCGCCTTGCGGGCCCGTGGAACTGATCAGGATATGATTGTCGCGGAGCGCGTTCACCAGACGGTTGGTGCGGGCCGGGTCGGGCGTGCCATTCGTCTGGATGGTCTGGCCGATGAAAAGGCCTGCGGCCCGGGTTTCGCCCAGAGCCTCATGGCGTCTGGCGAGGGAGCGGAGCCCGTCGGCCAGCGCGGCGCCGACGGTGGCGGCGTTCTGCTGCAGCGCCTCGTCGCGGATCACGTCAAGGACGGCGAGGCCTACCGCAGCAGCGACGGCATTGCCGCCGAAGGTGTTGAAATAGCGCGACTTTGCGCCGAACTCCGCAATGATTTCGGGCTTCAGGACCAGCCCGGCCAGCGGGTAGCCGTTACCCATCGGCTTGCCCATGCTGATCATGTCGGGGATGAGATCATGGCGCTGGAAGCCCCAGAAATGGCTGCCGGTGCGGCCGAAGCCGGGCTGGACCTCGTCGGCGAGGAAGAGGCCGCCGGCCTTGCGGATGGCGGCGGCGGCGGGGGCGAGGAAACCGGCGGGATCGGGGCAGACGCCATCGGAGGAGAAGATCGTGTCAACGATCAGGAGGGCGGGCCGGATGCCCTGCGCGGCCATGCGGTCGCAGGCCTGAGCCACGGCCTGCGCAAAGCCCGCCGCGATGCCTTGCGGGTAGTTCGCGGCGGAGGGGGCGGGGATCGGGAAGACGGTCGGGCCGGGGGCGACGGCGGGGCCGATCGACATCGACATCTCGGCGGTGGCGAGGGTGACGCCGTGATAGGCGTTGTCGGTGACGATGATTCCGTTCCCGCCGGTCGCGGCGCGGGCGATGCGCAGCGCGAGGTCGTTCGCCTCGGACCCGGTGCAGGTGAACATCACATGCGAGAGGTCGCGTGGCACCAGGGCGAGCAGCCGCTCGGCATAGGTGAGGATCTGCTCGTTGAGGTAACGGGTGTGGGTGGCAAGGGTGGCGGCTTGCCGGGCCATCGCCTCGACCACGCGCGGGTGGCAATGGCCGACGGAGGCGACGTTGTTGTAGCAGTCCAGATAGGCGGTGCCGTCCGGGGCGTAGAGGGTGACACCGTGGCCGCGCACCAGATGGACCGGGGTTTCGTAGAAGAGCCGGTAGGCCGGGCCGAGAGCTTCGGCGCGGCGTTCGGCGAGGGCCTGGTCGTCTGGGGAAAGATGGCCGGTTCCGGGGGTATAGGCGTTCAGCATCGTGGTCTGGCGGGTCATGCCGGGAGCCTTTCGCAGGCGTGAAGCAGCGCGCCGGTGAGCGCGGCGGGATCGGTCAGCGCGTCGAGCCCCGCGCGGGAGGTGGGGGCGTTGCGCAGGATATAGGGGGCATTGTCGGGGTAGCGGGCAGCGCGCCAGGCGGAGATGGTGAGGGTGGTCGCGAGGCGGGCGGTGATCAGGTCGGGGAGAAGGCGGAGTTCCGGTTCCGTCAGGGCGTTGGTCCGGTGGTAGGCGGTGGTAAGCGGGACCAGAAGGGCCGGGGGATCGGCGGGGTCGATCAGGTAGGAGGCGGCGACCGCGAGGTCGCAGATCCGGTGCGAAAGGGTCATGTCGCCGAAGTCGAGGATGCCGGTCAGGCGGGCCGGATCGGCGGGGTCGGCCAGCAGGTTGTGGGGGTTGAAGTCGCCGTGGATGACCTGCCGCGGAAGGGCTGCGAGAGCCGGGGCGGTGTGGCAGGCGAAGTGGTCGAGGAAGGCGGCGATATGGGGCTGGAGGTCGTCGGGGAGGGCCGGGAGGAGCGGGGCCAGATCGCTGGCGTTCCGGATATCCCAGAGGAGGTGATGGTCGGCGGCGGGGTGGTGGAAGCTGGAAAGGGCGGCGTCGAGGTGGCCAAGCGCGGTGCCGATGGCGGCGGCGAGGTCCGGGGTGCGGGGCAGGTGGGCGAGGGGCGTGCCGGGAAGCCAGCTGAGAAGGCGGAGCGCGCCGTCCGGAGTGGGAAGGACGGCGCGGCCGTCCCCTGCGGGAATCACCCGGGGGATGGGCAGTCCGGGAGCTTCCCGCGCGAGGTGGAGCAGGGCCTCGGTCTGGAATTCTGTGAGGGGTGCGGGCTCGGCAGGGTTGGCGAGCTTCAGGGTGAAGCTGCCGGTGGCCGTGTCGAGCCGGTGGTTCTGGTCACGTTCCGAGGTGAGGGGGTGAAGGACGCCGGTCAGGCCCCAATGGGCTTGCGCCAAGGCCGAAAGCGCCTGCTGCGACAGGCGGGGCGGGGGAAGCGAGAGCAGGCTGCCGGCGGGGTCTGGGGTCATCTTTCTGGTCCGGAGGGCAGGATAGCGGCTCGTGCGGCGGGGACCAGTGGAATGTGGGCTTGACATGGTTGACTATTTTAGTAGGGATATAGGTCAGAAACCCAGCCAGCCCCGGATCAGGTCCGGGACACGCCCGGTGTCCTTCAAAACAGGTGGAGTTCACCATGCCCGACCGTGATGCGGCCCCGCGTGCCGATTTTTTGGACCTGTTGCTGAGCGCCGTGACCGGAATGATGCCCGGCCAGGTGCTGGAAGCGCTCATCGCGCGGCTGGAGGTGTCGAAATGAACGCCTATGTCGAACCTTGGCTTACGGCCGATGCGACCCCGGTGCATGATGCGCGCGCGCTGACCGAAGGCGGCAGCCTGGCGCGGATCGTGCTGGACGGGCAGGTCTACGCCCTGCGGATCACCCGGGCGGGCAAGCTGATCCTGACGAAGTGAGTTTCTCGGGGTGGTGGGTTGGCACCCGCCCCACGGGTCGCGCAGCTGGATCGTGTCCGCGGATCAGCCCCCCGTATGGCTCATGTGGCGGGTGATCTGGCCCGCGACGCGCTGGCGGCTGTAGTCGAAGTCGTGCCCCTTGGGCTTGCGCGCGATGGCGGCGCGGATCGCCTGTTCCACCACGGCATCATCGGGACTGGCGCGCAGCGGCGCGCGCAGGTCGGCCATGTCTTCCTGCCCGAGGCACATGTAGAGTTGTCCGGTGCAGGTCAGCCGCACGCGGTTGCAGCTTTCGCAGAAATTATGGGTGAGGGGCGTGATGAAGCCGATCTTCTGGCCGGTTTCTTCGACGCGGACATAGCGGGCGGGGCCGCCGCTGCGTTCGGTCAGGTCGGTAAGGGTCAGCCGTTCCGCGAGGCGCGCGCGCAGGTCCTTCACCGGCCAGTACTGGCCGAGTCGGTTGGCCGTCATGTCCTCGCCCATCGGCATGACCTCGATGAAGGTGAGGTCGTGGCCTTCCTGTGCGCACCAGTCGACAAGGGAGAAAAGCTCGTCCTCGTTGAAGCCTTTCAGGGCGACGGCGTTGATCTTGACCTTCAGGCCTGCGGCGCGCGCGGCGGCGATCCCGTCCAGCACCTGCGGCAGGCGGCCCCAGCGGGTGATCTCGGCGAATTTCGCGGGGTCGAGCGTGTCGAGCGAGACGTTGACGCGGCGGACGCCGAGGTCGGCGAGGGGTTGGGCGAATTTCGCGAGTTGGCTGCCATTGGTGGTGAGGGTGAGTTCCTTGAGCGCGCCGGTTTCGAGATGGCGGCTCATTGCCTCGAAATAGGTGAGGATGCCCTTGCGGACCAAGGGCTCGCCGCCGGTGATGCGCAGCTTCGAGACGCCCAGTCGGATGAAGGCGGAGGAGAGGCGGTCGAGCTCTTCGAGGCTGAGGAGGTCGGCCTTGGGCAGGAAGGTCATGTGCTCCGACATGCAATAGGCGCAGCGGAAATCGCAGCGGTCTGTGACCGAGACGCGCAGATAGCTGATGGCGCGGGCGAAGGGATCGACGAGCGGGAGCATGGGGGAAAGGTAGGCCTCGGCGGGGGGCTGCACAAGACGGGGTGCGACGATTGCGGGGCGGGGGACGGCAGGCTAGGCTGCGGGGCATGAAACAGATCGTGCTCCTGCCGCTTGTCGCCTTGGCCCTGTCGGGCTGTGCCCTGTTCCAGAAGCCGGGCGGGCCGACCGCCGCGACCGGGCCTGCGGCGCCGCAGCCGGCCACCGAGTTCGCACCGGCGGTCTCGACCGGCGCGCTGGGCGCGCGGTCGGTGAGCGCGGCATCGCTGGACAAGACCACGGCGGAAGAGAAGGCGGCGGCGCTGGCGGCCCCGGCCAAGGGTGGCGAGCGGGCGTTGGGCAAGGCCGTCGTGGCGCTGGGGCCTCCGGCAGAGCAGGGGATCTGGCTGTCCTCGGCGCTGATCAAGGACAAGGCGCAGGGGCGGATCGTGACGGCGGCGGGCAAGAGCCTGGCCGTTGAACTGCGTCCCGGGACCGGCGGGGCGCTTCTGTCGCTGGCGGCGTTCCAGGCTTTGGGGCTTTCGCTGACCGAACTGCCGGAGGTGACGGTCTACGGGCCGTGAGGCTTCGGGGGTCGGGCGGTTTCCGAATCGAGCGCTGACGCGCGAGGTTTTTGTCTCGTCGTCGGGGCTTGCGCCCTCCTCCTCGGCTGATGGGGGTTTCACCCCCAAACCCCCGGGATATTTGGGCCAGTATGAAAGGCCTGCATCTGAGGTTGCCGTGGGCTGCCTCCGGCGGGGATATTTGGGCAAAGATGAAAGGCTGGGAGGCTCAGCCGGGCCGGGCTTCGAGGAGGTCGGCGACGGTGCCGGTGACGGTCCAGTCGGGGGCGAGGAGGAGGAGGTCGGCGAGGTCGCGCTCAACGGGGCTGGCAAGCCCGGGCCGGTTCAGGAGCCGGGCGGGGGCGGCCACGGCCATGTCGAGGGCGACCTCCGGGCTGGTGCCGACCACGGTGATCAGGCGGCGGAGGCTTTCGGCCATCGTCACATGCGCCCCGGCGAGGGAGCCTTCGGCATTGACCAGGCGGCCATCCTTCAGCCAGACATCGCGGCCATAGAGGCGCAGGTGGCTGGAGCCGCCGACCGTGCTCATTGCATCGGAGACGAGGAACATGCGGCCGGGCAAAGGACGCGCGCGGATGGCGAGGCCGACCATCTCGTCGGCAACATGGATGCCATCGCAGATGATGCCGGCATAGGCGGTGGAGTTGATGCAGGCGCCGGTCACGCCCGGGGCGCGGTGCAGCATCGGCGACATCGCGTTGAAGAGATGGGTGAAGCAGGTGGCGCCCGCGTCGAGAAGGGCGCGGGTCTCTTCGGCCGTGGCGTCGGAATGGCCGATGGAAACGACGGCGCCGGTGGCGGTGATCTGGCGGACCTGTTCGGGGGTGATGCTTTCCGGCGCGACGGTGATCTTGACGAAGAGGCCCGCCGCGCGGAGGCGCTGGACATGGGCCAGCGTGGCCGCGTCGAAGGGGCGCACCCATTCCGGCGCATGGGTGCCGCGCCGCGGGATCGAGAGATGCGGACCCTCGATATGGAGACCGAGGAGACTGCGGTCGGGGTGCGGCTCGGCCTGGGCGGCAAGTGCGGCGTCGACGGCGCGGGCAAGGACCTCCGGCGCGTCGGTGATGACGGTGGGCAGGATGCCGACCGTGCCGAAGCGACGATGGGCGGCGGCCATGCGGTGCAGCGCCTCGGGCGACGGGTCGTTGTTCAGAAGCGCGTCGCCGCCGCCGTTCACCTGCAGGTCGAGGAAGCCGGGGGTCAGGGTGCCGGTGACGCGGCGGATAGATGCGCCGAGCGGCGGCGCGTCGGCGATCTTGAGGCTTTGGCCCTGGGCGATGCCGAGGGCTGCACCGGGCCGCAGGCGGCTGCCGTCGAAGACCGCATCGGGGAGGAGCCAGAGGTCGGGTGTGGCGGTCATGACCGGGGTTCCGTGAAGCAACAGGGGCGGAGGGCGGTTTGCACGCGGGCGAGGGCCAGCGCGCGGGGCCGGGGATGGCGGCTTTCGCGGGCGAGTGCAGTCTCGTCTTCGCGGGCATGCGCGGGGAGCATCGGGTCGGGCAGGCGTTTGCCCGTGAGATCGGCCATCGGGCGCTGGACGGCTGCCTGCGCGCAGGGGGCGGGCCGATAGGGGCGGATGCGGTCGGCCAGACCGAAGGGACGCTCGCTGTAGCCGGTGGAAGGGGCTTCCGAGCTGAGGCCGGGCCCGTCTTTCAGCGCATGAAGAGCGTGGGGATCGCGGGAGAGGTCGGTCATGCTGTGGGCTCTTCGGGGAGGACGGGAGCCGGTGCGCTTTTGGCTGCGGATGCGGCCTCCGGCGGGGATAGTTGGGCAAATGTGAAAGGCATTTTGCGGGCGGGTCATCGGGTTTCCGTGACCTTGGAGAGCGTCGCGGGACGGTCGGGGTCGTGGCCGAGGGCGAGGGCGGTGTGCAGGGCGAGCGGATAGGTGAGGCAGAGGAGCGCCGCCGCGGCAGCGGCAGGGGTGAGATCGGTTGCCCCGACGTCGGAGGGGCGGAGGCGGAAGACGGTGCCGCCAGCGGCGCGGAAGCGGGCCTCGGCGGTGTCGAGGCTATCCTGCACCTCGGGCTGTTCGGTGTCGAGGATCAGGATCAGGAGCGGGTTCGTCACCAGTTGCAGGGGGCCGTGCAGGACCTCGCTGCTGGAATAGGCCTCGGCATGCAGTGCGCAGCATTCCTTGAGCTTCAGCGCCAGTTCCTGCGCCGCACCATAGCCGGTGTCGCGGCCGATCACATAGACGTGGCTGGCGCGCAGGAGCGCGGCGAGGAGCGCGCGGGTCTGCGGCAGGGTCTTGCCCTGGAGGGCGGTGAGGGTCTTCGCCGAGGCCGCGGCGCGGGGGGCGTAGGCGGGGGCGAGGGTGGAGAGCAGCGCCATGCCCGCGGCGATGGCACCGACCACGGATTTGGTGGCGGGAACGGCGCGTTCGGGGCCCGCGCCGATCTTCAGGGTAAGGTCGGCCTCGGCCTCGACCGGGCTGCCGGGGGCGTTGGTCAGCGCCAGGACGGTGGCGCCCGCTGCCCTTGCGCCTTGAGCGGAGCGGACGAGGTCGGGCGAGGCGCCGGATTGCGAGACGACGAGGACGGCGGCACCGGTCAGGCGGACGCCTTCCCCCAGCGAGAAGATCGAGGGGGGGAGAGAGGTCACGGGCAGGTGGATTTCGCGCATGATCTCGTAGGAGAGCACGTTGGCGGCGGCGTCGGAGGAGCCGCGGGCGACGGTGTAGATCGCGCGGAGGCTGGTCAGATCGGGCAGGGCCACGGGTTGCGCGACGGAGGCTGCGAAGACCGCCGGGGCCTCGGCGATTTCGCGGGCCATGTGCTGCCCGGCGTCAGGGGGGAGGTCGATCATTGCGGGGCCCGGATGCGGGAGGGGGGACAGGTGCGGCTTTCGGGACGACGGAGCCCCCCTTCCCGCGAGGGGGAGGGGAGGCGCTTGAGTTTGATGTTGCGATGGGCGGGGACCCGAGTGCGAGCTGTAGCTGCGGAGCCTCCGGCGGGGATGTTTGGGCAAAGATGGAAGGCCAGAGGGCTTGCCCGGTCGGCGCAGGCGGGGGGCGGCAAGGTGGTCATTTGCGGATGCCGCGGGCGTCGAGTTTGGCCCGGGTGTCGATGAGCTCCACCTGGCCGGTGGTGCGGGCGGCGGGGGCGGCCACCACCTTGGGCTGCACCGTCACCGAGGCGGTCGAGTTGAAGATGTAGCGCCCCGGAAGCGGCGCGGTCGTCCACATCTCGCGGTCTGGAGGAGTGTAAGGCGGTCGATGGGCGATGAACGCCGGCGCGGGCGAGATGGGAGCCCCTGCGACGGCGGGTTTGGAAGGCTCGCGGCGCGCCATCCGATCGGGCGCGGCGGTTTCGACGGCAGGCGTCATGCGGGTCCCCCATGGTCCGGCCGCCCTGGCAGGGGCGGGTCGAATCGTCCTTGTGCTGTGACGATACCAAAGGGCGCCATATTTGCTACCAATATAATACCAAATAATCGGAGAAACCGAGTTTTGCGCGATTTCCCCTTGTTTTTGCCCCAAGGATCGGGCCTTCTAGCCGGGAGAAGATGGAATTGGTTCCGTCAAAGAAATACCAATTTGGGGGCTTCCGATGGAAGGCGAACAGGCGCTCTACCGCCCCGAAGCGTGGTTCCGCGCCGCGCGCGGGCCGCGGTACGAGCAGCTTTACCGTCATCTCTCGGCGGCCATCGCGGCGGGCGAGTTGCCGCCGGACAGCCGGCTGCCGCCCGAGCGTGAACTGGCGCTGATCGCCGATGTCTCGCGCGTGACGGTGCGCAAGGCGGTCAGCCAGCTCGTCGAGGATGGCGTGCTGGAACAGCGGCGCGGCGCGGGCACCTTCGTCAAGCCGCCGCGGTCGAGGATCGAACAGTCGCTCTCGGCGCTGCTGTCCTTCACCGACTATATGCGCCAGCGCGGCAAGACCTCGTCCAGCCGCATCCTGCGGCGGGGGCTGTTCCTGCCGACGCCGGACGAGACCATCGCGCTGGGACTTTCCGCCGGGGAGCGGGTCGCGCGGGTGGAACGGCTGCGCTTTGCCGATGATATCGCGCTGGCGCTGGAATGGTCCTCGCTGCCGACCGACGTGCTGCCCGACCCCGAGGTGGTGGAGACCTCGCTCTACGATGTGCTGCGCGCGGCGGGCACGGCGCCGACGCGGGCGGTGCAGCGGATTGCCGCGGTCAACCTGACGGCGGCGGATGCGAAGCTCTTGCTGCTGCCCGAAGGCGCGGCGGTGCTGCGGATCGACCGGACGGCCTATCTGCCCTCGGGCCGGCCGATCGAGTTCACCCGGGGGCTCTACCGCAGCGACATCTACGATTTCGTCGCCGAGTTGAGGCTGGGCGCGTCATGACCTTAGGCTTTTCGACCAGATCGGCTGGCGGCGGGATCGGGGCTCCTTGCCGACGAGAAGACGAAGTCGCGCGAGGAGATCAGGTCAGATGCCGCGCGGCCTCTTTCCGGGCGAAGGGTTTCAGCACCTCGCCATGGGCGGCGAGGAAGGCCCGCGTCGCCGCCGCGTCGTGTTTCGACAGGTCGCGCAGCCACCAGGCCACGGCCTTCTGGATGAACCAGTCGCGATCCGGGGCCAGCGCCACGCACCAGCCCAGCACCCGGGCGCGGATGGCAAGATCCTGATCCGTCGGGAAATTCTGCTTCGTCCAGGGCAGGGTCATCACCAGCGCCGCGCGGCGGGTCCACATGTGTGGTGACGCAATCCACGTCTCGACCTGGTCCAGCCGCGACGGATCGGCCACCAGCCGCCGGGCGCCGGCATCCGAGGCGTGGTCGGCCAGCGCCCAGCCGTCGAACTGCGGCACCCAGCTGGCAATCAGGTCCCAGGCACCCTGGTCCGGGCGCAGCCGCGCCTGGGTCAGAAGCTTCGCCGCCGCCACCCGGGCGTCGTGGATGTCGGAGCGCCAGAGGCCGTCGGCCAGCGCCACACGCTCTTCGACCGAAAGCTCCTCGCGCCAGGCCGTCGCCAGTTCGGTGATCCGCGGCACCCGCAGCCCCAGCACGTGGCGGGGCGACTTGAGATAGGCCGCCTCGGTGACGGCGCGCGCGGGGTCGGCTTCGGCCTCAAGGGCCGCCAGCGCACCCTCAAGGGTGATGGTCATTCCACCGTCACCGATTTCGCCAGATTGCGCGGCTGGTCCACGTCGGTGCCCTTGGCGATGGCGGTGTGATAGGCCAGAAGCTGCGCTGGAACCGCATAGAGGATCGGCGCCCAGAGCGGGTCGACCGCCGGCAGGGTCAGCACCTTCCAGGTGCCCTGACCCGCGGCCGCGATCCCGGCGGGATCGGAGAGCAGCAGCACCTTGCCGTGCCGCGCCATCACCTCCTGCATGTTCGACACCGTCTTGTCGAAGAGCCCGTCCTTCGGCGCCAGCACAATCACCGGCACATCGGCGTCGATCAATGCGATGGGGCCATGCTTCAGCTCGCCCGATGCATAACCTTCGGCATGGATGTAGCTGATTTCCTTCAGCTTCAGCGCGCCCTCCAGGGCCAGCGGGAACATCGGCCCGCGCCCCAGGAACAGGATGTCCTGCGCTTTCCCCAGGTCCTCGGCCAGCTTGGCGATGGGGTCGGACAGGGACAGCGCGGCGTTCATCAGCCCCGGCACCGCACGCAAGGACTCCAGTCTTTTGGCCAGGGTGGCGGCGTCGATCCGGCCCCGGTCCTGCGCGGCCTTCAGCGCCATCAGCGCCAGCACCGTCAGCTGGCAGGTGAAGGCCTTGGTGGAGGCGACGCCCACCTCTACCCCCGCCAGGATCGGGAGGGCAAGGTCGCTTTCGCGGGCGATGGAGGAGGTGGGAACGTTGACCACCGAGACGACCTTGGCCACCTTGCCCGAGGCATGGCGCAGGGCTGCCAGCGTGTCCGCCGTCTCGCCCGACTGGCTGACGAAGATCGCCATTGAGGCGGGCGAAAGCACCGGGTCGCGGTAACGGAACTCGGACGCGATGTCGATGTCGGCGGGCAGGCCCGCGATCTGCTCGAACCAGTATTTCGCGACATGGCAGGCATAGGAGGCCGTGCCGCAGGCGACCAGCGTGACCCGGGCAATGCCCTTGAAATCAATGCCTTTCGGCAGCTGCAGCGCGCCATTGGCCGAGGTGTAGTGTTTCAGCGCATCGGCGATGACCACCGGCTGCTCGGCGATTTCCTTGGCCATGAAATGCTTGTAGCCCGCCTTCTCGATCCGCGTCGCGTCCAGCTGGATGCGCGTCTCGGCCCGGTTGGCGCGGCGGTTCTGGGCATCGAAGATCTCGGCCCCGGCGCGGGTGACGACGGCCCAGTCGCCCTCTTCCAGATAGGTGATCCGGTCGGTCATCGGGGCCAGCGCGATGGCGTCACTGCCCACGAACATCTCGCCCTCGCCCCAGCCGATGGCCAGCGGCGAGCCCTTGCGGGCGGCGATCATCAAGTCGTCCTGACCGTCGAACAGGAAGCAGAGCGCGAAGGCGCCGTGCAGGCGGGCGAGGGTCTCCCGCGCAGCCTCGACGGGGGTCGCGCCCCGGTCCATCGCGCGGTGGACCAGAAGCACGACGGTCTCGGTGTCGGTCTCGGATTCCTGCTTGTAGCCATCGGCCGCCAGGTCGGCACGCAGCTCGCGGAAGTTCTCGATGATGCCATTGTGCACCACCGCGACCCCGCCCGCGCGGTGCGGATGGGCGTTGCTGACCGTGGCCGCGCCATGGGTGGCCCAGCGGGTATGGCCGATTCCGGCCTTTCCGGCTAAGGGGTTATGCACCAAGAGGTCCGAGAGGTTCACCAGCTTGCCCACCGCCCGGCGCCGGTCCAGCCTGCCAGCATTGACCGTGGCGATCCCGGCGCTGTCATAGCCGCGATATTCCAGCCGTTTCAGTGCCTCGACCAGAAGCGGAGCCGCCTCGTGGTTTCCCAGAACCCCTACAATACCGCACATTTCTAAAGTCCTTTCGCCTTCGCAGCCTTAATCGCTTTTAACTTTTCGAACATCCTGGTTGCCAGACCCGGCTTGGTGACCTGCCTTGCGCGGCCAATCGCCACCGCTTCGGCAGGGACGTCCTCGGTGATCACCGAGCCGGAGGCGGTCAGTGCGCCATCGCCCACGGTCACGGGGGCCACCAGCATGGTGTCTGACCCGATGAAGGCGCGCTTGCCGATCACCGTGCGGTGCTTCATCACCCCGTCGTAGTTGCAGGTCACCGTGCCCGCGCCGATGTTGGTATGCTCGCCCACCTGCGCGTCGCCGAGATAGGTCAGGTGGCCGACCTTCACGCCTTCGTCCAGGATGGCGTTCTTGATCTCGACGAAGTTGCCGACATGCACATCCTCGGCCAGTTCGGCGCCGGGGCGAAGACGGGCGAAGGGGCCGACGGTGGCGCCGCGGCTGACGTGGCAGCCTTCCAGATGGCAGAAGCCCTTGATCTCGGCCCCGGATTCCACGGTGACACCTGGGCCGAAGAGAGTGTTCGGCCCGATGATCGCATCGCGGCCGACATGGGTGTCGAGCGCGAAGAACACGGTTTCCGGGGCGGTGAGGGTGACGCCGTTCTCCAGCGCCTCAGCGCGGGCGCGGGACTGGAAGGCGGCTTCGGCCTCGGCCAGCTGGGCGCGGGTGTTGACCCCCAGGGTCTCGGCCTCGTCGCACAGGACGACCCCGGCGGAAAGGCCGCGCTGGCGGGCAAGCTCGACGATGTCGGTCAGGTAGTATTCGCCTGCGGCGTTGTCGTTCTTCACTTCGGCGATGAGGGAGAAGAGCGTCTTTGCCTCGGCGCAGACGACGCCGGAGTTGCAGAGGGTGATCGCGCGTTCCTCGGGGGTGGCGTCCTTGAATTCGCGGATCGCCAGAAGCTCGTCGCCTTGCGTGAGGAGGCGGCCGTAGCGGCCGGGGTCGCGGGCGTGAAAGCCGAGGATGACGACGGCGTGCTTGGCGCGGGCGTCCAGCATCGCGCGAAGGGTGTCCTCGCGGATGAGGGGGGTGTCGGCGTAAAGGACGATGGCCTCGCCGGGTACGTCGGCAAGGAGGGGGGCAGCCTGGGCGACGGCATGGCCGGTGCCGAGTTGCGGGTCCTGGACGACGGTCTCCACCGCCTCGTTGAACGCGGTGGCGGAGGCCGCGACGGCTTCGCCGCCATGGCCGGTCACGGTGACGATGCGGGCGGGGTCAAGGGCTTGCGCGGTGGCGAGCGCGTGGTGGAGGAGGGGGGCGGCGGCGACCTGGTGCAGGACCTTGGGCAGGTCGGAGTTCATCCGCGTGCCCTGTCCAGCGGCCAAGATGATGACGGAAACCTGCATTCTGCCCCTTCCTTTATCGTTGCGCCCGTTTTACCCCCCGGGAACCGGGTGGCAAGGGGGCGGTCCTCACGCCACGTTACAGGATTGCCCGAATGCGCTGTGTAGTCTTTGATCTGGACGGAACTTTGGCGGATACCTCGGCGGACCTGCTGGCGGCGGCGAACGCCTGTCTGCCGCGGGCCTGCCTGGGGCCGGAGGATACGCTGACGGCCTTCCATGGCGGGCGGGCGATGCTGCGGCTGGGGTTCCAGCGGCTGGGGATGAACGGGTCGGAGGCGGATGTGGATGCGGCCTATCCGCGGCTGCTGGAGGCCTACCGGGGCGGGATCGCCACCCATACCCGGCTTTATCCGGGAGCGATGGAGGCGGTGGAAGGGTTGAAGTCGGCGGGGTTCGCCGTCTCGATCTGCACCAACAAGCCGGAGGGGCTGGCTGAGCTTTTGCTGACGGCGCTGGGGGTGAGGGACGCCTTCGGGGCGCTGGTCGGGGCGGATACCTTTCCGGTGAGGAAGCCGGACCCGCTGCCCTACCGGGCGGCGGTGGAGCGGGCCGGTGGGGTCGTGGCCCGGTCGATGCTGGTGGGGGACACCGAGACCGACGCGAAGACAGGGGCGGCGGCGGGGGTGCCGGTCGCGCTTGTCACCTTCGGGCCGGAGGGGGCGGAGGTGGGGCGGTTCAACCCGGCTGCGCTGCTGGACCGGTTCGAGGATCTGCCGGCGCTGGCGGGACGGCTGCTGGGGTAGCTGCCCACGCGCGGGCAGGGTTTCCGTGTCAAGGATTTCAGTGGGTTGCCTGTGGGCGTTCAGGATTTGTTAAGAGTTTGGCGATTGCCCCCCAGGGAGGGGAGGCGCCCTTGGCGGCGGGGAAGATACGGGTATCTGCGGGGCGGGTTGAAACGCTTGTCAGATTGAGCGCCGACGCGCGAAGACTCCTTGTCTGGTCGTTGGGCTTCGCCTCCTCCTCGGGCGAGTGCCTGCTTTCCACCGCGCCCTGGTTGGTGGCGCCGGAGCCTCCGGCGGGGATATTTGGGCAAAGATGAAAGGCATTTGAGAGAGGTGACTAAGGAGGCGTGGCGCCCCTTTCCCGGTTGCGTGGGGGAGGCGGAAGGCAACGAACGCAGGCGAAGCGCGCGCCGTGCGCCGGTTTGACAGTCTCTGCCCCGGACCATAGGGTCGCGCGTCATGAGCCAGGTCCCTGAAACACGCATCGGCGTCCCGCTGCCGGTCGGCCGCCACGCGGTCACGTTCGTTCTGATCACCGTGTTCCTGGACATGGTGGGCTTCGGGCTGATCATGCCCGTCCTGCCGAAGCTGATCGAGGATGTGGGCCATGTCGGGCTTGACCGCGCGGCGGTGATCGGCGGCTGGATGTTCGCGGCCTTCAGCCTGGCGCAGTTCGTCTTCGCGCCCTTGATGGGGAACCTGTCCGACCGCTACGGGAGGCGGCCGCTTCTGCTGCTGGCGATCTTCGGGCTGGGGATGGACTTCATCCTGATGGCGCTGGCCCCGACGCTGGAATGGCTGTTTGCCGGGCGGATCATCGCCGGCATCTGCGGATCGAGCTGGATCATCGCCAGCGCCTATATCGCCGATGTGACCGCGCCGGACGACCGGGCGAAGGCCTTCGGCATGATGGGCGCGGCCTTCGGCGTGGGCTTCGTGATCGGCCCGGCGATCGGCGGCCTGCTGGGAGAACTGGGCCCGCGCGTGCCGTTCTGGGTGGCGGCGGGCATTTCGCTGCTGAATTTCATCTATGGCTTCTTTGTCCTGCCGGAATCGCTGACGCCGGAGAACCGCCGCAGATTCGATCTGTGGCGGGCCAATCCGTTCGGGGCCTTCCGGGTGTTTGCCACCTATCGCGGCGTGTTGCCGATGGTGCTGGTGCTGGGGCTGTTCTTCTTCTCGACCTCGGTCTATCCGGCGATCTGGACCTTCTGGGGCATGGCCAAGTTCGGCTGGTCGGAAGCGATGGTCGGGCTGACGCTGGCGATCTTCGGCCTGATCGCCGGGGCCTTCCAGGGGTTCCTGACCGGCCCCCTGTCCGCGCGGTTCGGCGAATGGCGGCTGGCGCTGTTCGGCATCGTCTGCGCGATGCTGGTGGTGCTGGGCTATGGCTTTGTCTGGACGGTTGTCGGGGTCTTCGCGCTGATGATCCTGCACGGGCCAGAAGGCTTTGTGCATCCGCTGATGACGGCGATCCTGACCAAGCGCGTGCCCGAGGATGCGCAGGGCGAGTTGCAGGGCGGGCTTTCGGCGGTGATGAATGTGGCGATGCTGTTCGGCACGGTGTTCTTCGCCTTCACCTTCGGCCATTTCTGGGCCGAGGACCGGGTCTGGCGGTCGACCGACGTGGCCTATTGGGTCGCGGGCGGCTTCCTGGCGCTGACGGCGGTGCTGTTCCTGCTGTTGAAGAGGTCCGAGAAGGCATGAGCGAGCGGTTGGGCGAGAGATTCGGGGGCAGCTTCACCCAGCAGGAGCCGATCCCGGAGGAGGGCATCGCGGCGGCGCTGGCGGTGATGCGGCACGGGCGGCTGCACCGCTACAACACGGTGCCGGGAGAGGTGGCGGAGACGGCGCTGCTGGAAGAGGAATTCGCGGCCTATGTCGGGGCGAAATATTGCCTGGCGCTTGCCTCCGGCGGGGCGGCGATGGCCTGTGCCCTGCGGGCGTTGCAGGTGAGGCCGGGCGATCCGGTCCTGTCGAACGCCTTTACCCTGGCCCCGGTGCCAGGGGCGATTGCCTCGCTCGGGGCGCAGCCGGTCTTCGTCGAGGTGACGGAGGAGCTGACCATCGACCTTGACGCTGTGGAGGCGCAGGCGATTGCCACGGGGGCGAAAGTGCTGCTCTTGTCACATATGCGCGGGCATGTTGGCGACATGGACGCGCTGATGGCGCTTTGCAACCGGCTGGGGCTGCGGGTGGTCGAGGATTGCGCGCATACGATGGGCGCGAAGTGGCGCGGCGTCGCCTCGGGGCGGCACGGGGCGATGGGCTGCTATTCGACGCAGACCTACAAGCACATGAATTCGGGCGAGGGCGGCCTGCTGGTCACCGACGACCCGGAATTGGCGGCGCGGGCGGTTCTGCTGTCGGGATCCTACATGCTTTACGCGCGGCATCGTGCGGCGCCGGGGCCGGAGGTGTTCGAGCGGCTGCGGCTGGAGGTGCCGAACGTCTCGTCCCGGATGGACAACCTGCGGGCAGCGATCCTGCGGCCGCAGATCGGGATGCTGGACGACCGGCGGGCGCGCTGGCGGAGCCTTTATCAGGGGATGGAGCGGGGGCTGGAGGGCGTGGAGGGCGTTCAGCTGATTCCGCGGCCGCAGCATGAGGATTATGTCGGCTCCTCCTTCCAGTTCCTGCTGCCGGGCTGGGAGCCCGCGCGGGTGGCCGGGTTCGTCGCGGCGGCGGCGGCGCGGGGGGTGGAGCTGAAATGGTTCGGCGCGGCGGATCCGCAGGGTTTCACCAGCCGCTATGCGCATTGGCAGTATGCCGCGCCCGAGGTGTTGCCGCAGACCGACCGGGTGCTGGCGGGGCTGATCGACATGCGGCTGCCCTTGACCTTCAGGCCGCAGGATGTGGCGCAGATCACCCGGATCATCGGCGAGGAGGTCGCGGTGGCGGCGGCGGCCAGTGCGCTGGGGCCGGTTGCGGCCGTCTCGGCGGATTGATGGGCTGGCTCTTCCGCCCGGCGCGGCCCGCCGGGGCCGTGGTGCGGGGATTGCGGCGGCTGGCGGACCCACGCTTCTATCTCAAGGCGGTGATCGGGCTGGCGGTCGGCGGGCTGGTGCTGGTGCCCACGATTGCCGATCTGGTGAATGCGGCGATGAAGCCGATCGCCAGCGACCAGGGCCCGTGCCGGGTGATCCGGGTGATCGACGGGGATACGCTGTCGCTGATCTGCCCCGAGGACGGGATGATCAGCGCAAGGCTTTTGGGTTTCGACACGCCGGAGAAATATGCGCCCCATTGCCTGGGCGAGTTTCTGGCGGCGGAGAAGGCATCGTGGCACCTGCGGGCATTGATCCAGCGGGGGGACCGGATGGTGCTGACGCATCAGGGGACCGACAAATATGGCCGGGCGCTGGTCGCGCTGGAGATCGACGGGGTGGACGTGGCCCGGCTGATGATCCGCGACGGCCATGCGCGGGCCTATGGCGGGGGTCTGCGCGGGACATGGTGTGCCGCGTGACCGGCCTGCGGGGCGGTCACTGCGGATAGGGCGAGGTGCCGCCGAGGCTGCCGTTGGTATGGTCGATGAGGCTGTCGCAGAGGCAGGCCTCATCGGCGCAGGCGTCGCGGCGGGCGATGAAATCTTCATCCCGGGGCGGGTTGGTCTGGTCGACCTCCTGGCCGGTGGCATTTTCCACGGCGTAGATCCAGGCGAGGTCGTCGAGCCGCCCCATGCGCCAAAGCGTCACGTCCGGGGCGCCCGCGTCGTTGCACATCAGGATATGGGCCGGGTTGGTGGGCGCGTCGCAGCTGATGTCCGAGAGGACTGTGCCGTAGGTGGGTTCCAGGTCGGCGATGCGGGCCTCGACGGCGGCAAGGTCGATTTCACAGGTCTGGGCGCTGGCGGTGCCTGCGGTGAGGGCGAGGAGGAGGGCGAGGCGCATGGGGGGTCCTTTCGTGGCTTGCGGCAGGAAAGGCGGCTTCCCGGGCGTGGTCAAGGTAGGGGGAACCGGCCCTGGGATTTCCTGAGCGAAACACTTGGTATTTATGGATTTCTGCTCGCCGGCGGGATGGAATCTCACCCGCCTTCGGTTGACCCCGGCAAGGGCGCAGAGTAAACGGGCGAAAGACCAGCGGGCGCGCCATGCGTCCGCGTGCACGCGCGCAGCCAGCACCCAAGGAGCCCCTCGTGGACCTGCTTCCGAGAGAATATCTGCCGATCCTCATCCTTCTGGCCATCGCCGTCGGCCTGGGCCTGGTCCTGATCCTTGCCGCCGCCGTCCTGGCGGTGCGGAACCCGGATCCGGAGAAGGTCTCGGCCTACGAATGCGGCTTCAACGCCTTCGACGATGCGCGGATGAAGTTCGACGTGCGCTTCTACCTGGTGTCGATCCTGTTCATCATCTTCGACCTGGAGGTGGCGTTCCTGTTCCCCTGGGCGGTGGCCTTCGGCGACATCTCGATGGCGGCCTTCTGGTCGATGATGCTGTTCCTGGCGGTGCTGACGGTGGGCTTCGCCTATGAATGGAAGAAGGGGGCGCTGGAATGGGAGTGATGACCGGCAATGCCGCTGGCGCCGACCATGAGGTTGCCGTCCGGGCGCTGAACCGCGAGCTGTCGGACAAGGGGTTCATCCTGACGTCCACCGAGGACATCATCAACTGGGCGCGGATCGGGTCCTTGCACTGGATGACCTTCGGCCTGGCCTGCTGCGCGGTCGAGATGATGCATACCTCGATGCCGCGCTATGACCTGGAACGCTTCGGGACCGCGCCGCGCGCCTCGCCCCGGCAGTCGGACCTGATGATCGTCGCGGGCACGCTGACCAACAAGATGGCCCCGGCTTTGCGTAAGGTCTATGACCAGATGCCCGAGCCGCGCTATGTGATCTCCATGGGCTCCTGCGCCAATGGCGGCGGCTATTACCATTACAGCTATTCGGTGGTGCGGGGCTGCGACCGGATCGTTCCCGTCGACATCTATGTCCCCGGCTGCCCGCCCACGGCGGAGGCGCTGCTTTACGGTATCCTGCAGTTGCAGCGGAAGATCCGCCGCACCGGCACTCTGGTGAGGTGATCATGAGCGAAGCCCTGCAGGAACTGGCCGGGATCATCGAGCTGAAGCAGGCGGATGCCGTGGTTTCCTCGACCGTGGCCTATGGCGAGCTGACGCTGGTCGCGAACCTTGCCCATCTGGAAGCGCTGGTGGAATTCCTGCGTGACGACGCGTCGTGCCGGTTCTCGACGCTGGTCGACATCACGGCTGTCGACCACCCGGAGCGCGCCCAGCGGTTCGATGTGGTCTATCACTTTCTGTCGATGTACCGGAACCAGCGCATCCGGGTGAAGGTCGCGGTGCGCGAGGAGGAGATGGTGCCCTCGCTGGTCGTCCTTCACCCCAGCGCCAACTGGTTCGAGCGCGAGGTGTTCGACATGTTCGGCATCCTCTTCAGCGGCCACCCGGACCTGCGGCGCATCCTGACTGACTATGGCTTCCGGGGCTATCCGCTGCGCAAGGACTTTCCGACCACGGGCTATACCGAGGTCCGCTATGACGAGGCGCTGAAGCGGGTGGTCTACGAGCCCGTCCGCCTTGTGCAGGAATACCGGCAGTTCGATTTCATGAGCCCCTGGGAGGGCGCGGACTATATCCTTCCCGGCGACCAGAAAGCGGAGGGCAAGTGATGGCGGCGCTGACCGGAACCTGCCTTTGCGGCGCCTCGAGCTTCACCGCCACGCCGGTCTCGGACGAGGCGGGCGTCTGCCATTGCAGCATGTGCCGCAAGTTCAGCGGCGGGATGTTCATCGTCACCGACTGCTCGGGCGATTTCGCCTTTGCCGCCGATGCCCCGGTCACACGCTTCCAGTCCAGCGAATGGGGCGAGCGGGCCTTCTGTTCGCGCTGCGGGTCGTCGCTGGCCTGGCTGTCGCGCGACGGCAAGATGGCCTTCGCCTCGGTCCAGGCCTTTCCCGATCCGGCCCGCTTCCCGGTGAAGCATGAGCTGTTCATCGACTGCAAGCCCGGCAGCTATGGGCTGGCGGGCGAGACCACCACGATGACCGAGGCCGAATTCATGGCCCAATACGCATCCAACCCCGAGGGGGGCGCAAACTGATGGACGGCGACATCCGGCGGAACACCTACGACGACGGCTCTACCGATTTCGAGACCGGCGAACAGCGCATCCGCAATTTCAACATCAACTTCGGCCCGCAGCACCCGGCGGCCCACGGCGTGTTGCGGCTGGTGCTGGAGCTGGACGGCGAGATCGTCGAACGCTGCGACCCGCATATCGGGCTTCTGCATCGCGGCACCGAAAAGCTGATGGAAAGCCGGACCTACCTGCAGAACCTGCCCTATTTTGACCGGCTGGATTATGTCGCGCCGATGAACCAGGAGCACGCCTGGTGTCTGGCGATCGAGCGGCTGACCGGGACGGCGGTGCCGCGCCGGGCCAGCCTGATCCGGGTGCTGTTCTCGGAAATCGGGCGGGTGCTGAACCACCTGCTGAACGTGACCACGCAGGCGATGGACGTCGGCGCGCTGACCCCGCCGCTCTGGGGTTTCGAGGAGCGCGAGAAGCTGATGGTCTTCTACGAGCGCGCCTGCGGGGCGCGGCTCCACGCGGCCTATTTCCGCCCCGGCGGGGTGCATCAGGACCTGACGCCTTCGCTGATCGACGATATCGACGCCTGGGCCGCGGCTTTCCCGAAGGTGCTGGACGATATCGACGGGTTGCTCACCGAGAACCGGATCTTCAAGCAGCGCAATGCCGATATCGGCATCGTCAGCGAGAAGGACATCCAGGACTGGGGCTATTCCGGGGTCATGGTGCGTGGCTCGGGCCTCGCGTGGGACCTGCGGCGCGCGCAGCCCTATGAGTGTTACGACGAGTTCGAGTTCAAGATCCCGGTCGGCAAAAATGGCGACTGCTATGACCGTTACCTGTGCCGGATGGCCGAGATGCGGGAATCGACCAGCATCATCCGACAGGCCTGCGCCAAGCTGCGCGCGCCGGAAGGGCAGGGCGACGTCCTGACGCGGGGCAAGATCGCGCCGCCGAAGCGGGGCGAGATGAAGACCTCGATGGAGGCCCTGATCCACCACTTCAAGCTTTACACCGAAGGCTTCCACGTCCCGGCGGGCGAGGTCTATGCCGCGGTCGAGGCGCCGAAGGGCGAGTTCGGGGTCTATCTGGTGGCGGACGGAACCAACAAGCCCTACCGCGCCAAGATCCGGGCGCCGGGGTATCTGCATCTGCAGTCGATGGACTATATCTGCAAGGGGCACCAGCTGGCGGATGTTTCTGCCATCATCGGCACGATGGATATCGTGTTCGGGGAGGTGGACCGGTGATAGCCCTGCGCGCCCTTGCACTGGTTCTGCTGGCGACGCCTGCCCTGGCCGAAGGCGGCCCGACGGACGCGCAGCGTGACGCCTTTGTCACGGCCATCACCGCCAACGGCTGCAAGATGACCGAGGCTGAAGCGGAGACCAAGCTGCCGGCAGCCGGGATCGACCGTGACACCTCGGGCCTGATCACCGGTGCCCTGATCAGCGAAGGTCTGGCCTCGATCAGCGAGGACGGGACCACACTGATCCTCAAGACCGAAGGATGCGCCTCGTGATCGCCGTCGGGGTTGCTCCGTTTCTTCTGCTCGGGGTTCTGGTCCTGCCGGTTGGCATGATCGCGGTCCCGGCTCTTATCGCTGGAATGTTCTGATGCTGCGTCGTCTGTACAAAGACCAACCCGCCTCCTTCGCCTTCACCCCGGCGAATCTGGAATGGGCCAAGGGACAGATCACCAAATATCCGGCCGGTCGGCAGGCGAGCGCGATCATCCCGCTTCTGTGGCGCGCGCAGGAGCAGGAGGGGTGGCTCACCCGCCCCGCCATCGAGCATGTCGCGGATATGCTGGGGATGGCCTATATCCGGGCGCTGGAGGTGGCGACCTTCTACTTCATGTTCCAGCTTTCCCCGGTGGGGTCGGTGGCGCATGTGCAGATTTGCGGGACGACCAGCTGCATGATCTGCGGGGCCGAGGACCTGGTGGCGGTGGCGAAGGAGCTGATCGCGCCGACGCCGCATACGCTGTCGGCGGACGGGAAGTTCAGCTGGGAAGAGGTCGAGTGCATGGGCGCCTGCGCGAATGCGCCGATGGCCCAGATCGGCAAGGATTACTACGAGGACCTGACGGGCGAGAAGCTGCGCGAGCTGATCGGGCGGTTCTCGAAAGGCGAGGTGCCGGTGCCGGGTCCGCAGAACGGGCGCTATGCGGCGGAGCCCATCGGCGGGCTGACCAGCCTGAAGGAATTTGAATCGGGCAGGAAGCAGTTCAATGCCAGCGCGCAGCTGGCGGTGGACATCCGGGACACGGTCAAGCGGATCGACGGGACGGAAGTGCCGCTCTCGACGCCCTGGCTGGGGGTGGCGGCGCCGGTGAAGCCCGCGCGGGTCAGGCCGGTGGAGCCGAAGCCTTCCGCGGATGTGCCGGCGGATGCGACCGGCGCGACGGTGCAGGAGGCGAAGGCCTCGTCCAGGGGCAAGCCGAAGACCGATGGCAATGCGGCGAACGCCACTCCGCTGGCAACGCCCGAGGCCAAGGCCCCGGGGCAGGCGGCGGGCGTGAAGCCTGCGGGCCTGTCGGCGCCGAAGGGGGGCCGCGCGGATGACCTGAAGCTGATCCTGGGGATCGGGCCGAAGCTGGAGGCCTTGTGCCACCGGCTGGGCTTCTACCACTTCGATCAGATCGCGAACTGGACCGAGGGCGAGATCGCCTGGGTCGACGAGAACCTGGAAGGCTTCAAGGGCCGCGTGACACGTGACCGCTGGGTGGCGCAGGCGAAGGTGCTCGCAGCGGGTGGCACGGTGGCCGAGGCGGAAGCGGCGGCCAAGGGCTAAGGACGACCCCGAAACGGGGCGCGGACCAGGGGGAACGGCGTGTGATGGGCGATGACGAGTACGAGGTGACGATCGGCACGGGTGGCTGGGCCCTGGTGGTGCTCTCCGGGGTCGTCACCTTTGCCGTGCTGCGCTGGGTTATGGAGTTCCTGCTGTTCCCGTCGGTCGCCTTCGGGATCGCCATCGCGCTGATCGTGCTGCTTCTTCTGTACTGGCTGGCGGGCAAGGTCTCGCGCGCGGACGAGGGTGCGGCACAGCGGGTGCGCCGGATCGTCCCCGCCTCGGGCGAGGGGCGGGTCGTCGGGACCGAGGGGGCGGCGGTCAAGGCGGTGCCGGTGCGGCCCGAGACGCTGAAATCGCGCGCCGCATCCTCGGTGGTGACCCCCCTGGCCGAGGTCGAGCCTGCGCCGATCATCGCGACCCCGAAACCCGCCGCACCGCCTGCGGCCCCGGTGATGGCGGAAGCGGCCCCGGTCGCGGCGGTGATGACGGAGCCGGTGGCGGACACCAAGCCGAAGGCAGCGGCGAAGCCCAAGGCCGAGCCGAAGCCCAAGGCAGAGCCAAAGGCCCAGAAGGCTGCGACGAAAGCCAAGGCGGAACCGAAGGCCGCGAAGCCGAAGGCGGAGAAGGCGAAGCCGGTCGGCCTCGTGCGGCTGAAGGCGCCGCGCAAGGGCCGGGCGGACGACCTGAAGGAGATCGAGGGCATCGGCCCGGCGCTGGAGAAGACGGTCAACGGGCTGGGCTTTTTCCATTTCGACCAGATCGCCGCCTGGACCGAGGCCGACATCGCGCTGGTCGACGCCGAGATGAAGACGTTCAAGGGCCGCATCACCCGCGACAGATGGGTGGAGCAGGCCAAAATCATCGTCAACGACGGGCTTGAGGCGTTCCGGGAACGCGCCAAGACCAACGATTATTGAGGCCCATGGTGCAGAGCCGTCCCGACCCCTCCGACCTTCAGCGCGCCCGGCAGGCGCGATTGGTGGCGATCGTGCTGGCGGCGACGATGGTATTGTGGATGGGTGCCCAGTGGCTGGGCGGAAAACTGGGGTTGGAGACGCGCTTCGTGTTCCTCTTCGACCTTGCTGCCATCGCGGCCTTCGTCTGGGTCCTGGTGGTGACGTATCAGATCTGGCGGGGACGCCGGGGTTAGGAAGACAAGATGCTCAAGGATCAGGATCGCATTTTCACCAACCTCTACGGGATGCACGACCGCAGCCTGAAGGGCGCGATGAAGCGCGGGCAATGGAACGGCACGGCGGACATCATCAAGCGCGGCCGCGACACGATCATCGAGCAGGTGAAGGCCTCCGGCCTGCGCGGGCGGGGCGGCGCGGGCTTCCCGACCGGCCTCAAATGGTCGTTCATGCCGAAGCAGTCGGACGGCCGGCCCAGCTATCTGGTGATCAACGCCGACGAGTCGGAGCCGGGCACCTGCAAGGACCGCGAGATCATGCGGCACGATCCGCATACGCTGATCGAGGGCGCGCTGATCGCCAGTTTCGCGATGGGGGCGAACACCTGCTACATCTACATCCGCGGCGAATACATCCGCGAGCGCGAGGCGCTGCAGGCCGCCATCGACGAATGCTATGACGCGGGGCTTCTGGGCAAGAATGCGGCCAAGTCGGGCTGGGACTTCGACCTGTACCTGCACCACGGCGCCGGGGCCTATATCTGCGGCGAGGAAACTGCGCTTCTGGAAAGCCTTGAGGGCAAGAAGGGGATGCCGCGGATGAAGCCGCCGTTCCCGGCGGGCTCGGGGCTTTA
>Ga0209793_1000884_pt1 | contig 24291 bp, 25 predicted proteins | sample EBPBio122009_DNA_FD_185863 | JGI IMG/M metagenome (GOLD analysis project Ga0209793, IMG submission 185863) | Wastewater treatment Type I Accumulibacter community from EBPR Bioreactor in Madison, WI, USA - Reactor 1_2/2/2009_ DNA (SPAdes) (version 2) | ecosystem: Engineered > Bioreactor > EBPR >... | reverse complement strand
CCGGCAGAACGTCACCTTCATCAACGGCACTGCGCCGGATGCGGATGACGCGGCATTTCCGGAGAACTATCCGACGCTCGTTACTTCCCTCGCTCAGGCGTCCGCCCTCGGCGCTGGCGGCACACTGCTCGATGACCTCACAACGGTCTTCGGGGAGGGTGGTTCGTTCGTGATGGTCAATCGGGTGCCGCACAGCGCGACGCCGTCGGTGCTCGAGGCGAACCTTATCGGTGATCCCGTGCTGCGGACCGGCCTCTATGCGGCTCTGCGCGCCAAGGCGGTGACCGGTTATCATCCGAAGGTGATCATCACTGCCGGCAATACAGGAGCGTGGATCGAGGATGGCGTTGTCTCGGTTTCCCTGTCCGGTCAGGGGTCCAATCTGACCGAGGCCCCGGCCGTCGCCGCAACAGGTGGCGGCTCGGATCCGGGTAAGGTGCTTCCGACGCTCGTTGCCGTGCTTGGCACCGGCGCTGATGCGGGCAAGGTGATCCGTGTTGACGTCGTTTCTCCCGGCAAGAATATGTCGGCAGCGCCGACCATCGCGTTTACCGGCGGCGGCAGCGATGTGGGCAAGGTCCTGCCGGCTGCGACCGCCAATGTCGGCGACGTGGCAAACGGCTTCGTCTCGGCGCTGAACGTCATCTGCCCCCAGGTGCGTGCCCGCGCCTATATCGCCGGCCCGGATACGACGAATGCGGAGGCTGTCCGCTTTCGACAGACCGTCAACGGCGGCAGGATCCTGATCATCGATCCGAAGGTGGTGAAGAACGTCGCCGGCACGCCGGTCACGAAGCCCGTGGCTCCTGTGTTCGCCGGGGTGCGGGCGCGTGTTGTTTCGTCGGCGGAGGGTGTGTCGGGTTCCGTCTCGAACAAGATCATCCGCACGATCGACGGCGTGCGTCGCGCCATCCAGTATCCCGACGACAGCAACTACCTGAACGAAAACCAGGTGTCGACGATCATCAACGAGCGCGGCGGCTTCCGTACCTGGGGCTCCCGCCTGGCGATCGACGATCCTCTCTGGCAGTTCGACAGCGTGCGCGCCACGGCCGACATGATCAACGAATCCCTCGAGGACCTTTACTTCCTCTACGTCGACCGGAAGTTCACGAAATATAACCTGAAGATGCTGGTGGAAGACGGCAACGCCGGCATGCGCGTCTTCAAGAACAATGACGACATCATCGGCGGCCGCGTCTGGCTTTCCGACCTCAACGTGCCGACCCTCAATGCCAACGGCAAGGTCTTCCTTGATGTGGAGTTCGAGCCTGTCGGCATCATGGAGCAGATCCACGTCACCACGCACCGCAACATCCTCTACTACCAGCTGCTGCTGGATGACGTGCGCGGCGCCATCGAAAACGGTCCGCTGACGCTCGCCGCTTGAGCGGGCCGGCCAACAGGAGAGATAAATGAGCAATCTTCCCAGCTTCATCATGCGTGACTGCACGCTGTTTGCCGATCGCGAGACCAAGCTCGGCCAGATCGGCGACATCACGCCGCCCGTCCCGCAGGCGAAGGTCGAAGAGCTGCGCAACAGCGGCATGATCAAGCCCCGCGAGGTGCGGCTCGGCTACGAGAAGCTCGAGTTCAGCTTCAAGATGCCGGGCCTCGACCCGCAGATCGTCACGCTGTTCGGCTTTGCGCCTGGCACCGAGCATCCCTTCATGATCACGGGCGCGCTCGTTGACGAGACGGGCGAGGTGCATTCGGCCGTCATGACGCTGCGCGGCTTCCTGCGCCAGGTCGACGCCGGCACATGGAAGCCCGGCGACATGCCGGAAAACGACCTTCAGGTGTCGGTGAACTACTTCAAGCTCGAGGTCGACGGCGAGGAACTCCTCGAGATGGACGATTTCGACATCAAGGTGCGCGGCCAGTCGCAGTACGCCGCGATCCACAATGCCCTGCTGATCAACTGATCGGCCGTCTCGCAGCTTTCCTTACATTTCAGAAAGAAACACAATGACCACGATCACGTTGGCCTCGCCGGTGGAGCATGCCGGCAAAACCTACACCTCGCTCACCTTCCGCGAGGCGGAAACGGGTGACCTCATGGCTGCCGACAAGTTCGAGGGGCAGACCTCGAAGATCGCAGCGATCCTCGCTTCCATGTGCGACGTTCCGCTTCCGGCGTTCCGTAAGATCAAGGCACGCGAGTTCGCGCGGATCATGAAGGAGGTCGAGCACCTGATGGGGGAGAAGGAATCCGGGCCGGAGGGCATGACTGGCGACTGATCATCTGCCTGATCTCCGCGATCACGGGGCCGGCGCCTGATATCATCGAGCGCTGGCCCCCTGAGAAAACCCTCGCCTACTTCGATAAGGCCCTCGAAGTGCGCAAACTGCTCGGGAAATCCGCATGAGTGTCCTTCAGTCCATTCTCAAGGTGACCTTGCTCGACGATGTAACGCGTCGGGCAGGGCGCATCATGGGTGTTCTCGACGGCTTCAGCCGGCAGCAGATGGCGTTCGCCGCACCCCTACGTGGTGTCCTCGGGCAGGCCATGGCCTTCGGGGGCGCCTATATTGGCGTCACCCAAGGCATGTCGAGGACAGTCGGGGCGGCTATCAAGTTCGAAAGCGCATTCGCCGATGTGAGAAAGGTGGTCGACGCGTCAGACGAGCAATTCCAGAACATGGAGCGCTCGATCAAGGATTTGTCGCGGCAGATCCCGCTGACGGCAACCGATATCGCGGCTCTTTATGCTGCGGCCGGGGAATCCGGCGTTGCGACGACCGACCTGAAGGCCTTCGCGGAGATGGCGGCGCGCGTGGGTATCGCGTTCGACATGACGGCCGGGGATGCTGGCGAGAGCCTTGCAAAGCTGAAAACACAGCTGGGGCTGACGGTAGCCGAGACGGGGGACATGGCTGACGTCATCAACCATCTGTCCAACAATATGGCGTCGAAGGCCAAGGATATCACCGCCTACATGCTGCGTGTCGGTGCGCTGGCCGAGATGGGTGGTTTTGCGAAGGAGGAGATTGCGGCAATCGGCAGCGCCATGATCGCCGCCGGCGCCGAGGCGGAGGTCGCCGGCACGGCCATGCAGAATGTCGTGAAGGCGTTGACGCGCGGAGCGTCGGCGAAGAAGAGCCAGCAGGATGCGGCCAAGGCGCTCGGCCTTCACCTTCCAACGATCGCCAAGGACATGCAGAAGGATGCCAAAGGCACCATGCGGAAGGTGCTTACGGCGATCGCGAAAGCGCCGAAGGACCGGCATATCTCGTTGCTGTCGGATTTCTTTGGGGACGAGGCGAAAGCCTTCGCGCCTCTCGTGGGGAATATCCAATTGCTCGACCAAGCGCTTGGCAGTGTCGGCGACCGGACGAAGTATGCCGGCTCCGCCTTCCAGGAGTATGTCGCCCGCGCGAGCACGGTGGAAAACGCGCTGCAGATCCTCGGCAACAAATTTTCCTATGTGTTCGAAGGCATGGGGAAGGAATGGCTGCCGACGATCAAGGAGGGTATCGCCGGTGTCGGCTACGTGCTCGATACGCTCGATCAGCGCGCTTCCATCTTCGACAAGATGGGGGCATCCGCCCGGGGCTTCATGCATGGCATGGGCTATGACAGCAGCTTCCGCGAGATGGTCGAGGACCTCGGCGACCTGCTTTTCGGAAAGGTCGATGGCGGCGGCGCCGCCGATGCCATCGGACGGGTCTTCATGCAGGCGAAGGAGTGGGGCGCATCGGTGCGCGATCTCTCGGATGCCATCCGGGGCAATCCCATTGCTCAGTTCTTCGGCGAAATGGCCGGGCAAGGTTTCAAGCTCATGGCCGCCTCTGTCGGGATTGCGATCTTCGCCGGCGCGCTGATGAAGGTGGCGCGGGCAATTGCTTTCCTGACCGGCATCACCACGGCGATCGGGATATTGAAGGCGGCAGGGAAGGTGGGTGGCCTGCTAGGCGAAGCCGCAGCGTTTCCAGGACTCGGAGGGGACGGAAGAGGGGCGAAGGGAGGTAAGTCCCCTGATCTCCCGCCAGTCGCCGGCTACTGGTCAAACGTGACCCGTTGGCTGAAGGGGCTCGGCGTTGGCGCGACCATCGGTGCCATTCCGCAAGTTCTCTCGGACACCCCAGGTGATACCTTTGAAGATCAGGTAAGGAATCAGCAGAAGAGCAAGGAAGGTTTGCAGCGCCTGCTGGGCTTAACACCTGATGCGGAAGGGGTTCCTGGTTGGAAACGCTTCCTGCTTGGTGACGCCGCGCAGCCGGGCTTCGACGCGAAATCGCATTTCGGCATTCAAACGGGGGCGTCTGACGGTTCTGACAGGCCGCTAGTGCTGGATGCTGCGACGATCGACCAGCTACTTCAGCCGTCTCGAGGTACTCAGGATGTCCGGGTTACTAACAAGGAGCCGCCTCATGTTACCGTCAATGCGCCAATCAGTATAACGGGTGTATCCTCTCCAGAAGCAGCTGCGGACGCTGCAGCAGCTCGATTGGGGCAGGCGGTGAAGGATGCCGTCGAGGCCGCCGACACTGACTAGCCAATGGTCGCTCATCTCGCGTAGTCGTGAGCGGTCTGCAGTGCGATGAGGGCGAAAGACTTGTCTGGCATCGAGCGGCAGTTTGCGATGATGCTGTTATCGAAGCGCTTCAGCTTATCCTCGTCTACGAGCAGGGTTCCCGTCCAATTGGACATATAGAATGCGCCATATGTGAAGCCGACTGCCTGACGGAACGCGGGTGCTGAACCGTCAGGCAAATCCTTGAGATAGTCGGAGCATGTGTAGCTTGACTGAGCGTTCGCCAGTCCTGGCAGCAGCGCCACCGCGAAGACAATCACATTTTTCAACATAGTTTCGCGCTCCGATTCCGCGGGAAGGTAAAACATGTCCGGACCTGTCGCAATGATGCTTGGCTCCTTCGGATTTGAGGCGCTCGGCTTTGGATATGATGGTGTGCAGCGTCGTCTGCAGACCCCATGGGCTGACGTCGCTGTTGCGCAGGATTTCAACCAGCAGCAATGGACCGGGCCCACCTCCGAAGAGGTCGTCGTTAAGGGGGTGCTTTTTCCCGTCGAATTCGGCGGGCAGGAATCGCTTGACGGTATCCTTGCCGCGGCGCGCGCCGGCGTTCCCATGATGCTCGTATCCGGTAGCGAGGCGGCCGGTATCATCCACGGTGTCTACACGGTGCAGTCCGTCGACGAGGATCGTTCGTTCCACACCGCCCGCGGCACGCCGATGCGCAACGCCTATTCCATCTCGCTCAAGCGCTACAGCGGATCCGGCCTGGCTGCATCCGCTCTCGCGCGCGTCATTGATTTCTTCAGGTGAGGGCCATATGCCGACCCGTTACGTCACGAAACAGGGGGAGACCCTCGACCTTGCCTGCTATCGCCACTACGGCCGGACCGCCGAAGTGACCGAGCTCGTGCTCGCCGCCAATCCCTCTCTTGCCGCAAGCGATGTGGTGTTGCCGATGGGAACGCAGATCCTGATGCCAGATGCGCCGCTGTCGCGGACAGAGCGCCCACTCATCAGCCTCTGGTCGTGAGCAGGAGGCACGTGTCATGAAGCCGAAGGTCGAAATCGTCGTGGACGGGGCGCCGGTCGCAGGCGCATTCTACGAGCGCCTGACATCCGTCACGGTCACAGACAAGGAGGGCTTCGCCTCCGACACGTTCCAGATGGAGCTGAACGACGGGCCCCCTGACTTCCTGGCCATCCCTCGCAAAGGGGCAATCGTCGATATCCGTGTCGGCTATGGTGCGGCGCGCAGCCTGGGCCTCTTCGTTGTCGACAAGGTCAAGGTGGGCTGCCTTCCCTATTCGATGTCGATCTCCGGCAAGGCACGCGACATGCGAACCGGGAAGATGAAGCAGCGGCAGGAACGCCACTGGGATAAGAAGAAGGTCAAGGACATCGTCGGCGAAATCGCTTCCGACAGCGGCTTGTCGGCTTCCGTCGACGAAGCGATAGGCGAGCACGAGTATGAGTGGTTCGCCCAGCAGGATGAAAGCAACATCCACGTGCTTCGCCGCCTGGCTGAACGGCACAATGCGCTCTTCAAGGTGCGAGACGGCCGTCTGATCTTTTCGAAGCGAGGTTCCGGCAACGCGGCAAGCGGTGCGTTTCTCGGTTCTGTCGTGGTGCTGCCGTCAAAGGTTGTCCCGGGATCATGCTCCTTCGAAGCGAACGATCGCACCAAGTACAAGAAGGTGGTGGCCTACCATCAGGACAAGGGGAAGGCGGAGCGGGTCGAGATCGACGCAGATGCCGATGCAGATGGCGATAGCGTGTACCGGATCCCTGAGCCGTTCGCCGACGTTGCCGAGGCGGACAAAGCCGCGCAGGCGAAGGCGAGGGAATTGAAGCGCGGCGAGGGTGCGGCTTCGGTCACTGTCGTCGGTGACACGGCAATTGTTGCCGGCGCGCCGTTGCTTTTCGAGGATGTTCGTCCGGGACTGGATGGCGTGCCGTATATCATCGATACGGCGACACACACATATCGCAAGTCAGAAGGCTACAGGACGCAGATCAGCGCCAAGCTATATGACGGCTCGTCCGCCAAGAAGTCGGCTCCCGGTAGCAACGCGGGCGGCGCCGGCGACGGCGACACGGGAAGCGTCGCGAAGGACGCTCCGGCAGGGACGCCCGCCACACCTTCCGAATGGTCCACGAGCCGTCGGTACGGCCGGACCGACGAAAACTGATTTCCGCATTTCCGGCCATCGCGCCGCTCACGTTTTTCACCAAGGAAGAGGACATCAACATGATCACCGCCGCAATGGTGCGCGCGGCCGCGAAGGCGCGCGTCAGCGACAGCAACCTCAACTCCGTCATGATAGCGCTCGAGCGCTACGGCGCACGCGTCGGCCTCGACAAGCCGCATCGCGAGGCACAGTTCTGGCCCCAGCTCATGCACGAGAGTGGAGACTTCCGCTTCGACAGGGAACTCTGGGGGCCGACGCCCGCGCAGAAGCGCTACGATACGCGCACGGATCTCGGCAATACGCCGGCGGTCGATGGCGACGGCTTCAAAAATCGCGGCCGAGGCCCCATGCAGGTCACTGGCGGCGCCAATATTGCTGAGTTCTACGAGTGGTGTGTCGAGCTCGATATCGGCCCCGTGCCGGATTTCCGCAGGAATCCGGATCTCATCAACACGGATCCCTGGGAGGGGCTTTCGGCGCTCTGGTACTGGTCGACGCGCAACCTCAACAAGTGGGCCGACCAGGGCGACGTCGAGACCATCACGAAGAAGATCAATGGCGGCAAGAACGGCTTTGCCGATCGCGTCGACCGTCTCGGTCGCGTGTCGCTGGTGATGCTCGGCTATGGCCCCGAGGAGGTCCGAAGGTTCCAGTCCGAGCATGGGCTTGATGCTGACGGGGATGTCGGGCCGAAGACGCGGGCGGCGATGCACAGGGCACTGGTGGCGCTTTCACCTGGCGAGGCGATGCGGCGCGAGGTGACCATCGCGCCCGTGACGGAAACCCTGCCGGTGGTGCCCGCTGCTGTCGAGAAGGAGGTGCGACAGAAAACAAACTGGTTCACCTCCATTTTCTCCGGCACTGGGTTGCTTGGTGCGTTCGGCGCCTGGGCGGCCGGCGTCGATCCGGTCAAGCTCCTGATCATCGTCGCCGTGGTGATTGCCTCTGGCTTCGGGTTTCTGCTTCTCGGGGAATGGATCATCCGCCGGATCAAGACCATCCAGAGGGCGATCGTGGAATGATCGACAAACTTTCTCTTGCGGGCGCCGCAGCAGCGGGCGGCTTCGTCGTGTTCCTCGTGTTTTCGGCCGTGAATGGCCTCGTTCTTCTCCCTGCAGCCGAGGAGCAGGGCAGGATGCTCGAACGGGCACAACTCGATGCCGCAACCACCAAAGCAATCGGAGAACTTACCAATGAGGCTGACAAGGCTCGTATTGCTCGTCGCCTATGCCGCGAGCGCGGCTGGCTGTACATCAACGCAACAGGTCGCTGCGTCGAAGGATAGGCTGAACAGCACTGCCCGTGCGATCGTCGGAACATCACTGATCGGCGCGATCGGCGCGACGCCGGCCGATCAGGAGAAGATCGATGAAACCGTTGCGGGCGTCTGTGGGTCGCAGACGTGGACCCGGGCGGAGTGCGCAGCGCATGACGAGGCGGTGAAATGACCGGGCCGGATGCATTCTCCGGGCCAGGTCTCTGGATCCGCATTCAGCACCGCTTTCATACCCGGATGACGGAATGGCTCCTTGCTGTCATCACCGGTTTGTGGGGTGTGATACTGCTGCTGCCCGGCACGACGTTTTCGCAGCCGGCGTTCGCAGGCTTCGAAGCAATCTTTGGCGATGAGACCCTGCTCGGCATCGCGATGGTCCTGCTCGGTATACTCAGGCTGGTCGGGCTGATCATCAATGGCGCCCGACAGAACGTGACACCGCATATCCGCGTCGCCTCGGCCGGCTTCGGATGCATGATCTTCGTCGGTATCTCCTACTGCTATCTGCTCTCTGGAATCGTGAGCACCTGGCTCGCAATCTACCCCGCTTTCGCGGTTTGCGAGCTCACCAATGTATTTCGCGCCGCTCACGATGTCGGAGAGAGCAAGAATGGAAAAGGTACCTGATCTGAACGGTCTGCATCCGCTGGCGGTCGTCGCCTTCGGGGCGACGCTGGCGATCATCTTCGCCGTCCGTTACATCGGGATCGCCATGGGAATGAGAGCCGCGCCGGCGGCAGATGCTTCGAAGGCTCAGGTTGCGGCCGTAATCGTCGATCCAACGGCTCTCAACAGGCTGTCCGACGAGGTCGGGCGCCTCGGCGATGGCGTTGTGGCGCTGATCGAGGTCGGAGAGCGTCTCGTAAAAACGCAGAGCCATATGGCAATAGAATTGGATCGTATCCGTGAAGAGTTGCGAATTCAGCGTGAGATCAGCCGTCGCGGATAAACATCCCAGCCCCCACGACCGCCATCGGAAATGCTGCTCTCGATAGATTTGGCTCGACTTCCCCGGCGAGCGCGGTCAAGCACGCTTGCCTTCGTCCTGATGAACTCGCGCCCTCCGTCGTGGATCGGTCCTCCAGCAATACCCGCACTGCCTCCGCCGTGCTTGCCATGGTGTGAAACTGGCCCAATTCATGGTCCTGGGCGTCCCTTGATGGCCCCGGCAGTCTCCATGGCCCCTAAGCGCCATCAAAGTTCATGCGAATCAACGCCTGGCGGTTCGATGTCTTCCGTTTGAAACTCGGCCGGCAGCCACGGCGGACGGAACCTGATGCGTTCCAGCAGTGCTTGCCTTCGCTTCATCTCGGGACCGTCACCGTAGCGTGGCCGTCCGAACTCGTGGCCCATAAGGTCAGCCTGCATTCTGTCGGAAGCGCCGGCGTTCTCAATCCTGTCCTGAAACGAGTGTCGGAAAGAATAGGCGGTGTGCCGTGCTGTCGGTCGCAGGCCGGCCGTGCGCATTGCCTTATTGATGTGGTCGGAAGCAACGTCAGCTTTGTCGTGGAATTTCGGAAACCCGTCAGGGCTTTGGCGCATGGCCCAGAGTGCCACACCGACCAGCGGCACGCGGCGAATCGAATATGCGGTCTTTTGCTGCCGATCCTCACGTTCCGCGATTTCGACATGAGGCACCTCGTCTTCGAGGTGAATGTCTTCTGGTCGAAGATTGCAGACCTCGCCGAGGCGCATCCCGGTCTCGATCATGATGAGAACGACCCTTCGACCGTCGTCATTGAGGCAGCCGAGAGCGTCTTCGGCTAAGATGGTTTCGGCAATGTAGTCCGTAGCGAAGGGACTTCTCTTGCCCAGCTTCGTGGCGTTTGTAGCTTTGATCCTGATCTCTCGCCACACGGCTCCGTAGCTCGTCTGTAAGGCCATATCGATAACCGACATCATGCCGGCCAGGTCGCTGAAGCATCGGTTGGCACTGTAGGCCTTCAGGCTTTCGCGGCTGATTTTCCCGATCCACCAGGATCGGAAATCGAGAACGTCTGTCCGGGTGATCCTGCCCAGTTCGGGATCGCCGATCCTTTCCTGAAGATACCGAATGGCGCGCTCGCGCGAGATCTTGTGCTTGCGGTACTGGTTGGGAGACATTCCCTTGAACCCAGCGGCGTTGTGCTCGGCATAGAGGTGCCATATGTCCGAGACGTGCGGCGCGGGATCGGGGGCCGTTCCTAGAGCCGCGTGCAGAACTGTTTCCGATTTGCCGACGTTCTCTTGAGCGATAGATATCCTTCGATCTATCTCCTCGAGGGGAAGTTTCGCAGCCTCGGCCGCCGGCCGATAGACAAAGCCTAGAGACTGGGCCGCTTTGACTGCCGCTTCGTATTGCTCGATGGCCGATTCGCTGCTTCTACCCGCGAGCATCGCCCTCCAGAGATCCTCCAGGGCGCCGTGGATTACCTCCGCCCTGCCGAGTGCGTCCTTGAGGGATTTCGTTTTCAGAGACTGTCGGACGTGACTGCGCTTGTCGAGGTGGGCAACCTCTACCGGAGTGCGCCGATAGTATCGGTAGATTCCGCTTGTGGGGTGCTTCACCACGTATCGGGTGAAGTCGTCGTGTGTCATTTTGCCGTGCCCCGCTGCCTCAGGTAGCCAGAAAGTACCCAAAATGTAACCAAAATGGCAAGCGCACTCCCGTTATCCGAAGAGGAGCGCCAAAGGCGATGGCCTGTATGGTGTTGTTTTTAAATGAAAAAGGGGCCTCGCTAATCAGCGTGGCCCCTTTTAGAATTTGGCTCCCCGGGCCGGATTCGAACCGGCGACCTGTCGATTAACAGTCGAATGCTCTACCGCTGAGCTACCAGGGATCATCCGCTCGCTGCGGAGTGAGCGCGTAATACAAATGCTTGATCGATTTGCCAAGCGCTTTTTGACAAAAAAATGCACCGGCCTTGATTGATTGTGGAGAAGTCTCCAACTGGGAGAAGGAAGAGCCTTGGAAAACCGGGCTTTGCAGCCAGGTGAGCGGTAAATGACGGCGCGGAAAACAAATATGCATTTCGGCATCGATCCCCGTACGCGGGAGATCGTCATCGGTTCGTTCCGCATGAAACTGCCGGAATCGCGCTGGTCGCGCACTGTTATCGGCGTGCTTCTCGTCTGCGGCGGCCTGCTCGGCTTCCTGCCGGTGCTCGGATTCTGGATGGTGCCGCTCGGTCTCCTCGTGCTTTCGCACGATTCTCCCTATGTGCGCCGCCAGCGCCGCCGCCTCGCCGTCTGGTGGGCGACGCGCAAGGCCCGGCGCAATGGGCGCTGAGTCCCGTTGCCTCGCGCCGGCGGACCTGCTCTAACCCCTCGCAGCGAATTTCGGGTGAGGGGACCTGCATGGAACTGCTGCTGAAGGGCTTTGGTATCGGGATCGGCGCGACGGCGCTCATGGACCTGTGGGCGGTATTTCTCTGGAAGGTTTGCGGCCAGGCGCGACCCAACTGGGCGCCCGTGGGGCGCTGGTTCTGGCACCTGAAGAACGGCACCGTCTTTCATGACGACATCGCCAGGGCAGAACCCTATGCGCATGAGCGCGCGCTCGGCTGGATCGGCCATTATGCGGTGGGCATTCTCTATGGCGTCGTCCTGGCGCTGCTTGCGGGCGCGGCCTGGTTTGCATCGCCCACCTTCCTGCCGGCCTGGATTCTCGGCATGGTGACGGTGGGCGCCGGCTGGTTCCTGCTGCAGCCCGGTCTCGGTCTCGGCATTGCCGCCTCGAAGCTGCCGAACGCCAACAAGGTGAGGCTGTTCAACCTTGTCTCCCACACGGTCTTCGCGCTGGGGCTCTATGGCACGGCGCTGCTGATCGCCTGCATTGCCTGAAAAAAACGCCACCGCGGCGCAGGCAGCGGTGGCGTTTTCCGTTTAGCGGGCCGCGGCGATGCCGAGGATGAGGCCCGTGGCGACACTCATCAGCAGGTAGCTGTCGTCCACCTTTACCCATTGCTGGCCGCGAGCGGGCTTGCGCAGGCCGTGGCGATGGTAGTCGCGGACGGGCGGACGGCGCTTCCAGTCGGAATAGCGCTCGCCCTTGCGCCAGTCATGGCGCTTTCTGGCGCCATGCTTGTCCCAGGAGGAGGAATAGCCGGGCTTGCGGTCGTGGCCGTAATGCTGCTGGGCCTGCGCCATCGGCGCGGCGGCAAAGGAGAGTGCGACGGCTGCAAGAAGGGTTCGGGTCAGGACTTTCATGGTCGGTTCCTCGTTGTCGATGAGAGGAACTTAGGACCGATCCGATGAATGAAAACTGAACGCAACATTACAATGCTGTAATGAAAACATGCGCTTAACTCCTGTGTCCACTTTGTGGCGGCTGCCTCACGACGCCGTGTGAGGCAGAGGTGCCTGCGGAATCGGGAATGCCCAGTCGTAGACGATGTTGAAGACGAAGGCATAGGCCAGATAGAAGGCGACCACGGTCAGGTCCAGAATGAGCGCCGTCAGCAGCCCGATGCCGAGATACCAGGCCATGAACGGGATGAGGAGGGCGATCAGGCCAAGTTCGAACAGCACCGTATGGAGCACGCGGATCGGCATCGTCTTTATCACGCTGCCGCGAAGGCGCAGCATCGCCCGGTCGAATCCCAGGTTGAAGACGAAATTCCATACCGTCGCCGCCGTGGCGGAAACGATGCCGATGACGCCCATATGCCCCATGGGCTGGTCGAACAGGAAGGCGGCGCCCGGCGTGAAGACCGCAAGGCCGATGATTTCGAACATGATCGCATGACGAACACGATCGCTAAAGGTACGCATGGGTTTTCCTCGACGTTGTTGGCGACACTTCTATCTGATATTCTGGTCGAGAAAAGTTAGATACTATCTGGAATTCTGATAGATGTCGGTGTCGCTCGATCAACTGGAGGCGTTCGTCGCCGCCGCGGAACATGGTTCCTTCTCGGCCGCCGCGCGGCACCTGCGCAAGGCCCAGTCGGCCGTGAGCCTGCTCATCTCCTCGCTGGAAGACGATCTCGGCGTCAAGCTGTTCAGCCGCGCCACGCGGAACCCAACGCTGACGGAGGCCGGCAAGCGGCTGCTGGCCGAGGCGAGCCTCATCCTCGACCGTCGCGAGCACCTGATCGGCGTCGCCAGGAGCTTCGAGAGGCGTGTGGAGACACGGCTTTCCGTGGCCGTGGACGAGCTCTATCCCGAACCTGCCGTCGGCGCGCTGTTTGCGGCTTTCGCCGAGCGATTCCCCCATGTCGAGCTGGAGCTTTCCTTTCCCTCCACGCGGGATATCGCGGGGCTGGTGCTCGAAGGGAAAGCGGACCTCGGTGTGACATGGCGGGAGGAGGGCCTGCCGCCGGCGCTCGGTTTCCACACCATCGGCTGGGTGCCGCTCATTCTCGTCTGCGGGCGCGGCCATCCGCTGGCCACCGCGCCCGTCACCTGGGAGGAACTGCGCCGCCACCGCCAGATCATGGTGACGACGCGCAGTGGCGGGGCCGAGACCCACCGTCTGCGCGTGGCGGCGGAGGTCTGGTGGGTCGGCAGTCACTGGGTCATCCTGCAGATATTGCAGCGGGGCATCGGCTGGGCGCTGATTCCCGCGCATATCCTCGCCAATTCCCCGCTCGCACCCGAACTTGCGACACCCTCGCTGCAATTTGACGGCGGGGCCCATCCCGTCGCGCTCGAACTCATCTGGAACAAGCAGCGCCCCGCCGGCCCCGCCGCCCTGTGGCTGCGCGAACAGTTCGCGGCGACCGGGATCCGGAGTGGGGAGATCGAGGGCATTCCACGTCTGGCGGATGTCGTTAAGGTGATTTGACCTTTGCCGGCGGAAGCCTCTCGGAAATCCGCTGCCTGTTGATGGTGACGGCTGCTTCCGTCGGCGCCCAGTTGCCGCACCACTCTTCCGGTATGCCTGCAAGCAAGCCGGTCGGGTCCGTAAAGCTTGGCGAATAGCCACGCCTCTGCATTTCCGCGATCAAGGCTTCCTGGCGTCTGGCTAGATAGCCGAGGCGCGCATAGAAGAATCGGACATGCCCGGGCCCAAGCCGGTATTCGGTCGGATTGCGCGGATCATCAGGCCTCTCGCCGCGTAGGATTGCGGCTCGCACCAGGCCGAATATCCGCGGAAGTTCACGGTATTCGGCGATGAGATGAGCCGAGGTAAGTTCTTCCGGCGGGACACAATTTATCCGAGTCAATGTGACGGTGCCCTGGCAAGCGGTGGTATAAATATCCTGATCGGACTCACCACTACGGGACGCTGGGGTGAGTGGCAACACAGCGCAACATGAAAATACCGCGAGGTGTCGCCCTTTAGGGGGTAGCTCACTGATATTGCTGGGGGAAATTGGAGGCCTCGCCCGGAATCGAACCGGGGTGCAAGGATTTGCAGTCCTCTGCGTCACCACTCCGCCACGAGGCCGTCCGTTTGCTATAAAGCGTGTGGTGACGGGCGTTTAGAACGAATTTAGAGAGGGCGCAAGGGGCATTCAACAGGAATGCCAAGCTTTTTTGAGGGCAGGTGGCGCGCCCGTCGGCGCGCCTTGCGGCGTTACTGCGCCGGAGCGCCTTCGAGGCCGACGAGGGCGATCTTGCCGTAGCCGGCGCCGCGCAGGAGGTTCATCACGTCCATGACGCTGCCGTAGTCGACGGCCTTGTCGGCGCGCAGCAGGATACGGGCGTCCTTGTTGCCTTCCGTCACGGCTTCGAGCGCAGGGCCGAAATTGTCGCGCGCGATCTCGCCATTGCCGATGGAGACCGTCAGGTCCTTCTTCAGCGTCATGAAGACCGGCTTGTCCTCGCGCGGCGTCGGCTGGGCGACGGAGGAGGGCAGGTCGACATTGATATCGACGGTGGCGAGCGGCGCGGCCACCATGAAGATGATGAGCAGCACCAGCATGACGTCGATGAACGGCGTCACGTTGATTTCGCTGTTTTCCTCGAGGTCGTCGCCGATGCCTTCCTTGATCTTGCCGGCCATGGCGTCACCCGGCCTTGGCGACGCGCTCGGCGCGTTGCGCGGGATGGCGCATCGCGCGGCGCACGTCGAGGTCGCGGCTTGCAAGCCGCTCGATGGCGGCGGAGGCGTCGGCGAGGTTCTGGCGGTAGCCGGTGATGGCGCGGGCCAGGAAGTTGTAGATCACCACGGCGGGAATGGCGGCGACGAGGCCGATGGCCGTCGCCAGAAGGGCTTCGGCGATGCCGGGAGCGACGATGGCGAGATTGGTGGTCTGCGCCTTCGAGATGCCGATGAACGAATTCATGATGCCCCAGACGGTGCCGAACAGGCCCACGAAGGGCGCGGTCGAGCCGATGGTGGCGAGAAGGCCCGTGCCCTTGGCGATGCGGCGCCCCGCATGGACTTCCATGCGGGTGAGGCGCGAGGCGATGCGCTCCTTCACGCCGCCGTCGGAGACGTGGTCGAGGACGGCCTCCGAAGCGTCCATCTCGTCGCGCGCGGCACGCGTCATGCGGCCGACGACGCCGCGGTTGCCGCCGACCGCTTCCTCGCCGTCCTCCAGGCCGCGGGCGGCGGTGAGCTGGCGCACGGCCCGGCTGGCCGAGCGCTGTGCGCCGCCAAGTTCGGCGAGCTTGACGAGCAGGACCGTCCAGGTGACGACCGAGGCGAAGGCGAGGCCGATCATCACGCCCTTGACGACGATATCGGCCGCCATGAACATGCCCCAGGGGGAAAGATCGTGCGGCAGGCCAGCCTGCCGCTCGCCGCCGATGTCGAGCGTTGCCGTCTCCTCGTCATCGGCCGGGGCCGTCATGTCGGTTTCGGTAGCGGTCGATGCGCCGGCCGCGTTTTCGACGGCCGTCGGACGCGATGTCGTATCCGTCGTCGCGCTGCTGCTTGCCGCCGTGCTTGCGGATTGTCCGGCTTCCGGCTGGCTGTCCGTCTGGACCGCGGGGGTCTCCTGCGTCTGCGCCGAAACGGCGTGCGGAGCGGCAAGCCCCATCAGGATGATCGCAAAGTACAGTCGAGACCGTTTCAGCACGGCATATTCCTCTTGCATGGCGCAGTTCGGGCAACGCCCGTTTGAAAGACAGGGCGTGCGGCACCCTGAAACCTCCGTGCTCAATACGACATTATGCCCGGCGCAGGCAATAATATGTTGAGTAATTTATTCATGATAAGTTGGGAAATCACAGGTCGTGCTTTTTGCGCGCAACCGCCTGCCGCCTATGGACACCCGCCCCGAAACCGCACTAAGAGAATTGCAACGCATCCGGCACGGGCCGGGCCTTTGCGCCGGTCTTCGCCGTTTTATCCTAAGGGCCAGAGATGATTGACTACAAAGCAGCGCGCACGAAGATGGTGGACAACCAGATCCGTACGACGGATGTGACGTCGCATGAGGTGCTCGACGCCTTCCTGACGGTTCCGCGCGAAGAATTCGTGCCCGCGGCTGTAAAGCCGCTCGCCTATATCGACAACGATATCCAGCTTGCGCCCGGCCGCTTCCTCATGGAGCCGTCGCCGCTCGCCAAGCTGATCCAGCTCGCCGATATCGCCCCGAGCGATATCGTGCTGGAAGTCGGTTGCGGTACTGGCTACGCCTCGGCGCTCCTGTCGAAGCTCGGCAGCTCGGTCGTGGCGCTGGAAAGCGACGCCGAACTTGCCGCGAGCGCGACGGAAACCCTCGCCCGCCTCGGTTATGATAATGTCGCCGTCGTTTCCGGCGACCTCGAGGGCGGATATGCCCCGGAGGCCCCTTACGACGCCGTCTTCGTGCACGGTGCGGTAGAGTTCGTGCCGGAGGCGCTGTTCGCGCAGCTTCGCGATGGCGGCCGCCTCGTCGTGGTCGAGGGCTACGGCAACGCCTCCCAGGCGCGCCTCTATATCAAGGAGAGCGGCCGCGTGGCCGAGCGCAACGCCTTCAATACGGCCGTCAAGCCGCTGCCGGGCTTCCGCAAGGTGAAGGAATTCGTCTTCTGACACTGCTGCATGCAGCGTGAAATCCGAAGGCCCGTCCGCTCATGCGCGGCGGGCCTTTTCCGTTTCCCTTGGCAGCGCAAACAAATCTGTGCATCACTCATGGCATTGTGATTCGCAGCGATTTAGTTCGCCGACGAACTCGCCTAGGGTTTTCGGGATGTCGGGTATGGCTCCGGAGCAATTCCAGCAAAAGCGCATTGCGGTTTTGCAGTCGGAATGCGCTGAACGAGGGGCCGGCTGCGGACGCCGCAGAGAACGGGGATAGAAATGGCTCAGCCGAATGTAGCGCGTGAACCGTCCATGGATGAGATCCTGGCGTCGATCCGCAAGATCATCGAAAACAACGAAGCACAGCCCGACCTTGCCGCCGATGCCGACGAGGACGAGGGCTTTGCGATTACCACCGAGAGCCATGCGAGCCTCATGGATCACCCCGCCGTGGTTGACCGCTTCCATTCGGAAGAGGAGCAGCGCACCGTGGTGCAGCCGTTCCAGCGGAGCGAGCCGGGGCAGGGCAGCCAGCCGGCCCTGTCGCTGGCCGACGTCGCCGCGCGCGTGCGGGCTGCATCCGAGCGCCATGTCGCCGCCAACCGAGAAAATGCAGAGCCGGCCGCCATCGAGCCGGAACCGGTGCGCGAGGAAAGCCCGCTTGTCGCCGCCGGCCTGACCGAGGCGAGCCGTCCTGTTTCCGCCGAAAAGGTGGAGCCTGTCATGGAAGAGACGGTGACCATCGAGCCTGTTCTGGCGATTGCCGAGCCTGCGGCTCCGAGCCGCGATATCGCCGCCCTCGTTTCGCCCGCGGTCGGCGAGCGTGTCGCGCAGTCCTTCGGCGCGCTGGCCGAGGCCATCGACGCCGGCCCGCGCCGCTCCTTCGACGAGATCGCCGAGGACATGCTGCGTCCGATGCTGCAGGAATGGCTCGACGATAATCTGCCGACGCTCGTAGAGCGGCTGGTGCGCGAAGAGATCGAACGGGTGGCGCGCGGCCCGCGCCGCTGACCGACGCCGCCGTTCTTCAAGGAAAAATGGATTGAGCCGCGCCGGAACCCCCGGCGCGGCTTTTCTTCTGGTATTGTTGACTCCACGCCGGCCATCCGGTTTACAAATCCCACCGACAAACAGCAGGCCACGCACGAAAATGCTTGAAAAAAATTATGATTCCGCAGCGGTCGAGCCGCGAATTGCCAAGATGTGGGACGACGCGGACGCCTTCCGCGCCGGCGAGGGGGCAAAGCCCGGCGCCGAGACCTTCACCATCGTCATCCCGCCACCGAACGTGACCGGCTCCCTGCATATGGGCCACGCCCTCAACAACACGCTGCAGGACATCATGGTCCGCTTCGAGCGCATGCGCGGCAAGGACGTGCTGTGGCAGCCGGGCATGGACCATGCCGGCATCGCGACCCAGATGGTCGTCGAGCGCAAGCTTGCCGCCGAAAAGCTTCCCGGCCGCCGCGAGATGGGCCGCGAGGCCTTCGTCGAGAAGGTCTGGGAGTGGAAGGCGGAATCGGGCGGCCTGATCTTCAACCAGCTGAAGCGCCTCGGCGCCTCCTGCGACTGGTCGCGCGAGCGCTTCACCATGGATGAGGGGCTTTCCGAGGCCGTTCTCGAAGTCTTCGTCTCGCTTTACAAGGAAGGCCTGATCTACAAGGACAAGCGCCTTGTGAACTGGGACCCGAAGCTCCTGACCGCGATCTCCGACCTCGAGGTCGAGCAGGTCGAGGTCAACGGCAATCTCTGGCACCTGCGCTACCCGCTGGAGCCGGGCGTCACCTACCAGCATCCCGTCGCCTTCGACGAGGACGGCAAGCCGACGGAATTCGAGACGCGCGATTATCTCGTCGTCGCCACGACCCGTCCGGAAACCATGCTGGGCGACACCGGTATCGCGGTGAACCCGGAGGACGAGCGCTACAAGTCCATCGTCGGCAAGCATGTCATCCTGCCCATCGTCGGCCGCAAGATCCCGATCGTCGCGGATGAGTATCCGGATCCGACCGCCGGCACGGGCGCCGTCAAGATGACGCCCGCGCACGACTTCAACGACTTCGACGTCGGCAAGCGCCACGATCTGCGTCAGGTCAACGTCTTGACCATCGACGGCAGGATCACGATCAAGGACAACGAGGATTTCCTGGAAGGCCTCGATCATCCCGCAGCGCTGCACGGCGCATGGGACGAGCTTGAAGGCAAGGACCGCTTCGAAGCGCGCAAGATCATCGTCACGATTTTCGAGGAGGCCGGCCTTCTCGACAAGATCGAGCCGCACAAGCATACGGTTCCCCACGGCGACCGCGGCGGCGTGCCGATCGAGCCGCGCCTGACCGAGCAATGGTATGTCGATGCCAAGACGCTCGCCCAGCCGGCCATCGCCTCCGTCCGCGAAGGCCGCACCAATTTCGTGCCGAAGAACTGGGAAAAGACCTATTACGAGTGGATGGAGAACATCCAGCCGTGGTGCGTCTCCCGCCAGCTCTGGTGGGGTCACCAGATTCCTGCCTGGTACGGCCCGGACGGTCAGGTCTTCGTGGAGAAGACCGAGGAGGAGGCGCTGCACGCCGCCATCCAGCACTACATCGCCCATGAAGGCCCGTGGAAGGCCTGGGTCGAGGAGAAGCTGGAGAATTTTGCGCCGGGCGAGATCCTGACGCGCGACGAGGACGTGCTCGACACCTGGTTTTCCTCCGCGCTCTGGCCGTTCTCGACGCTCGGCTGGCCGGAACAGACCAGGGAGCTGGAGAAGTATTACCAGACCGACGTTCTCGTCACCGGCTTCGACATCATCTTCTTCTGGGTCGCCCGCATGATGATGATGGGCCTGCACTTCATGAAGGACGAGTTCGGCAATCCGGTCGAACCGTTCCACACTGTCTATGTCCACGCGCTGGTGCGCGACAAGAACGGGCAGAAGATGTCGAAGTCGAAGGGTAACGTCATCGACCCGCTCGAGCTGATCGACGAATACGGTGCGGACGCGCTGCGCTTCACGCTGGCCATCATGGCCGCGCAGGGGCGCGACGTTAAGCTCGATCCGGCCCGTATCGCCGGCTACCGCAACTTCGGCACCAAGCTGTGGAACGCCACGCGCTTTGCAGAGATGAACGGTGTAAAGGCCGATCCGAAGTTCGTGCCGGAGACGGCGTCGCTGACAATCAACCGCTGGATCCTGACCGAGCTTGCCCGCACGGCGCGCGACGTCACCGAGGCCATCGAGACCTACCGCTTCAACGATGCGGCCGGTACGCTCTACCGCTTCATCTGGAACCAGTTCTGCGACTGGTACCTGGAACTCCTGAAGCCGGTGTTCATCGGCGAGGACGAGGCCGCCAAGGCGGAATCGCAGGCCTGCGCCGCCTATGTGCTGGAAGAGACCTACAAGCTTCTCCACCCCTTCATGCCCTTCATGACGGAAGAACTGTGGGCGCATACCGCGGGCGAGGGTGTGACGCGCGACAGCATGATCTGCCACGCTTCCTGGCCGACGCCGGCCTATGCGGACGACGCGGCGGCCGACGAAATCAACTGGCTGGTCGATCTCGTCACCGGCATCCGTTCCGTCCGCGCCGAGATGAACGTGCCGCCGAGCGCGACGGCTCCCCTCGTCGTCGTGGGCGCCAACACGCTGACGAAGGCGCGGCTCGCCACGCACGATTCGGCGATCCGCCGTCTTGCCCGCGTCGAGGACATTCGTCTCGAGGATACCGCCCCGAAGGGCGCCGCGCAGATCGTCGTCGGCGAGGCGACCGCCTGCCTGCCGCTCGGCAGCCTGATCGACCTTGCCGCCGAAAAGGCCCGTCTCGAAAAGGCGATCGACAAGGCGAAGGCGGAGGCAGCGCGCATCGAAGGCAAGCTGTCGAACGAAAAGTTCGTCGCCAACGCCAAGCCTGAGGTGGTCGAGGCCGAGCGTGAGCGCATGGCCGAGCTTGACCAGCAGCTCGCAAGCCTCTCGGTGGCGCTCGCCCGCGTCAGCGAAGCGGGTTGATTCTCCGCTCCCACTGCTGGAAGACCTGAAAACCGCGCCGGAAGCCCCGGCGCGGTTTTCTATTCGCGGAGGGGAATGCAAAATTTCGGTTGTGTTCAAAATGTGACACGATTGTATCCGTGTGCGAGAAAATTCTAAATTTTCCCTGTTTGTAGTTCTTGCGTGGAATTTTATTTCAGTTGCCTTGAGTGTTGAGGGGCTTCAGAAAAATCTTACGTAATTTAATGACTGCTTCCCGCAAATCATCGATGGGAAGTGGGGTTTGCCAAGGCGGCGCGGGTCTTCGATAGTCCTTTTCGGATAGGCGCAGGACGAGGAAACTGTAGTTTGTGCCGGGATTTCGCAGGGGAGGATTTCATGCGTAAGAATAAACTTGGCCTCGGCGCGATGGCGGCGATCTCGCTGCTCGCGGCCACGTCCGCTCATGCCGGCGGTCTGGAGCGTGGCGGCTACAATATCGATCTGCTGTTCGATCCCTCGGACTATGCGGCGGAAGCGGCTGTGACCTATGTTAACCCGCAGCGCAAGCTGAACAATGTGCGCGATAGTGATAGCAGCCTTACTGTCGGAGGTGGCGGTGATGTGAGTGGTCGCCCGAGCAACGGCATCGACGCTACAGAAGGCTATTGGGTCCCGCGCGTCGGGCTCAAGGCCAAGATCGGTGATGCCGTCAACTGCATGGCCGACTATTCTGAGCCGTGGGGCGCGCACTTGAATCAGGGGGGCAACTGGGCCGGCGCGAACGAGAATATCGAAATCAAGATCGACGCCGAAAACTATGCGGCGACCTGCTCCTACTCCTTCGACGTGGGGCCGGGACAATTGCGTCTGATCGGTGGTGGTTTCTATCAGGAGGTATCAGGCTTCCAGGAACGCCTCGTGCTCGCTATTCCGCCCATTTTGGCTCCCATGCTTCCGGGCACAGGCATCGGTCGCCTTGATATGGAGGGCGACGGTTGGGGCTGGCGTGCGGGCGTGGCCTATGAAATCGAGGAATATGCGCTGCGTACGAGCCTCGTTTATAATAGTGCTGTCGATCTGGATAACCTGAGTGGCAGTCTGAATTTGACGCAGATACCGACGGGGAGCGTCTATGCCGGCAAGATTGTTCCGGTCTATGGCTCCGTCAGCCTGCCGGATTCGCTTGAGTTCAAGTTCCAGACTGGCATCGCTCCCAATTGGCTGGCTTTCGGCTCGGTCAAGTGGACTGATTGGAGTCAGCTTCAGAGCATACCCTTCTGTGCCAAGGGAACGGGGCCTTGCGTTCCAGGCCTCCCAACGGGTTCACCGAATCCTGAACTCACCTCGATCGACCTCCTCTATCGTGACGGCTGGACGGTTAGCGGTGGCGTCGGCCACAAGTTCAACGACCAGTGGAGCGGCGCTCTCAGCCTGACCTGGGACCGTGGCGTGAGCACGGGTGTCGGCACGCATACGGATACCTGGACCGTTGGCGCCGGCGTATCCTATGCCGCGACCGAGAATATCGAACTGCGCCTTGCCGGTGCTCTCGGCCTGCTGACGAGCGGTTCGTCCGGCGCGACCACCAGGGACGGTCGTACATACGGTCAGCGCGCATCCTACGACTTCGACAACGACCTCGTGACCGCAATCTCGACCTCGCTGAAGATCAAGTTCTGATCAACGGTACAGGCTGACAAGGATTGGAATCGGGCCTGGCGTCATCGCCAGGCCCTTTTTCTTGGTTAATGTTTTCTTGCCTTCCGGCCCCTTGAATGGGGAAATCACAGCGATGCCTGAAAATATGTGACGGAATCGCAACACATTGTTTTCCAGAGTTTGCTACACCCATGGGCGCGCGTCCAAATGTCCATTTCCCGCCACAAACGGGGCGCAGCGATAGGGACATGTAGACGCGTGGAGCCACGCCAAGGAAACGATGAGCCAGCCGATGTCATTGCTGCCGGAACTGTCGGACGATCGCACGAGACCCGTGCGCTTCCGGCCCGGCGCAAGGAAGAAAGCAAGGCGCGGAATTGTAGACCTGATGCCCAAGTCCGAGTTGATGCCGATGAAAGTAGTGGTAATGGGCCTTTGCCTTTCGCTGTCCTCCTGGATGGCGCCCCAGGCCCTCGCATTCGATCCGCAGTCCGGCGTCAGCAAGGAGAGCGGTCCGTTCGACCTCTTCAAGTTCGGATTCTTCTCCTACAAGGAGGGGCGCAAGGACGATGCCGTCGAGGCCTATCGCTACGCGGCGGAAAAGGGCCATACCGGCTCGCGCTGGGCGCTCGCCAACATGTATGCCGATGGCGACGGTGTGCCGGAGAACGATCTGGAGGCCTTCAAGATCTATAGCGAGATCGCCCAGGCCGGCGTCGAGCCGGGTTCCGAGGATACGGGCTACTTCGCCAATGCGCTGATCGCGCTCGCCAGCTACTACCGTCGCGGCATTCCCGACAGCCCCGTCAAGATCGATCTCGCGCAGGCGCGCCAACTCTATTTCCAGGCGGCCTCCGCCTTCGGCATTCCGGAAGCCCAATTCCAGCTCGGCCGCATGATGCTGACGGGCGAGGGCGGCTCCGTCAGCGTGCATCAGGCCAAGAAGTGGCTGAACCGCGCGCGCAGCAAGGGCCATGCCGGTGCCATGGGCCTCTTCGGCAACATCATCTTCCAGGAGGGCGACGCCGCCCGGGGCCTCGCTTTCATGACGGCCGCTCTCGACCATTGCCCGCCGAAGGACTGTGGCTGGCTGCAGGCCAATCAGGAAGAAGCCTTCTCCGTCGCCAGCGAGGCGGATCGCCGCAAGGGCGTCGCGCTCGCGCAGAATATCCGGGCCAATCCCGAGGAATAAAGAGCCCGCCCGCAGGCGGCCGGTGCAGCGGCGGGGCTTCAGTCGGCTCCTTCGTCATGTCGGGGGAGGCTGCCCCGAACATCTGCAACATCTCAGCTCTTCGCTGTATCGATAGATACCCGGCACGAGGCCGAGGATGGCGGCGCTCTGTAAGGCTTGCCCGGCCTCAGGCCGCGAAATCCAGCACCGCCACCACCGGAACGTGGTCCGACGGCTTTTCCCAGTTGCGCACATGCTTCTCGATGCCCGTCGAGACGAGGCGGTCGGAGGCTTCGGCCGACAGCATGAGATGGTCGATGCGGATGCCGTTGTTCTTCGGCCAGCACCCCGCCTGGTAATCCCAGAATGTATAAAGCGGCGCGGCATCCGTGGAAGCGCGGACGGCATCGGTGAGACCGAGATTTTCGAGGCGGCGGAAGGCCTGGCGGGTCGGCGGCAGGTAGAGCGCGTCCTTCTCCCACACCTTCACGTCCCAGCAGTCGTGCGGCTCGGGAATGACATTGTAGTCGCCGGCGAGAATCAGCGGTTCCTCCAGCGCGAGCCGGTCCTCGGCGAAGGCGGCGAGTCGGTCCATCCACGAGAGCTTGTAGGGATATTTCACCGGATCGTCCGGCGGGTTGCCGTTCGGAAGATAGAGGCAGCAGAAACGGATGACGCCG
>Ga0209793_1000882_pt1 | contig 24406 bp, 20 predicted proteins | sample EBPBio122009_DNA_FD_185863 | JGI IMG/M metagenome (GOLD analysis project Ga0209793, IMG submission 185863) | Wastewater treatment Type I Accumulibacter community from EBPR Bioreactor in Madison, WI, USA - Reactor 1_2/2/2009_ DNA (SPAdes) (version 2) | ecosystem: Engineered > Bioreactor > EBPR >... | reverse complement strand
CACCCGGTACCAGCGCGCGCCGGGCTCGTCGCCGGGCTTTATCGACTGCGTCAGCCGGAATTCGCCCTCGCCGTCGCGGCCGTCCTTGAGCTTGGCGACCAATCCCGACACGACCGGTCCGGCTTCCGGATTGTCGGCGAGCAGGCCATCGACCGTTCGCACATCGCCCGCCGTCACCGCGCCGGTCAGTTCGGCGAACGAGCGGTTGGCGTAGATGATCCGGTTCTTCGCATCGGTCACCAGCAGGCCCTGGGGCATCGAATCGATATAGGCCTTGGACAGTTCGTCGCTGGTCGAGCGGGGCGCAATCTGGACAAAGCCGATGGCCGTTGCGAACAGATAGCCGACGCCGATCATCGCCAGCACGCCCAGCATGCCAAGCAGGAACGGATCGCCGAGGCGGCCGCGAAACATCGAGAACGCGACCGCAGCCGCAATCAGCACGACGATAAAGACGATCAGGCGCGTTGCGGCGCCCGGGCGTGAACTTTGATCGATGACTGGCGCGGGATATGTGTCGCGGCTTTTGTCCTTGGCCATTCCTGCCTTGCCCTAACGGGTGGCCGCAACGGGCCAGTTTGAGCCGCTTGAATCACATTCTCGCCACTGCGGAAAGGCCCAGCGGTCCTGATCGACGCATTTTTCGCCACGGTCGCGGGGTTGCGGGCCGTTGGTCGGCATGTCTACACTATTTAGGGACCGGATGGGGAGGCCGCAGTGCTGGACTGGCTTCGAGACAATTTGCCGGAGCGTTACGCTGACGCCATCTTGTGGGTTTTGCTGGCGCTGCTTCTGTTTTTCATCTTGCTGGTGGTGATACGGACCTTGCGCAGTTTCCGCAGCGGGACGTTTGTCCTTGGCGGCCGCAACCGCCGCACCCGTCTGGCGGTGATGGACGCAACGCCTGTCGACAGCCGGCGTCGTCTGGTTCTGGTGAGACGCGACGACGTCGAGCATCTGATTCTGATCGGCGGGCCGACGGACGTGGTCGTCGAGCAGGATATCCGCATGTTCCCCCGTGTCGCGCGTTCCCCCGATGCCCAGGCGCACGAGGCGGAACCGCATCGCGAACAGTCGCGGCAGCCTGCGCTCCAGCCGACTGCGCCCCGCAAGGTCGAGCCGCCTCGTCCGGTCGTTGCCGCAAGGCCGGCCGCACCCGTCTCGCCACAGTCCCATGCCCGATTGCCGCCGGCGACGATACCGATGTCGCCGCCGCCGGCTCCGCCGCCCGCAAGACCGGCAGCGGCCCAGTCATCGGCGCCGATCAAGCCGGCCGCAGCCGCGCCTGCCCGGCCCGCTGCTGCGAGCCACGACGACCTGTTGCACGAAGACCTTGAAATTACGCTCGACGAGCCGCTCGCGCCGAAGGCCCAAAAACCGTCGGCGGATGAGGAGATGACGCGCCTCCTCGGCGAACTGTCACAGCGCAAATAGCCCGCCGCGATTGGCTCGGGACTCAATCGTCCCGATAGACCTTTTCCCGGCGCTCATGGCGTTCCTGCGCTTCAATCGACAAGGTCGCGATCGGACGCGCATCCAGCCGCTTGAGCGAGATCGGCTCGCCGGTTTCCTCGCAATAGCCGTAGGTTCCGTCGTCGAGCCGGGTCAGCGCCGCGTCGATCTTTGCAATCAGCTTGCGTTGCCGGTCGCGAGCGCGCAACTCGATAGCCCGGTCTGTCTCCGACGAAGCGCGGTCGGCAAGGTCCGGATGATTGGCGTTTTCCTGCTGCAGGACTTCCAGCGTTTCGCGTGCTTCGCGCAGGATGTCGCTCTTCCAAGCGATCAACTTGGACCGGAAATATGCCTTCTGCCGATCATTCATGAACGGCTCGTCATCCAAGGGAACGTATTTGTCGCTTGAATTCGAGCTCATCGATTCACCCCATGAATGCTACCCGGCGCCTATATATTCTCGGCCAAAGCATGGCACAAGCACAAAGGCACGCCCCGTCACGCAATTGTCAGACCACTCCACCTGTCCGATTCTGGAACAGTGAAAGTCTTTGAAAAGCTTTGACTTCATTGATGTTTGTGACCGACAGCAGATGGGTTCGGCGCGCCGGCGCGTTGTTCGCGTCATCCACTTGCTTTTCAGATTGCGCGCGGACGAACCAGACACTAGATCGTTTCATGGTTGGATGGAAACACTCTGCCGGCGGGCATTCGGCGCAGGATCTAAGGCTCCGGAAAGGGTCGGGCTGGCCGCCCGGCCAAGCCGGAGCCCGATGAAATCGAGCCCTGTGAACCCGTCCGCAGCGGTTGCCGCTGACTGTCGCCCGCGGCGTCAGGCGGGTCGTCTCGCCACCGGCGAAACGACGCAAGGCGACAAACTGCTCAATCGTGCGTCCACGCGCGTCGGAGAATCGTTTTGATGGCCAGCCTGCTTTTGTTGAGACATGCGCGCGCGGCCTGGGCGGAACCGGGGATGCGCGACTTTGACCGCCCGCTCGACACCACCGGACGCGTCGACGCCGACGCAATGGGGGCTGTGCTTGCGATCAGCGGCACGACGCCCGATCTGGTCGTCTGCTCCGGCGCACGGCGGGCGCGCGAGACCTGGGAGGCGGTCGCCAAGCATCTTCATCCGACCTGCCAGGCGATATTCACCGATGAGTTGTATGCAACAGACGCGGCCGGCTATCTCGCCCTCATCCGCAGCCACGCCGGTTCGAAAGCGCTGATGCTGGTTGGCCACAATCCGATGATAGAGGACGTCTGTTTCGCCATTGCGACGGATGGCGACCAGGCTGCAAAGGACGCCCGCGCCGGCGGCTTTCCGGCCTGCGGTCTGGCACTGATCGACATGCGCGGCTCGCTGGCGGACGCCGCGCCCGGCGTCGGCTTCCTCGAAGCCTTTCACTCGCCGACCGAGTTCTGAACAAGAGCAGGAAGACCCTTGGCCTCTCCCACATCGATCGCCGACGAAGCCCTGATCGCCCTGGACACGCTCACCGGTCGCATCGCCGGGCTCAGCCAGCCTTCGGTGCGGCTCGGCGTCACCGGCCTGTCGCGGGCCGGCAAGACCGTCTTCATATCCTCGCTGGTGCACAATCTGATCCACGGCGGACGCCTGCCGTTGTTCGAGGCGCAGAAGTCGGGCCGCATCTCGAAAGCCGTGCTGCAGCACCAGCCCGACGACGACGTCCCGCGGTTTCAGTACGAGGACCATATCGCGGCGCTGGTCGACCAGCGCATCTGGCCCGAATCCACCCGCGCCATCTCGCAACTGCGGCTGGTGATCGACTATCAGTCGGCGTCGGGCTGGGGGCGCATGTTCTCGTCGGGCAGTCTGGCGGTCGATATTGTCGACTATCCGGGCGAATGGCTGCTTGACCTGCCGCTGCTCGGCAAGAGCTACGAGACTTTTTCGCGCGAATCCTTCGAACTGGCGGATCTGAATTCCCGGTCCGATCTTTCGTTGGAATGGCGCGCCGCCGCCGCTGCGGTCGACCCCAACGGAGACGCCGACGAGATGGCGGCGCGCGGCCTCGCCGAAAAATTCACCGCCTATCTGCGCGCCTGCAAGGCCGATTCGCGCGCACTCTCGACCTTGCCCCCCGGCCGCTTCCTGATGCCCGGAGACATGGAAGGCTCGCCTGCCCTCACCTTTGCGCCGCTTGCCGCGCTGGGGCCAGGCAGCGCCAGGCCCGGTTCATTGTGGGCGATGATGCAGCGGCGCTACGAATCCTACAAAACCCATGTCGTGAAACCGTTCTTTCGCGAACACGTCGCCCGCCTCGACCGGCAGATCGTGCTGGTCGACGCGCTCCAGGCGATCAATGCCGGCGCCGCGGCGGTGGCGGACCTCGAACGGGCGCTGGCCGAAATCCTCGCCTGTTTCCGTCCGGGATCGCGAAACCTCCTCACCGGCCTGTTCAGCCGCCGCATCGACCGCATCCTGGTCGCCGCGACAAAAGCCGACCATCTGCACCACGAAAGCCACGACCGACTGCAGGCGATCGTGCGCCGCCTGACCCAAAGCGCCGCCGCGCGCGCCGACCTGACCGGCGCCGATGTCGAGGTTTTGGCGATGGCCGCGGTGCGGGCCACTCGCGAGGGAACCGTCAAGCAGCGCGGCGAGACGCTGCCGGTCATCATCGGCATCCCGATCAAGGGCGAAACCATCGGCGGCGAGGTGTTTGACGGCGAGACCGAAACCGCCATTTTCCCCGGCGACCTGCCGGTCAAGCCCGATGTCGTGCTCGATCCGGCCAGCAAGGGCCTCGACATCCGCTTTGTCCGCTTCCGCCCGCCGAAGCTCGAAAGAAGCGCCGACGGACTGAAACTGTCGCTGCCAAACATCCGGCTCGACCGGGCGCTGCAGTTTCTGCTTGGAGACAGACTGTCATGACGGACCGCCGCCAGCCCCAGGCGTTCAAGGTGGAGCCCGAGGAGGTCCGGCCAAAGGCCTCCGCCGCTCAGCCGCGCAAGCCACGGGCGACGCCCGCAACCGAGGCCGTGGTCGTCACCCCGGCGGAGATCGACGTTTTCGACAATGACGGGCTCGATCCGCTCGCCCCGCCGGCGCCGCTCGCGCCGCGCCGTGGCGCCGGTCTCGGCACGGTGTTTTTTGGCGCCGTCGGAGCGCTGATCTCGCTTGCGATCGGCTTGTGGACCGAACGTCTGGTCCGCGAGCTGTTTACCCGCAACGAGTGGCTGGGCTGGTTTGCGCTGGTGCTGGCGGCGATCGCACTGCTTGCGCTGCTGGCCATAGTCGTCCGGGAAGGCTACGCCATCGCCCGCCTCGCCTCGGTCGAGACGCTGCAGAAGCGGGCCGCGCAGGCCGCCGCGTCGAACAATGCCAAGGAAGCCCGCGCCGCGGTCGCCGACCTCGTCGTTCTGGTCGGAAAGATGCCCGCCACCGCAGCCGGGCGTCGCGCCGTTGTCGAACTCAAGGGCGACGTCATCGATGGCGCCGACTTCATCCGCTACGCCGAGGCTGAAATCCTGTCTCCTCTCGATGAGGACGCGAAGGCCCTCGTCCTCGACGCCGCCAAACGGGTGTCAGTGGTCACCGCCGTCAGCCCCCGCGCCCTTGTCGACCTGGTCTACGTCTTTTGGGAATCGGCGCGTCTGATCCGCCGATTGTCCGAACTCTATGGCGGACGGCCCGGCAATTTCGGCTTCTTCCGGCTGGCGCGCAGCGTCCTCTCCCATCTCGCCGTCACCGGTTCGATCGCCGCCGGCGACAGCCTGGTCCAACAACTTGTCGGCCACGGCCTTGCCGCGCGGCTGTCGGCAAAGCTCGGCGAAGGCGTCGTCAACGGCATGATGACGGTGCGAATCGGCATTGCGGCGATGGAAACGGTGCGGCCGTTTCCGTTCAACGCGGTGAAGCGGCCTGGCATGTCCGACTTCCTGTCGGCGCTGACCGCGTTCACCGTCAGGAAGTCCCAGCCGGCGGACCGCGACAAGGAATGATATTGCGCTTGCCCAAGTCCACGCGCATGGTGCATGGACGGCGGCAGTGACGAAGCATTAACCAATCTTGGCCATTGTCGAACCACGCCTGATTGCCCAACATTTCGCCGGAAACCTGTCCATGAAACGTGCATCGACGATCGCAGTGACGGCCTTGTCGCTCATGTCCGCCGGATCGATCGCCACGCCGTCGGCTGCGGCCGATGGCGACGCAAAATTCTTCCGCTCGGTGGAAGGCGTCTGGACCGGCCCTGGCGAGATCGTCGCCGGCAAATACAAGGGCACCAAGTTCACCTGCAAGCTCAACGGCACGACTCCGAACGGCAAGGTCGGCATGACACTCGACGGCGCCTGCCGAGTCGGCGTCTTCTCGCAGCGCATGGCGGCGACGATCGTGCGCACCGGCTCGACCTATCGCGGCAAGTTTCTCGATGGCGCCGGCGGCGAGGGTCTCGACATAGTCGCGGGCAATGTCGACGGGCAACGGGTCACCATGTCGATTTCGCGCAAGCAGCTGAACGGCGCGATGATGGCCCGCATCCAGGGTGACAATGTCATGAATGTCAGCGTCGCGGTCCGGGTCGACAGCAAGATGGTCCGCGTCATCGCGATGGATCTGAAGCGGGTCGACGACGGCCCGGTCGGCGCGGTCGCCTCCGAATAGGGCCAATCCGCCTCACTTGCATCGATGTTTTGCCCGGCGCATGCTGTTTTGATGAACCGTGCGCCTTCCGTCATTCTGGCAGCCATTGGCTTGTCAGCCTTTCTCGTCTGCGCTGCGTCGGCGGCGAGCGTATCGCGTAGCTACAGCTATTTTCCGGTGCGCGGGGCGACCTTGCAGGACCTCCAGGAAGACATGGAGCGGCGCGGCCCCGAAGTGCAGAGCACCGGGCGCCGCCATCCCGGCGCCACCCGGCTCGAATTCAAGGATCGCATCCGCTACCGTTCGGAAAAGGGAAAATGCCGGGTTCTGTCGGTCGCCATCTCGGTCAGGGCGCGCATCATCCTGCCGCGCTGGGTGCGCCGCAGCTCCGGCAGCCCCGAAACCAGGCAGGTGTGGGATGCGCTGTCGTCCGATATCAAGCGACACGAGGAAAGCCACGTCTCGATCGCCAAGAATCATGCGCGCGACATGGAACAGTCGATCGCCGGCATCCCGCCGCAGAACAATTGCGACCTTGTCGAGGCGCTGGCGCGCAAGGCCTTGGCCGACGGATTGATGCGCCACGACGCCGAACAGGCCCGGTTCGACTTGATCGAGGGCAAGAATTTCTCCGCGCGGCTCGAACGGCTGATCCGCTATCGCGCCGGGCAGTGACGCGCGTCTTCAGCCCTGGCGTTCGGGGATCGAGACCACCAGCCCGTCAAGCTCGTCCCTGACCCGGATCTGGCACGACAGCCGCGACGTCGGCCGCACATCGTAGGCGAAGTCGAGCATGTCTTCTTCCATCGCCTCGGGCGGACCGACCAGTTCGGTCCAGGCTTCGTCGACATAGACATGGCACGTCGCGCAGGCGCACGCGCCGCCGCATTCCGCCTCGATGCCGGGAATGCCTTGCCGGATGGCGTTTTCCATCACGGTGGAGCCGTTTGCGGCGTCCACATCGAATCGGGCGCCGTCAAAGGCGATATAGGTCAGCTTGGTCATGGGATCGGACCGTGAGGATCGGCAAAGCCTGCAAATAGGTAGTCCGGCCCTGCCCTGTCAACCGCGCCCCGGCCGCGTCAGCGGCTGATCGAGGCGACGAAGTCGCTGACCTCGTCGATACGCTTGAAAAGCGCCGCCGCCAGCGACTTGTCCTGTGGATTGCGTTCGACCGCCGTCGCCGCTTCCGCCACCGCGAAGGCGCCGACGCCGCCCGCCGAGCCGCGCAGCCCGTGCGCCATCATCACGCGTTCGTCGCGTCCCGACGCCGTCAGCCGCTCGCGCACTGCCTGAGCCTGCTGCACGAACATCGCAAGCACTTCCTGTTCCAGGTGCCGATCGCCAAACGTCTGCTTGCCCAGATGCACCAGATCGATCGGACGCACTTTTGTGCTCTTTGGCGCCTCTCCGCCGGGCGCGGCGAAGGCGATGGTCGACAAACTCAGGGGACTCATGAAACGGCTCTCAAACGACAGCGACAGGCCGCGCAACCTAACGGAACTGGATGGAAATCCCGTTAATAACCCCGGCGTGTCGAAATTTCGGCATGGTCGCCGTAATTAACCCTATGTTTAAAGTTTTACGCACAGCCGGGATTGTCGGTATCAATTGACCGTCCCCGGAACTAAAATACGACAACAGGAAGTTTTACCTGAGCGCGGGCTGGTGGGACCGAAGTCGGTGGGGACCGCGCGGAGTAAGAGGGTACCAACGCATGGCGCGCACACCGACGTCCAAGAACGCGACTCCGAAGAATTTCGACCAGGAGCTTGAGAAAGCCCTGGATCTTGATCTGTCGAACGATTTCGGTTCGGGCGGCGATATCGACTTCGCCGCATCGATGGACGATCTTGAAGCGCAGATTTCCCAGGCGGCCGACGAATTGGCGCGCAACTCGGCCCCGCCGCCTGCCGCCGCCTCCACCACATCGAAGGCAAAGGCCGAGGCCGCTCCTCCTGCCAGGTCCGCCGCGCAAAAGCCCGCCAAGGCGCCGGCTGCCAAGCCCGCCTCCCAGGAAATTCTGCGTCCCGTCGAGGATCCCGCGGAGACGCCGGTGTCCTTGCAACCGGCCAATGACGACCGGCAAAAAAACCTCCGCCGTCCCGCCCAGTTCGTCGCGCAGTCGTCCAGTTCGACGGTGAACTGGACGATCGGCCTGCTCAGCGTCATGTGGATCGCGGGCGGCATTGCGCTTGCGCACGCTCTCTATGCGCCCGGCATCTGGCAGATTCGCAGTTTCTCGGCACTGCTCGCCCTGCCGCAGGCGATCGGCATCGCGGTCGGCGTCATCGTCCCGGTTCTGCTGTTCTGGGCGTTCGCGGCGATGATCCGCCGGGCGCAGGAAATGCGCGCCGCCGCGCAGTCTATGACCGAAATGGCGTTCAAGCTGTCGGAGCCCGACACGATGGCGCAGGATCGCCTGATGACGGTCGGCCAGATCGTGCGCCGCGAGGTCCAGGCGATGGGCGAAGGCATTGAGCGCACGCTCGCCCGCGCCGTCGAACTCGAAACACTCGTCCACACCGAGGTCAATGAGCTCGAACGCGCCTACAACGAAAATGAATTGCGAATCCGTGCTTTGGTCGACGGTCTTGGCACCGAGCGTGAGGCGGTCATCAGCCATGCCGAGCGTGTCCGCGCGTCGATTTCGGGCGCCCATGAACAGCTGAAGGAACAGCTTTCGTCGTCGAGTTCGGTCATTCTCGACAGCGTCAAGGGCGCGTCCGGCGAATTGAACGCGATGATCCTGCAGTCGGGCAACACCCTTGTCGACCGCATCAATGAATCCGGCCACTCGATCTATTCCGCCATCGACCAGCGCATGGACGACATTTCCGATCGTATCGTCACCTCCGGCGAAGCCTTCGCCAGCCTGCTCGACACGCGCATCGCCTCCTTGACCGACACCACCGACGAAGCCGCTCGGTCGCTTGGCGGCCTGCTCGACGAACGCGCCACCGGCATGGTTTCACTGCTCAACGGGGCGTCGCAGTCGCTCGCCGAGCAGTTCGACACGCGCCTTGCCGGCGTCGAGAATTCCCTGATCTCGCGCGGCCAGACGCTGCTCGCAGAATTCGAAACCCGCGCCGCGGCGATCGACCAGGGCTCGGAACGGATGAATTCGGCGCTCGACGCCCGTCTTTCCGGCATCCAGAACACGCTGGCCGAGCACGGCCAGTCGATCCTGGCCGAGTTCCAGACACGCGCCGAGGCGCTCGACAAGGGCGCCGAGCGCCTAAACCATGCGCTCGACGCCCGCGCCCGCCAGATCAACGAATCGCTGGTCGAGCGCGCCCGTGAAATCTCCGGTGCGTTCGGCGCCGGCCGCGACCAGCTCAACTCGCTGATCGACGAGACCAAGTCCCGGATCGGCACCGACATGGCCGACCTGGTCCTGTCGACGTCGACCATGCTCGAATCCCGCGCCAACGACTTCAGCACACGCCTCGAATCCGGCCGCCAGGTCATCGCCTCGGCGCTTGACGCCGATCTGCTTCGACTTGCAGACGCCCGCACGGCGCTTGACGAGACTGTCAGCTCGCACGCGATGAAACTGGCGGAAGGCCGCACCTATCTCGCCGGCATCCTGTCGGACGACATGGATAAGCTCGCCGCAATCCGGTCCGACATCGACAGCAGCGCGCAGCGCCACGCCCAGATGCTGGCCGACGGCCGCGACGCGCTCGCCGGCACGCTCGACGCAGACCTGCAGCGTCTGGCCGAAACGCGCGCCGAAATTGACCGTCGTATCGAGGAGCACACCCAGGTGCTCGAACGCGGCCGCTCGATCCTGAGCGACGCGCTCCAGGACGACATGCGCTCCATCGAAGTGGCGCGCGCCGAGATCGACCGCCGCATCGAGGAGCACACCACCATCCTGTCCGACGGCCGCGGCAAAATGTCGAAGGCGCTGGAAGACGATCTGGTTCGCCTTGAGGAAGCCCGCGCCGCCATCGACGTCTCGGTCGGCCGCCATGTCGACAAGCTGGCCGAAGGCCGCAACATCATGGCCCGCGCGCTTGAGGACGACCTCGAAAAGCTCGGCGCCACCCGCAACACCATCGACGAGGCCATCATGGCCAGCATCGACCGGCTGGCGGGCGGCCGCATCGAGATCAGCGACGCCATTTCCGGCGAAGTCGCCCGCGTCGAGGAAGCATTCCGCAGCCAGATCGGCGCCATCGAGGACCGCACCCGCGGCGTCGAGCTGGCGATCACTTCGGGCGTCGAGAATGTCCGCACCGCGCTCGAGCGCAGCGCCGGCGCGCTGGCCGGCGCCCTGCGCGACCGTGTGCTGGAGATCACCGCCGCCCTCACCGACGACGCCAACCGCGCCTTCACCGACGCCGACGCCAAGGTGGCCGAGCGCATCGATCTGGCGAACGCGGCCTTTGCGGCGCGCGCGTCGGAACTGTCAAAAACATTCGAGCAGGCCGACAAGGCCATCGTCGAGCGCATCGACTACGCCAGCGCCGCGATTTCGGCCCGCACCGGCGAACTCGGCCAGACCTTTGAAAAGGCCGACCAGGCCATGGCCGACCGCATCGAACTCGCCAGCGCAGCAATTTCGGCCCGCGCCGGCGAACTCGGCCAGACCTTCGACCAGGCGGACGAGACGCTGAACAGACGCATCGGCGCCGCCGCCGAAATGCTGTCGTCGCGCGCCGTCGAGTTCAGCGACGCCTTCGAAGCCGCCGAACGCCGCATCGCCATCCAGATCGAAGCAAGCGCCGATCAGCTGGCCGGTCGCGTCGGCGACGTCGTCGGCGCGTTCGAGAACGTCGACCGCCAGCTTGCCGAGCGCACCAACCTGACGTCGGCCGAAATGGCCGATCGCGCCCGCTCGATCGAAGACGCCTTGCACAATCTCGAGAACCGCCTGTCCGACAGCGCCAATTCGGTGATCGCAAACGTTGAAATCCAGGTCGACGCCGTCGAGCGTCGCCTGGCTGAAGGCGCCGAGATCGTCGGCCAGAAGCTCGTCGACCAGGTCGCCGTCTCCGAGGCGCAGCTCGCCTCGCGCGCCAATGTGATCGCCGAGACGTTTGCCGCGGTGAACACTCACATCGGCCAGCGCACCAACGAGGCCGCCGCCAGCTTCGACAAGCACACCCGCGACCTGAACGACATGCTCGCGGCCCGCACCGCCGAAATCGGCCGCGTCCTCGACGAACAGGCGCGCCCGCTGGTGGCGAAATTCGCCGAAAGCGGCGGCGAACTGCAGCAGAGCCTGGAGGCGGCGACACACGCCGCATCCGAGCGGCTGCGCAGCGAAAACGCCGCGCTGGTCAACGCGCTTGCCTCGCGCACCGCCGAGACCCTGTCGGCGGTCGAAGGCGCCCGCGTCAGCCTGTCCGACAATGTCAATGACCTGCTGCAGCGCCTCACCGCGTCGAGCTCGTCGCTCGGCCAGCTGATCAACGCCGCCCAGTCGAATCTCGGCGAACTCGAGGACCGGCTCGCCGGCACGACGCAGTCGTTCGCGGCGACCACCGAGAAATCGGCCCAGACATTCGCAAGCTCTGCGCGCATCATCGACGTCAACGCCACGCGCCTGACCGACCTGTCTTCGAAGACGCTGAAGGACATCGCGGCCATCGCGCATCGCTTCGACGATCACAGCCGCGTCCTCAACAGCGCCTCCGACCTGCTTGGCTCGGCCCAGTCCAACCTGGCTTCGACGCTCGACGAGCGCCAGGCGGCGCTGGAAACCCTGGCCGTCAATCTGGTCAAGAAATCCGACGACATCGAAGGCGTCATGCGCGCCTTCGAGGAACTGATCGGCAAGACCTTCGAAAAAGCCGAGGGACGCACCCGCCAGGCGACCGACAATATGCGCTCGGCCATCGGCGAGGTCGTTGAAGGCGCAACCCAGCGTTTTGCCGACGCCACGCAGGAGATCCGCCGCACCGCCAGCCTGATCCGCTCGGAACTGGAGGAAACCCGCTCCGAACTGCGCAAGGGCGTGCTCGACTTGCCGGAAGAGACCAAGGAAACGACCACGGCGATGCGCCGCGCCGTCTCCGAGCAGATCAACGCTCTCAAGGAGTTGTCTGACATCGTCGCCCGTTCGGGCCGCTCCGCCTCCGAGCAGCCTGCCGCCGCGCGCCGCGCCGCGCCGGCGCCCGCTCCCCGCCCGGCGGCCCCGCCTGTGGCCGAGCGCGCGGTCGCGCCTGCGCCGGCTCCCGTCGCCCCCGAGCCCGCGGCCCAGGTCAGGCAGACGCCTGCGCCGGCCTCGCGCCCCGCCCCGGCCGCCAGACAGCGCCCGCAGGCGGAAGCGCCCCGCCAGGCCGGCGGCTGGGTCAGCGACCTGCTGCGCCGCGCGTCCGACGAACCGGCGGCGCGCACCGCGCCCGCCCAGCCCGCAGCCGCGCCGCGTTCGCCGCTGCATGTGGTCGAATCGCTCAATTCGCTGTCGGTCGACATCGCCCGCGCCATTGACCACGACGCGTCGATCGAGCTTTGGGAGCGCTATCGCCGCGGCGAGCGCAACGTTTTCACCCGCCGGCTCTATACGCTCAAGGGCCAGCAGACATTTGACGACATCCGCCGCAAATATCAGACCGAGCCCGACTTCCGCGCGGCGGTAGACCGCTATTGCGACGATTTCGAGCGGCTGATCGCCGACGTCACCCGCAATGACCGCGACTCGATGATGGCGCAGACCTACCTCTCCTCCGACACCGGCAAGGTCTACACCATGCTGGCGCACGCCAGCGGCCGGCTGAAATAGCGGACTGGCTTTGTCGCGGCGCCCCCGGCGTCAGCCAGGTCAATCGAAAAAGCCCTCGCCACGGCGGGGGCTTTTTCTTGTCTTCGGCTGGCCGGAATTGTCACTGCCGTGGCCGCGCTTGGGCGGAGCCTTCGATGTCCCCCCCGCGCGGTGATTCAGTTGGCGGCCACGACTGCCGAGAGCGGGCGCTAAGCCCGACCGCAGCTCAGCAAAAAAGCCCCGCCGGAGACCGGCGGGGCTTTTCTCGTCATCATGCCGGGCGCTATGCGGCCGGCGACCTTGTGCGGTCAGTTCTTCGGCAGCTGGTCGTCGACGCCGGCGACGTAGAAGTTGAGGCCAAGCAATTCGCCGTCGGGCGCGACCGCGCCGGCGGCCAGCCATTCCGAGCCGTCCTGCTTCTTGATCGGGCCGGTGAACGGGTTGAACGAGCCGCTCTTGATCTTGGCTTCGGTCTCTTCCGCCACCTTCTTCACGTCGTCGGGCATGTTCAGGTAAGGCGCCATTACGACATGGCCTTCCTTCATGCCGCCCCAGATGTCGATCTGCTTGTAGGTGCCGTCCATCAGCGCCTTGACGCGCTCGGTATAGTAGGGACCCCAATTGTCTACGATCGCGGTGAGCTGTGTCTCGGGGCCGAACTTGATCATGTCAGACGCCTGCCCGAACGCCTTCACCTTGCGCTCGGCGGCAACCTGCATCGCTGCGGTCGAGTCGGTGTGCTGGGTGATGATGTCGACGCCCTGGTCGAGCAGCGCCTTGGCGGCGTCGGCTTCCTTGCCCGGGTCGAACCAGGTATTGGCCCACACGACCTTGACCTTGAAGTCGGGGTTGATCGACTGCGCGCCGAGCACGAATGCGTCGATGCCCATCACCACTTCGGGGATCGGGAACGAGGCAATGTAGCCGGCGACGCCCTTCTTCGACATCTTGGCGGCGATGACGCCCTGCACGTAGCGGCCCTCATAGAACCGCGAATTGTAGGTCGAGACGTTCTCCGTGTCGCGCTTGAAGCCGGTTGCGTGCTCGAACTTCACGTCCGGAAATTTTGCCGCAACCGCATTGGTGGCGTCCATATAGCCGAACGAGGTGGTGAAGATGATCTTGCAGCCGGAGCGGGCGAAATTGGTGATCGCGCGTTCGGCGTCCGCGCCTTCCGGCACGCTTTCCAGATAGGCGATCTCGACCTTGTCCGCACCGCCGAGATTCTTCTGCATCTCGAGCGCGCCCTGGTGGTGCTGATAGGACCAGCCAAAGTCGCCGATCGGGCCGACATAGATGAAGCAGGCCTTCATCTTGTCCTGAGCCATCGCGCCGCTCGACGCGACGATTGCCGCTGCGCTGGCGGCCAGTGCAATTAGCAGTTTTCTCATGTGTTCGTCCTCTGTGGTTCAAGCCTTCCGGGCTCCCGGTCTGGCCGTCTCTTACCGATCCGGCACGAATGGTTTGCCCAAACTTGCGGGCGTATTGATCAACGTCATGCGACGATTGCGCGAGATAAGCACAAGCACGACCACTGTCGCCAGATAGGGCAGCGAAGAAAGAAACTGCGCCGGCACCGATTTCAACAGTTCGAGCAGCCAGCGGCCGGATTCCGAAACCAGCCACATCGGGCCCGACCCGACCGGAATGTCGCTGACCGCCAGCGCCTGCACATGCAGTTGCGCGATGGTGATCGCGCCGAACAGATAGGCGCCCAAGAGCACTCGCCACGGCCGCCAGGACGCAAACACCACAAGGGCCAGCGCGATCCAGCCGCGCCCCGCCGTCATGTTCTCGATCCACTGTGAGGTGTAGACGAGGCTCATCTGCGCTCCCGCCAGTCCGGCGCAGGCGCCGCCGAACGCCACCGCCGCGTAGCGGATCGGGATCACCTTGATGCCGAGCGCATGCGCCGCGGTGTGGCTGTCGCCGATCGAGCGCAGCGTCAGGCCGGCGCGAGTGCGAAACAGGAACCAGCTGACCACGGCGACCAGCACGATCGAAATGTAGAACAGCGGATCCTGTCCGAACAGGAAACGTCCCATCGGCAGGTCGGTCAGGCCCGGAATGTGGATCGCCGTCAGCTTGACGCCCGGTTGCCCGACAAAGGCGGTGCCGATCATGCCCGACAGGCCGATGCCGAGCAGCGTCAGCGCCAGACCGGTCGCCACCTGGTTGGTCGCCAGCGTCAGCGCCAGGAACCCGAACAGAAGCGAAAACAGCGCCCCGACGATCACCGCGGCCAGCACCCCGAGCCATGGATTACCGGTCGCCAGCGCCGCGCCGAAACCGGTCACCGCGCCCATCAGCATCATCCCCTCGACGCCAAGGTTCAGCACGCCCGAACGTTCGACCACCAGTTCGCCGATCGCCGCGATCAGCAGCGGCGTCGCGGCGGTGGCGATGGTCAGCAGGATCGATTCAAACATTGCCCTTGGCCTCCGTCGCGTCCCGGACCGCACTGACAAAACGGATGCGATAGTGAATCAGCGTGTCGCAGGCGAGCACGAAGAACAGCAGCAGTCCCTGCAGCGCCCGCACCACCTTGTCCGACACGCCGACGGAAATCTGCGCCGCTTCGCCGCCCAGATAGGTCAGCGCCAGCAGCAGGCCGGCGGCGATGATGCCGAGCGGGTTCAGCCGCCCCAGAAACGCGACGATTATGGCGGCGAAACCGTAACCGGGCGAGATCGACGGCTGCAGCCGACCGATGGCGCCGGCGACTTCAGAAATCCCGGCAAGTCCGGCGAGCGCTCCCGACAGCAGGAACGAGAAGAAGATCATCCTGGTCGTGCTGAAGCCGGCGAACCGCCCGGCGCGCGGGCTCATGCCGATCACCTTGACCTCAAAACCCTTGAGCATGCGGTTGAGCAGCAACCACACCAGCACTGCCGCGACCACGGCGAAGATGATGCCGGCATTGGCGCGTCCGTCCATCGGCATCATTTCCGGCAGCACCGCATAACCGGTGAAGCGCGGCGCCTGCGGAAAGTTCATCGCCGCAGGGTCTCGCCAGGGGCCGCGCACCAGATAGTCGAGAAACAACTGCGCCACATAGACCAGCATCAGGCTGGTCAGGATCTCGTTGGTGTTGAACCGCGCCTTCAAAAACGCCGGTATCGCGGCATAGGCCGCGCCGCCCAGCGCGCCCATGACCAGCATCAGCGGCATGGCCGCCATCGATTGCTGCAGCGCCGGATATAGGATCGGCAGCATCGCGCCGGTCACCGCGCCGATGACGAACTGCCCCTCCGCGCCGATGTTCCAGTTGTTCGACAGAAAACACACCGACAGCCCCACTGCGATCAGGATCAGCGGCGCCGCCTTGATCGCCAGTTCGTGCAGCGACCACACCTCGGTCAGCGGCGCGATGAAATAGGCGTAGAGCGCCGCCGTCGGGCTCTTGCCGAGCAGAGCGAACAGGATGGCGCCGGCGATCACCGTCAGGGCAAAAGCTATGAACGGCGACAGGGCGCTGAACAGTTTCGAATGCTGCGGACGCTTGACCAGTTCCAATCGCATCAATGCGCCCTCGCCGCTTCGTCTGCCCCGCCCATCAGCAGGCCGATTTTTTCGCGCGTCGCTTCGGCGATCGGAATGGTCGCCGACATTTCCCCATGCGACATCACCGCGATCCGGTCGGAAATCTCGAACAGTTCGTCGAGGTCCTGGCTGATCACGATCACCGCCGAGCCGTTGCGGGTCAGGTCGATCAGCGCCTGCCGGATACGCGCCGCCGCGCCCGCGTCGACGCCCCAGGTCGGCTGGTTGACGACCAGCACCGACGGCGTGCGGTCCAGTTCACGGCCGATGATGAACTTTTGCAGATTGCCGCCGGAAAGCGCTGACGCTTCAGGGTCTTCCGCGCTTTTCCTGACGTCCATCTCCTTGATGACGCGCTGCGTCGTGGCTTCCACGGCGCTGCGGTCGATGACGCCGAGCGCGCCGCCGCGCAAAAACGCCCGCGCGTCCGATTTGTGTCGCGCCAGCAGCATGTTCTCCGACAGTTTCATCCCCGGAACCGCGCCGTGGCCGAGCCGTTCCTCCGGCACGAAGCCCGCGCCCAGCAGCCGCCGCCCGCTGATGCCCAAAAGTCCCGCGTCGACGCCGCGGATGCGGATCGTGCCTGCCGCCTGTCGCACCTCGCCGCTGACCGCCTCGAAAAATTCGCCCTGGCCGTTGCCCGCGACGCCTGCGATGCCGACGACCTCGCTGGCGCGCACCGACAGCGAAATGTTCTTCAACGGCATGGCGAACGGCGTCTTGGCCGGCTGCGACAGGTTGGCGATCTCGATCAGCACAGCGCCGGTCGCAGCTTGCGCCGCTTCCCGCTTGACCTCATGCACGCTGGAGCCGACCATCATCGTCGCCAGCGACGCCGGCGTCTGTTCCCGGGGATTGCAATGCGCCACCACCTTGCCGTGGCGCAGCACTGTGGCGCGGTCGCAGATGCGCTGCACCTCTTCCAGCCGGTGGCTGATGTAGAGGATCGACTTGCCCTCGCCGCGAAGCCGTTCCAGCGTCTCGAACAGTTTGTCGGCCTCCTGCGGCGTCAGAACCGAGGTCGGCTCGTCGAGGATGATCAACTGCGGTTCCTGCAGCAGGCAGCGGATGATCTCGATCCTTTGCCGCTCGCCCACTGACAGGTCGCCGACATGGGCGTCCGGGTCGAGCGGCAGACCATAATTGACCGACAGCGTCCGCGCCCGTTCCGCGATCTGGCTGATCGGCGTCCTGGCGTCGAGCGACAGCGCGATGTTCTCGGCCGCCGTCAGCGCCTCGAACAGCGAAAAATGCTGGAACACCATGCCGATGCCGAGCCGCCGCGCCTCGCCGGGCGAGCGGATGGCGACCGGCCTTCCATTCCAGCGGATTTCGCCGGAATTCGGCGTCAGCGTGCCGAACAGCATCTTGACCAGCGTCGACTTGCCGGCGCCGTTCTCGCCCAGCAGCGCATGGATCTCGCCCTTGGCGATATCCAGATCAACACGATCGCACGCCGTCAGCGTCCCAAACGTCTTGGTCAGCCCCCTTACGTCGAGAAGGAGGTCGGTTTCGTCGGACGTGGCGCCCGGCGGTGTGTTCCCCATAGGCTGTTTTCCAGCTCGTTACATGTTCCCGTGGGCAGATTAGGCGCGCGATGCGCCGGGCGCAAAGCGTTTTGCGCATTGAAAGTCATTCAATATGTTAAGCGCAGATTTGCGCCGCGCTGGCCCGGACTATGCGGCGGGCGGCGTCAGGCGAACTCCCGCCGCCGCATCTTGCCGCCGGTCAGGGAATCAGCACCGTCGTTCCGGTGGTCCTGCGCCCTTCGAGATCGGCATGCGCCCGCGCCACGTCGGCCAGCGGATAGGTCTGGTTGATCTCGATCTTGACCGCGCCGCTTTCGACCACCTCGAACAGCGCGCCGGCTGTCCGCTCAAGGTCCTCGCGTTTGGCGATGTAGTTGAACAGCGTCGGCCGGGTCGCATACAGCGACCCCTTTTGCGACAGCAGCCCCAGGTTGAACGGCGGTATCGGACCGGACGACTGGCCGAAGGTGACGAACATGCCGAGCGGCCGCAGGCAGTCGAGCGAGCCCATATAGGTGTCCGCGCCGACCGAATCGTAGACCACGTCGCATTTGCGGCCGCCGGTGATGCGCGCCACCTCCTCGACGAAATTCTGCTCACGGTAGTTGATCACATGGTCGTAGCCATGCGCCCTGGCGAGCGCCACCTTGTCCGCCGATCCGGCGGTGCCGATGACGGTCGCGCCGAGATGTTTCGCCCACTGGCCGAAGATCAGCCCGACGCCGCCGGCGGCCGCATGGTAGAGCACGGTGTCGCCCGGCTTCACCGCAAACGTCCGGCGCAGCAGGTAGGACGCCGTCATCCCCTTCAGCATCATCGCCGCCGCCTGCTGGTCTGACATCCCGTCAGGAATCTTCAGAAGCCGGTCGGCCGGCAGCGCGCGCATTTCGGCATAGGCCCCGACCGGCGTGCAATAGGCGACGCGATCGCCCAACTTGAGGATGGTGACGCCAGCGCCGACCTCGACCACCACGCCCGCACCCTCGCCGCCCGGCGTCATCGGCAGGCCGTTCGGCGCCGGATATAGCCCGCTGCGAAAATAGACATCGATGAAATTCAACCCGATCGCAGTCTGGCGGATCACCACTTCGCCGGCGCCGGCCTTCGGTTCGGGCACGTCCTCGAACACCATGACGTCGGGACCGCCGGTGCGGTGGATACGGATTGATCTGGGCATGAGCATTCCTCGTCAGTCGGATGTCGTCGGGTCGGCTTTCTTCGCCGCCCCGAGGTTCGGGAAAAACTGCATCACCGCGCCGATGCAGAACAGATAGATGCTGCTCGCAGCGATGCCGATCTTGGTGAACATGTCGACATGTTCGCCCAGCACGCCGATTTCCTGATAGAACGCGGCGAGCGCCGCCTGAGCCAGCGCCAGGATGCCAAAGGCGCACCATGCCAAGGTCACCGCCAGATTGAGCGGACGCAGCCTGACGACCCTGACCGGATGCAGGAAATTGACCGGCACAAACGTCAGAATGCCGCAGATCAACACGATCGCGAACGCCACCCATTCGCCCGGTTCGATGACGAACAGGACGAACACAACCATGTTCCAGACGACCGGGAAGCCTTTGAAAAAATTCTCTTTTGTCTTCATACCGGTATCGGCGTAATAGATCGCCGAGGTGACGACGATGATCGCCGCCGACAGAAACGAAAGCCCCTCGCCCATAAGACCGCGCTGGTAGAGCGCAAACGCCGGAATAATCACGTAGGTGACATAGTCGATGATGTTGTCGAGCGTCTCGCCCGACCAGGTCGGCAGCACTTCCTTGACCTTGAGCTTGCGCGCGATCGGCCCGTCGATGCCGTCGACCAGCAGCGCCAGCCCCAGCCACCAGAACATCGCCGTCCACCGCTGCTCGCTCGCCGCCACGATCGACAGGAACGCCAGGAAAGACCCCGACGCCGTCAGGATGTGGACGAAAAAGGCGCGCGTCTGCGGCCAGGTCGGCTTCACCGGTGGCTTCACGTCCATCCGTTCGGCGATCTTGCGCAACGTCTCGCGCGGTTGCTTTGGCTTGTGATGACCGCCCTTGTGCCGCGACGGCATGGCCTTCGTCTCCTGTGGGGTCTCGCCGTCGAGCATGGCGGCTATTATGCCGATGCAGCGACCGCGAACAAGCTGGTCGGCTGCGTTTTGCCGCGTTGAAGAACCGCCGCGGGCGCTGCTATGACCATGGCAATCGGAATGACGGATGGAACGGCGTGGCTCGATCCTTTGACATCATCGTTGCAGGCGCGGGCCCGGTCGGCCAGATCGCGGCGCTGTCGCTCGCGCGCACCGGCAAGTCGGTCGCGCTTGCCGGGCCAGCGACGCCGGCCGACCGCCGCACCACGGCGCTGATGCGGCCGTCCCTCGAGGTTCTCGAAACGCTCGGCATCGGCAGGTTTTCCGACGACATCGCCGCGCCGCTCAATTCGATGCGGATCATCGACGGCACGCGCAGGCTGCTTCGCTCAGCGCCGGTGACCTTTTACGCCAGCGAAATCGGCGAACAGGAATTTGGTCTCAACATCACCAATGCCGCCCTCGCCGGGCTGCTGGCCAACGCCGTTGCGGCGACGCCGGCGATCGCCCGGTTCGAACAATTGGTCAGCGAATGGCAGGCCGGCGACCTGGCGCGGCTGGCGCGGCTCGACAATGGCGAGACCCTGTCTGCCTGCCTCGTGGTCGCCGCCGACGGCCGCAACTCGCTGGCGCGCGCCGCCGCCGGCATCGCCGCCTCGTTCCACGCCTATCCGCAATCGGCGCTGGTGCTGAATTTCCGCCATTCCCGGCCGCATGGTTTCGTGTCGACCGAGTTTCACACCGAAACAGGCCCGTTCACCGTCGTTCCCTTGCCCGGACGCCGGTCGAGCCTTGTCTGGGTGGTGCGCCCCGATCAGGCCGGGCAACTGGCCGGACTGGACGATGCCGCCCTGTCGGCGCGCATCGAGGACCGGATGCAGTCGATCCTCGGCTCGGTGGAGATCGAGCCCGGCCGGCAGATCTTTCCGCTCAGCGCGATGTCGACCTCGACCCTGGCGACAAACCGCACCGCGTTGATCGGCGAAGCGGCGCATGTGGTGCCGCCGATCGGCGCGCAGGGCATGAACCTCGGCATCCGCGACGTTTCCGAACTGACCCGGGTGATCGATTCGTATGACGGCGATCCCGGCGTCGAACCCGTGCTGGCGGACTACCGCGCCGCGCGCCGCGCCGACGTCTTGGCGCGATCGAGCGCCATCGACCTGCTCAACCGGTCGCTGCTGTCAGATCTGTTGCCGGCCCAGTTCGCCCGCAGCGCCGGGCTCGCCGTCCTGTCGGCCGCCGCGCCGCTGCGCGCCTTCGTCATGCGCGAAGGCCTGTTGCCGGGCAGCGGCTGGGCCAGCCTCGGTTCAACCGCCCGGGAAAAGGTCCGGCGGCAAAAGCCCTGATTTGATCAGGTAGAGCAGCCCCGTCACGGTCGCCACCGACAGCACTGTCGTGATCAGGATGCTCGCCGAGGCGCGTTCAACCCACACGCCATACTGCTGAGCGATGACGAACACGTTCGTCGCCGTCGGCAGAGCGGCGAGCAGCACCGCCGCATAGACCCACACCGGATCGAAATCGCCGACGGCGCTCAGCATCAGGTAGCAGATGATCGGATGCACGATCAGCTTGAGAGCGGCGATGTAGCCGAGTTCGGTGGGAACGCGCCGCAACGGCCGCAGCGCCAGCGTCACTCCCATCGCGAACAAGGCGCAGGGCGCGGCGGCGCGCGCCAGCGTGTCGAGCAGCCGCTCCAGCGGAACCGGCGCGCTGAAATGCATCGCCGCGGCCGCCACGCCGACAGCGGTGGCGATGATGAACGGGTGCAGCACGATCTTCTTGATGACATCCAGCGCCAGCGTCAGCGGCGGCGTCTTGTCGCCGCCCGCCAGCGCCATCATCATCGGCGCCACGGCAAAGTGGATGATGTTTTCGAAGCAGAAGATCAGCGCGACCGGCACCGCCGCCGCCTCGCCGAACGACAACAGCGCAAGGCCGGGGCCCATATAGCCGATATTGCCATAGGCCGAGGCCAGACCCTTGATCGTCGCCGAGGCGATGTCGCGATCGGTCAGCACGGAGGCGACGAACATCACGGTGAAGACGATATAGGTCGCCGCCACGGCCCCGAGGATATAGCCCCACTCGGTCAGCTGCTCGATCGGGGTCTTCGACAGAAGCTGAAAGAACAGCGCCGGCAGCGCGACATAGATGATGAAAGTGTTCATCCAGCCGAGCGCCTCAAGCGGCTGCCGAGTGATCCGCGCCACCACGAAGCCGAGGAAGATCAGTCCGAAGAACGGCAGGACGAGGCCGAAAACGTCATACATCTGGGCGGATCATAACCTGCTTGTCGAAAGCCGGGCTAATGCCGTGGATGCACGCCCGTCAAGTCATTGCCATTGAATTGCCTTGCCTTCGGCGTCTATGAGACGGCAGGGATCAAGGACCATGACCGAGTACAAAACCGCAAAATTCCAGATCGGCCAGGTGGTCAGGCACCGAATATTTCCACTCCGGGGCGTGATTTTTGACGTCGATCCCCAGTTCGCCAACACCGAGGAATGGTATCAGGCGATCCCCGAACAGGTCCGTCCGCGCAAGGATCAGCCGTTCTACCATCTGCTCGCCGAGAACGCGGAGACCGAATATGTCGCCTATGTCTCGGAACAGAACCTGTTGCCCGACGACAGCGGCGCGCCGGTGCGCCACGCGCAGGTCAAGGACATGTTCGTCTCGCACTCCGACGGCACCTACACCCGCAAGTCCGGCGTCAGGCACTAACCGTTACCAAAACGAACCAACCCGGCCGACGCCATCGACAATCAGGCAATCAAACGAAAAACGGGGCCCAGGGCCCCGTTCGTCGTCATGATCTGAAAGGACGGTCAGTTACCTGCCGCTTTCGCCTTTTCCTGCTCGGCCTTCAGCTTGTCGAGCAGCGGCTGGCGATTGCGCAACACATAGTCTTCCGCCGCCTTCTTGCGTTCGGTCGACTGGTCCTGGTTGAGCGGCGGACCGTCATAGACGCCGGTAAAGCCGTCCAGCGAAATCTTGATCGGATTGGGTTGGTTCTGGAAGTTGTAGCTCGTCAGCGTGATCGAGGTGCCCTTCTTCAGCGATCCGACGATCGCATCCGTCAGCGGCGCATCGGCGACGCAGCGATCCTGGAAACACGTGGTGTATTCAATCTTCGACGGTTTGTTGCCGTCGATCTGCATCGTCACGCCGGCCGGCAGCAGGCGGCCGACAGGAACGCTGATCTGCAGGGCGCGACGGTTCACCTTGCCCTTGAATTCGGCCAGCTGCACCGCGGTGAGCATCTGCCCGGTCTGGGCGATTACCTGATTCTGGACATTGCAGACGTCAAAGTCCTGCATCTTGCCGCATTCCTTGAACCAGCCCTGCGGCATCTGCGGCGCTTCGGCCTGCTGGGCGAAGGACGGCGCTGCAAAGGCGGCGATGGCGGCGGCGGAGCCCGCGACCAGCGCAAGACTACGAGGGGCTTTGCTTGTCAGGCTCGGCATGTGAAAAAATCCTCTTCGCAATGACCAGGCGCGCATTGGCGCGTCGTGAAGCTCTTGTTGCTCAATTGAGGCAACAGCATGTCTTGGCCGCGCCTGTTACACTGACGGCGGCGGCGAATCCAGTGCAAATGCCGCGCGCTCCGGCGTTGTGCCGCATTGCGGTCGGGCGTGGTAAACCTGACACGCCGATTCGACCAGTCAAGATTGCTCGACCATGACGCTTACCCAAATGCGGCGCGCCGCCATCCAGTTCATCCTGACCGCCTGCCTGGCCGCCTACCTCGCCGGCGGTTTAGGGGCGACGCCGGCGCTGGCCCAGGCCAGGCACGGCATCGCCATGCGCGGAGAGCCGCAGCTTCCGGCGGATTTCAGCCATTTTCCCTATGCCGATCCGAATGCGCCCAAAGGCGGCACGATCAACTATGCCCTGCAGGGCACGTTCGACAGCCTCAATCCCTTCATCGTCCAGGGTCAGGGCGTCAGCGGCCTTGTCGATCTGGTGCGCGGCTACAATCTTTTCGACCCGCTGATGCAGCGGTCCCAGGACGAACCGTTCACGCTGTATCCGCTGCTCGCAAGATCGGTCGAGACCGATGACGAGCGCTCCTTCGTCGAGTTCCGCCTCGACCGGCGCGCCCGCTTTTCCGACGGCCAGCCGGTGACGCCCGACGATGTCATCTTCACGCTGGAGCTTCTGCGCGACAAGGGCTGGCCGCGCTACCGCACCACGGTCAACAAGATCGAACGCATGGAAAAGGTCGGCGACGATGGCGTGCGCCTGGTCTTCAAGCAGCCGGACCGCGAATTGCCGCTGATCCTGGGACTGATGCCGATCCTGCCGAAACACGCCACAGACGCCGAAAACTTCGCCAAATCATCGCTCAAGCCGCTGGTCGGCTCCGGTCCCTACAAGGTCGAAAGCGTGCGTCCCGGCGAAATGATCGTCTTGCGCCGCGATCCGAATTACTGGGCGGCCGACCTTCCGTCCCGCCGCGGCTTCAACAATTT
>Ga0209793_1000880_pt1 | contig 24468 bp, 30 predicted proteins | sample EBPBio122009_DNA_FD_185863 | JGI IMG/M metagenome (GOLD analysis project Ga0209793, IMG submission 185863) | Wastewater treatment Type I Accumulibacter community from EBPR Bioreactor in Madison, WI, USA - Reactor 1_2/2/2009_ DNA (SPAdes) (version 2) | ecosystem: Engineered > Bioreactor > EBPR >... | reverse complement strand
AAACCCTCGGGCAGGGTGACTTCCGCCAGCCAGGGCTCGCCCGCCCGCCAGCCATGGTGTTGGAGCATCCGCGCGCCTGAGAGGATGGCGTCGGCTTCCGAGGTCTTGAGCAGGATCAGCCCGTCGCCATCGCCATCGACCCCGCGCTCCAGGATGTCCTTCGGCAGCATCTGCACCATGCCGATCTCGCCCGCCCAGGCGCCGGTGGTGTCGAGCGCGAAGTCATCCATCGCGTAAAGCCGGGCGGCGGCGAGGACCTGGGGCTGGAAGATCTCAGGCCGGCGGCAGTCATGGGCGAGGGTGAGAAGGGCGTTGCGCGTGTTGAAGTTGCCCTGGACCTGACCGAAATCGGTCTCGAAGGCCCAGAAGGCGAGAAGGATGCCGCGCGAAACGCCATACTCGGTTTCGGCGCGGGTGAAGATGTCGTTCAGTGCGTCGGACTTCGCGCGGGCGGTGGCCAGGCGCTGCTTCGAGATCAGCGATTGCGAGAAGTCGAGGAAGGTCTTGCGGAACACGCCCTGCGCGCGGTCGGCCTTCAGAACCTTCGGGTCCTGCCGCGCGCCCTTGAAGAAGGCGGCGGCGGTCTCAGGGGGAACGCCTGCGGCGACAGCCTCGGCCTGCATCGCCGAAAGGAATTCGCCGAAGTCTCCGCCACAGGGCGCGGCTGCGGCGGGAGCGGCGAGAGCTAGGGCGAGAAGGGCGGCGCGCATGGGGTCTCCGGCGGTTTGCCAGACCCTAGAGAAGCGCCACCAGAACGGCAACCGCAAGGAGAGCGGCCCAGACCCGCCACAGCGCATCGGCGGCGGCGTCGATGTCCTCTGCGCCGGCGTCGCGGCGGCCTTCGGGCCAGACCCACGGATAGTCCTTGCGGACGCCGTTGTAGCTGCGCGGGCCGGAGAGGGCGACGTTCAGCACCGGGGCCAGCGCGCTTTCGGGCCAGCCCGCGTTGGGGCTGCGGTGCTTCGGCGCGTCGCGGAGGATGGGGGCAGGGTCGACCCAGCCATGGGTCAACGCAATCAAGAGCGCGGTCAACCGGGCCGGGATCAGGTTCAGCAGGTCGTCGAGACGGGCTGAGGCCCAGCCGAAGTCGCGATACTTCGGGGTCAGGTGGCCGATCATGCTGTCGGCGGTGTTGACCAGTTTGTAGGCCAGGATGCCGGGCAGGCCCAGGACGAGATACCAGAAGACCGGCGCGACCACGCCGTCCGACAGGTTCTCCGCCGCGCTTTCGATGGCGGCGCGGGCGATGTCGGGGCCGGTCATCCCGGTGGTGTCGCGGCCGACGATCATTGCGACGGCCTGTCGCCCCTCGGGGATAGAGCGGCGGAGCGCGGTGGCGACGGCGCGGACATGATCGACCAGGCTTTTCTGCGCAACCAGGATCGCGACGGTCAGCACTTCAAGGATGCCATGGTCCGGGATCAGGTGGATCACCCAGCCAAGGACGAGGCCGGTGAGCAGGAGACCTGCGGCAACGAGGGTGCCCTTCAGCTTCAACTCTCCATCGCGGTTGAAGCGGGCATCGCACCAGCCGACCAGACGGCCCATCAGCACGGCGGGATGGGGTAGCCGGTCCCAGAGCCAGCGCGGCTCGCCAAAGGCGGCGTCGAGGAGAAGGGCAACGATCAGGATCATGATCCGGCTATCGGCGGCGGCCGGGTGATTCGCAAGCGGTCGTGGGCGCTTGCGCCGATTTCCCGCCAGGTAAGGCCGTGCGGCGGGGCCGATCAACCGATGGTTGCCGAAGCCTGTGTCTTTGATGACATACGCGCTTCACATTCCGGCAATACCCTTGTGACAGCTTGATTTTCTGCGGGTCCGCTCCAGAATTTGAATCGGGGAGAGGTCGAGGCTGCCATGCTTGAGTTTCTGCCGAAAGAGGTGCGCGAGGGGCTTGAGGCCGCGCGCAAACGTGACCTGAAGCGCAAGTCCCGGCTGCGGGTGCAGGTCGGCGATGCGGTCTATCCGGTGCTGCGCTTCTGGGACAACGGCTTTGCGCTGGATGCCGATTTCAGCCCCGGCAAGCTGCGCGGACTGGTCGATGTGTTCGATGGCTCGCGGCATGTGTTCCAGTGCCTGATCATGGCCTCCAGCATCGACGAGGGCGAGCTGGTCTGCGACTTCAAGCGCGCGACGGCGGTGTCGGACCGCGCGCCGCTGGACTTCTGGCGCGAGGAGAATGCGCCGGTGGGCTATCTGCCGAAGGCGTGAGGCGCCAATTTCTTCGAAGAAATCGGAACGGAGCCTTTGAAGGCTCCGGTTCGGAATCTCTGACGATTCCGCTTAGGGGCGGACTTCCACCTTGGTCCCGATGGGGGTGACGGCCCAGATTTCCTCGATCTCGGCGTTGCTCACCGCGATGCAGCCGGCGGTCCAGTCGCCCCTGATCTTCAGCCCGTCCGGGAGGGCATTGGGCTGGCCGTGGATGAAGATGTCGCCGCCCGGGGAATAGCCCGCCTTCGCCGCCCGTTTCCGGTCCTCTGGCTGCGGATAGTCCAGTCCGATCGACAGATGAAATGCGCTTTCAGAGTTGCGGCGATCGATGGTGAAGGTGCCCTCCGGCGGCTTGCCGTCGCCTTTCCGCAGCTTGTCGCCCTCGGGCGTGAAGCCGAGGGCGATCTTGTAGATTCGAACCGGTTTCCCGTCCTGCATCAGTTGCATCCGCCGCGCGGATTTCTCGATCACAATCCGGTCGATCTCTCCCGTCAGCGGCGGAGGCGGTGGCGCCGGGACCACCACCGGCGGGCTGTAGAGCGAGGCGGCGATGAAGCCGAGACCCACCAGCAGGCAGAGATAGAGCAGAAGGCGGAGGAGCCGGATCATTGCAGATCGGCGAAGACCCTCTCCAGCCGGGCCACCGCATCGGCCACTTGCGCGCGCGGGCAGGCAAGGTTGAAGCGCAGGTAGCTCTCACCCCCGTGGCCGAAGCTCGCGCCGTGGTTGGTGGCGATCTTCGCCTGTTTCTCTACCCGCTCGATGAACTCCGCCGCCGCCATGCCGGTATCGGAGAAATCGACCCAGGCGAGGTAGGTAGCCTCCAGCGGTGTGGACCTCAGGCCGGGGATACGCGCGATGCCCTCGTCGAAGAGCTTCCGGTTGCCGTCGAGATAGCGCATCAGCGCATCGACCCAGGCGGCCCCTTCCGGCGAGTAGGCGGCGGTTGCCATATGCATCCCGAAGGAGTTGGGCGAGATGCCCATCGCGTTGATCGTGTTGGCGAAGGTCTTGCGCAGCACGGGATCGGCGATGATCACGTTGCCGATATGCGCGCCCGCGATGTTGAAGGTCTTCGTCGTGGCCGTCATCATCACCAGCCGGTCGGCGACCTGCGGCGCGGCCTTGGCCATGACGGTGTGTTTATGGCCGGGATAGACAAGATCGTGGTGGATTTCATCCGAGACAAGGATCAGGTTGTGCTTTGCGCAGAACTCGGCCACGGCGCGCAACTCCTCGACCGTCCAGACCCGCCCGCCGGGATTGTGCGGCGAGCAGAGGATCAGCATTTTCTCGCGCCCGGTCAGCAGTTTCTCCCAGGCTGCGAAATCCATCCGGGCCGTGCCATCCTCCAGCACCAGCGGACATTCCAGCACTTCGCGCCCGGCGGCTTTGATGACGCGGGCGAAGGCGTGGTAGACCGGGGTCATCAGCACCACGGCATCGCCGGGCTGGGTGAAGCTGTGCACGCAAAGCGCGGTGCCGTTGACGAGGCCGTGGGTGGTGAAGATCCACTCCGGCGCGACTTCCCAGCCGTGGCGGTTGGCCATCCACCAGCGGATCGCGTCGAGATAGGCCGTGTCATCGCCGAAATAGCCGTAGACCCCGTGGGCCAGCATCTTCTCCAGCGCGGCCTGGACCGCTTGCGGCGGCTTGAACTCCATGTCGGCGACCCACATCGCCAGCCCCTCGCCGGGCCTCATGCCGTAAAGAGGTTCCAGCATGTCCCATTTGGCGCAGTGGGACCCGGCGCGGAGGATCGGGGTGTCGAAGGTCATGTCGGTGGGCCTGTTCGTTGGGATGTTCATCCGATTATTCCATCATTGACGGGAAGTCATCCCAAAAAATAACGATCATATGGAACTTCGATCTTAGAAATAGTGGAATTTCGGAACAAACGGACGACCAAGCTCCGGTCGGGCGCTTCCTCCGTTCCTCTTGCCATCCGGGGCCTGCTTTCGTAGATCGCTTCCATGATCCGCCCCATCCTGATCCATCCTGACCCGCGCCTCAAGAAGGTCTGCGATCCCGTGCGGGAAATCACGCCCGAGATCAGGCAACTGGCCGCCGACATGCTGGAAACGATGTACGACGCCCCGGGCATCGGCCTGGCAGCGCCGCAGGTGGGGGTGACCAAGCGGCTGATCGTGATGGATTGCATCAAGGAGGGCGACCCGGAGCCGATGGCGCTGGTGAACCCGGAGATCCTCTGGTCCTCCGAGGATGTCTCGGCCTATGAGGAAGGCTGCCTGTCGATCCCCGACCAATATGCCGAGGTGAAGCGCCCGGCCGAGGTGCAGGTGCGCTGGCTGGGGCTGGACGGCACCGTGCAGGAGCGGCAGTTCGCGGGCCTCTGGGCGACCTGCGTGCAGCACGAGATCGACCATCTGGATGGCAAGCTTTTCATCGACTACCTGGGGCCGCTGAAGCGCCAGATGATCACCCGGAAGATGGAAAAGCTGAAGCGGGAACGGGCGCGGGCGTGACGGTAAGGCGCTGCCTGCCCTGGCCCAACCCGGTGCTGCGAACCCCGGCGGCGGAGGTGCCCGCGATCACCGACGAGGTGCGGGCGATCTGGGCTGACATGATCGACACGATGGACGCGATGCCGGGCTATGGGCTGGCGGCGGCGCAGATCGGCGTGCCCTTGCGGCTGGCGGTGGTCGACTGCTCTGACGCGCGGGGTCAGGCGGTGAGGATGGCGAACCCCGAGGTCCTGCACGCGAGCGTCCAGTTGCGCGAGCATGAGGAGGCCAGCCCCAACCTTCCGGGCGTGTCGGCCGTCATCAGCCGCCCGCGGGCGGTGACGGTGCGGTTCCTGAACGCCGATGGCGTGGTGGAGGAGCGGGATTTCGTCGGGCTCTGGGCGACCTCGGTCCAGCACCAGATCGACCATCTGGCGGGGAAGATGTATTTCGACCACCTCTCGCCTCTGAAGCGCAAGATGCTGATCGCGAAGGCGGAAAAGCTGGGGCGGCGGAGATGAAAGTCATTTTCATGGGAACGCCGGAGTTTTCCGTCCCGGTACTGAACGCCCTGCACCAGACGCATGAGATCGTGGCGGTTTACTGCCAGCCGCCGCGCCCGGCGGGGCGGGGCAAGGCGGACCGGCCCAGCCCGGTGCAGGCGCGGGCCGAGGCGCTGGGTCTGCCGGTCCGCCATCCGGTCTCGCTGCGCAGCGAAGACGCCGTGCGCGATTTTGCGGCGCTTCAGGCCGACGTGGCGGTGGTGGTCGCCTATGGCCTTATCCTGCCGCAGGCCATTCTCGATGCGCCGCGCCTTGGTTGCCTGAACATCCATGCCTCGCTGCTGCCGCGCTGGCGCGGGGCGGCGCCGATCCATCGGGCGATCATGGCGGGCGACCGCGAGACGGGGGTCTGCATCATGCAGATGGAGGCAGGGCTGGATACCGGTCCGGTGCTTCTGCGCGAAACCGTCGAGATCGGGGCCGAGGAGACGACGGCCGACCTGCACGACCGGCTGAGCACCCTGGGCGCGCGTCTGATCGTCGGGGCGCTGGAGCAGCTGCCGTTGCCCGCCCTGCCGCAAGCCGCCGAAGGCATCACCTATGCCGCGAAGATCGACAAGGCCGAGGCGCGGGTGGAATTCTCGAAACCCGCCGTCGAGGTGGACCGGCTGATCCGGGGCCTCTCGCCATTTCCGGGCGCCTGGACGCAGGTGAACGGCGAGCGCATCAAGCTGCTGCGCTCCCGGCTGGCGAAGGGGGGCGGCACACCGGGCCAGGTCCTGCACGGCTTCACCATCGCCTGCGGCACGGGCGCGGTAGAGATCACCGAGGCGCAGCGCGAGGGCAAGCGCCCGATGCCAGCGGCCGAGGTGCTGCGCGGTCTGATTTTGCCTGCGACCCTATAGCGCAGGGGCCGCGCCCTTCCCATATCACCAAGAGGAAGGGGAGGGACACCATGCCGCTTGTCGCGCTGCTGATCGTCGGGGTTGCCGTGGGCTTTCTTGCAACGCGGATCCTGAAGGTGAACATGGATACGCCATCGACCATCGCGCTGGGTGTATTGGGCGCGCTGATCGGCACGGTCGTGCTGCGCGGGCTGGTGATGCTGGCCGGGATCGGGGCCGGGTTCGTCGGGGCGCTTCTGGGCGCGCTGATCCTGATCTGGGCCTGGAAATCCTGGGTCAGGTAAGCCGCTTCACCGCATCCTTGAGGCGGAAAGCGGGCTCTCCCGCCGCCGCCCACCACAGCGCCTGACCCTGCCAGGCTGCGAACAGAAGCGCGGCGCTTTCCCTGGCCTTCGGACCCGCCCCAAGCCGTAGGGACAGCGCCGTTTCCACCCCCATCCGCCAGCCTGCCGCGCGCGCCGCCAGATCCGGGTCGCGCAGGTCGGCGGCGATGGCAGCAGCATCGACCGGGCCGATGGCCTTCAACAATCCCTGCGGTCCCTTGTCGGCGGTGCCCGCTATGGCTTCCCCGGTGCGCCGCTCCAGCGCGTCCCAGGCGGCCAGCCGAGCGGCCCGAACCATGCCGTTGCGGCTGCCGTAACGCTGGACGAGGGTGGGGGGCGCAAGTCCGGTCAGCCTGCCGACCGACCCGAAGGACACGGCCTTGTCCCCGCCTTCGCTCAAAAGGCGCTGGACGGCGGCGAAGACAGTTTCATCAGGAACGATGCGGGGGCGGGGCATGGGATGATGCTAAACGAATATTCGTTCATAGGGCAAGCCTACCGCTTTGGTGCACCCGGGCTTGGCGGTTGCGATCTGTAGACCGGAAGCCGCCAGCCGAAGGCGATGCTTCCTGCCCGCAGGGTAAAGACCAGCGCGGCGCAGATCAGCAGCGACACCCCCCGGCCCAGCCCTAAGCCGCCCGCGATGACGGCGCCCAGCGACCCGGCCAGCGCGCAGGTGGCGTAAAGTTCGCCCTGTTTCAGGACCAGCGGCACTTCGTTGCAGACCACGTCGCGGAGAAGCCCGCCCAGGCAGCCGGTGATCATCCCCATGACCAGAACGATGGGCCAGCCCTGTCCCTCGGCCAGCGCCACCGCCACTCCGGCCGGGACGGCGACGGCCAAAGCGGCCGCGTCGAACCACAGAAGCGCACGGTAGCGGCTTTCCAGCAGATGCGCGGTGAAGAAGACCAGTACCGCCGCCACGGTGGCGACGCCCAGCATCAGCGGATCGGCGACCCAGAAGACCTCGCGGTTCAGGATCGCGTCGCGCAATGTGCCACCGCCCACGGCGGTCAGGCAGGCGATGAAGATGAAGCCGACGATGTCGAGTTGCGAGCGGCTGGCGGCCAACGCGCCGGTCAGGGCGAAGACCAGCACCGAGGCATAGTCGAGCCCGTCCTGCAGGGTGAAGCCGTCGATCATGCCGGGGTCTTGAACGGCGCCATCCCGGCCCGGGCAAGGGCGTCGGCGCGTTCGTTCTCGGCATGGCCGGCATGCCCCTTGATCCAGCGCCAGGTCACCCGATGCCGGGCGGCGGCGGCTTCAAGCCTTTGCCAAAGCTCGACATTCTTCACCGGGCTGCCGCCCGCCGTGCGCCAGTTCTTGCGCTTCCAACCGGCGACCCATTCCGTGATGCCGTTCTTCACATAGGCAGAATCGGTGACGACGGTCAGGATCGAAGGCCGTGTCAGCGCCTCCAGCGCCGAAATGGCGGCCAGCAGTTCCATCCGGTTGTTGGTGGTCAGCGCCTCGCCGCCCTGCAACTCGCGTTCCTTGACCACGACGCCGTTCTCGCGCGCGAGCATCAGCACGCCCCAGCCGCCGGGGCCGGGGTTCCCGGAGCAGGCGCCGTCGGTATAGGCGAAAAGGTCGGGCATGGGGATCAGGCCTGCAAGGGAAGGGCGATGCAGGCGAGCGCGACCACCGTCAGCATCACCCGCAGCCGCAGCCACCAGCGCGGGGCGAGACCCCAGGCCTGGAAGGTGGCGTCGAGGAGGAGGAGCCCCACGAAACCGGCGGCCAGGAAGATCGCCGAACTGTCGGAGGCGTCGGAGACCATCACGAAACCCCAAAGCGCGGGAATGACGGAGAGACTATAGGCGATGGCTGCCTCGCGGCCTTCCGCCTTGGTGGCGAAACCCCAAAGGACGCCGGACAGGAAGCACAGCACCACCGTGCCCCAAGTCATCCCGACATAGGCGCCAAGGAACATCGGCGACAGGAACGGCCCCGCCCAGGCGGAAAGGGCGGGCGACAGATGTGTCGCGGCGGACCAGAGGAACGGGATCAACCCGGCAAGGCCGAGGAGAAGGGCAGGGCGGGGGATACGCGCGTCGTCGGTCATCCGGCTGGTCTAGCGTGGGTGCGCGCGCATGGCCAGTCAGTCCGGGTGGGTGAAGCGGTCGAAGCGGGGCGGGATCGCGGCGGCGATGGCGGCAAGGACCTTGCCCACCCGCTCCACATCGGTCTTGGCCGGTTGCGAGGGAAGGACGATCTTCGCCTTGTCGATGTAGACCGCGCCGCTGGTCGACCCGCCGCCGACCATCGGCCTGTCGGTTTCCCGGGCGGGGGTCGTGGCGAGGCCGCTCTCGGCGGCGGCGGCGCGGATCGCAGCCAGCGCGTCTTCGGGCACCTTGGCGCGGCGGGTCTTGCAGGCGGGACCTTCGGTCTCATAGCCCTTGCAATGCCTGAGCGTGAGCGCGCCGTTGTCCAGGATCGTCACGTTGGTCGACCAGGCATATTGTGGCGGCAGGCTGCCGGAACTGGTCCGGTACTCGGCGAGGAGAGAAGCGTCTTCGGCTCCGGCGGCAGTGGCGGTCAGAAGGAGAAGGGCGAAGGGTTTCAGCATGGTCAGGCGGGCTCGCGCAGGATACGGGGGACCTTGAACTCGATGTCCTCGACGGTGGTCTCGACCAGCTCGACGGTGACGGAGTAGCGGGCGCGGAAGGCGTCGATGACCTCGTTGACCAGCACTTCGGGGGCGCTGGCCCCGGCGGTCAGACCGATGGCGCGGGCGCCTTCGAGGGCGCGCCAGTCGATGTCGGCGGCGCGCTGGATCAGCATGGAATAGGGGCAGCCGGCGGCGGCACCGACCTCGACCAGACGGCGGGAGTTCGAGGAATTGGGCGCACCGATGACGAGGAGGGCGTCGATCTTCGGGGCCACGGCCTTGACGGCGGCCTGCCGGTTGGTGGTGGCGTAGCAGATGTCGTCATGGGCGGGGGCGTGGATCAAGGGGAAACGGGCCTTGAGCGCGGCGGCGATTTCGGCGGTGTCGTCGACGGAAAGCGTGGTCTGGGTGATGAAGGCGAGCTTGGCCGGGTCCCGGACTTGCAGGGTGGCGACGTCGGCGGCGGTTTCGACCAGCAGGACCTCTCCGGGCGGAAGCTGGCCCATGGTGCCCACGGTTTCGGCGTGGCCTGCGTGGCCGATGTAGATCATCCGGGTGCCGGCCTCGTGGTGGCGGGCGGCTTCGTTGTGGACCTTGGTGACGAGGGGGCAGGTGGCGTCGACGGCAATCATCTGACGACGGCTTGCTTCGGCCGGGACGGATTTGGGGACGCCGTGGGCGGAGAAGACGACGGGGCGGTCGGTGGGGCAGTCGTCCAGTTCCTCGACGAAGACGGCCCCCTGGGCGCGGAGGGCGTCGACGACGAATTTGTTGTGGACGATCTCGTGCCGGACGTAGACCGGGGCGCCCCATTTCTGCAGGGCCATCTCGACGATCTTGATCGCGCGGTCCACACCGGCACAGAAGCCGCGGGGGGCGGCGAGGTAGAGGGTGAGGGGGGGCAGGTCTGGCATCGGGGTTCCGGGAGAAGGTCGGGTCAGATTTAGGGCCTGTGGGGAGAGGCGTCCAGTGCCCGCGCGCGGGCAGTTTGGCGAGGTGAGCGATTGCAAGGGGTTGGCTGCGGGCATTCAGGAACGGTTAATGTTGATTCTCCTCGTGCGCCTTCGGCTTCTCGTCGGGTGAGCGACCCGAGCGAGGACGCCCGAAGGGCCAGGACGAGCGGGGCCGTCAGCCCCCGAAAGCCGCAGCACCCAGCCAGCCGAGCACGATGTAGCGCCCGGTCTTGGCGACGGCGACAAGCCCGAGAAACACCGGAACCGGCACCCGCAGCACGCCGGAGACGGCGACGATCATGTCGCCGAAGGGCGCCCAGGACAGGAGCAGGAGCCAGACGCCCCAGCGGGCGAACCAGCGCTCGGCGCGGGCGAGTTGCGGCGGGGAGAGCGGAAACCAGCGATGGTCGCGCTGGTCCGCGAGCCAGCGGCCAAGCGCATAGGTGACGCAGGAACCGAGCGTGTTGCCGACAGAAGCCACGATCACAAGGGCAAGGGTTCCCCAGCCCGCGGCCTGCATCCCCAGAAACACGATCTCGGACTGGAACGGCACCGGCGTCGCCGCCAGGAAGGCCGCGAGAAAAAGGCCGGAGAGTGCGATCATGGCAAGGCCGTCACGACCGGGATCCCCAGAGCCCGGTCGCAGGCGGAAGGCTCACTTCGCCTCGACCGCGGCCTCCTGGTCCACCACCGGGCGCGGTTCGCGCGGGGGGCGACCGATGACTTCGCGCAGTTCGTCCAACTCGATGAAGTTGTCGGCCTGGCGGCGCAGTTCGTCGGCGATCATCGGCGGCTGCGAGCGGATGGTGGAGACCACCGAGACACGCACCCCTTGCCGTTGCAGGCTTTCCACCAGAGGACGGAAGTCGCCGTCGCCGGAGAAGAGCACGATGTGATCGACGCGCTGGGCCAGTTCCATGGCATCGACGGTCAGTTCGATGTCCATGTTGCCCTTCACCTTCCGCCGCCCCTGGCTGTCGGTGTATTCCTTGGCTGGCTTGGTGCGCATGGTGAAGCCGTTGTAGTGCAGCCAGTCGACCAGCGGGCGGATCGGCGAGTAGTCGTCATTCTCCAGCAGCGCGGTGTAGTAGAACGCGCGCAAGAGCTTGCCGCGACGCATGAACTCCATCCGGAGAAGCTTGTAGTCGATGTCGAAACCCAGTGCCTTGGCGGCCGCGTAAAGGTTCGAACCATCAATGAACAGCGCAAGCCGTTCGTCCTTGTAAAACATTTAAAGGTCCCCTCAATGTCGCCGCGCGGTCCACGTCCTTACGTGTCAATCGCACGTCGCGTAGTCAAATCCGTCGGCCAACGCATGATGGATACCAGTCCGAGGCGTGCCCCGACAAGGGAAGTATAGGAAATAATTCTGTCCGGGAGGTAAATCAGTGCAAGCCTTGGTTGCATTCGGCGCAAACCTGCCATTCGAGGGCGAAACCCCTGCCGAAACGATTCGGCAGGCGGCCAAAACGCTCGCGCAAGAAGGTCTTTCGGTTCTGGCGCTTAGCCCGCTTTATGCCACCCCCTGCTTCCCGGCGGGGGCAGGACCCGACTATGTGAACGCCGCCGCGGTGCTGGAGGTCGGAGCCGGGGTTAACGCTGCGTCAATTCTTCAACGATTGCATCGGGTTGAGGGGCATTTCGGGCGCATTCGCGAACAACGCTGGGGGATGCGGACGCTGGACATCGACCTGGTGGCCCTGGGAGATTCGGTCTTGCCCGACGCGGCGACGCAGGATGCCTGGCGCGATCTGCCGCCCGAGGCGCAGGCGCGGGCCACGCCGGACCGGCTGATCCTGCCGCATCCGCGGTTGCAGGACCGGGCTTTCGTGCTGGTGCCGCTGGCGGATGTGGCGCCCGATTGGCGGCATCCCCGGCTGGGCCTGACGGTGCGGCAGATGCTGGCAGCCCTGCCCGCGGCGGATCGCGATGCGGTGAAACCCCTGTGATTTTGGCCGTTTTGCCGCTTGTCAAGCCTGATCCGTCGGCATACATAGGCCACTTCCAGCAGCCACGCCGATTGGAGTGTCCCCATGGCCCGTGTGACGGTCGAAGATTGCGTTGACAAGGTCCCGAACCGGTTCGAGCTGGTGATGCTGGCCGCCCACCGGGCGCGCGAGATCGCCTCGGGTTCGCCCGCGACGGTGGACCGTGACAACGACAAGAACCCGGTCGTGGCGCTGCGCGAGATCGCGGACGAGGCGCAGCAGGCCGAGGTTCTGCGCGAGCGGATGATCGAAAGCTATCAGACCCAGATCGAGGTCGACGAGCCGGAAGAAGACCAGATGGCGCTGCTCATGGGCGGCGAGATGGATCGTCCGATGGTCGACGACATGTCGGAAGAGAAGCTTCTGCGCGCCCTGATGGAAGCCCAGGGCGAGTTCTGACGGGCGCAAGCCCGGTGGTGGGGCGGTGATGATCGACGTCGAAGACCTCATCGCCCTGGTCCGCAATTACAACCCGCGTTGCAATGCCGAGCTGATCCGTCGGGCCTATGCCTATGGCATGAAGATGCACGACGGCCAGATGCGGAAATCGGGCGAGCCCTATTTCACCCATCCGGTCGCGGTGGCGGCGATCCTGACGGAACAGCGGCTGGATGACGCGACCATCGTCACCGCCCTGCTGCACGATACGATCGAGGATACGCGGTCGACCTATGCCGACCTGACGGGCCTGTTCGGCGAGGAAGTGGCCGAGCTGGTCGACGGGGTCACCAAGCTGACCAACCTGCAGCTGTCGAACACCGAAAGCCAGCAGGCCGAGAACTTCCGCAAGCTCTTCATGGCGATGAGCCGGGACCTGCGGGTGATCCTGGTCAAGCTGGCCGACCGGCTGCACAATATGCGCACGATCCGGTCGATGACGCCTGAGAAGCAGGCTCAGAAGGCGCGTGAGACGATGGAGATCTTTGCTCCGTTGGCCGGCCGGATGGGGATGCAGTGGATGCGCGAGGAGCTGGAGGATCTGTCCTTCAAGGTCCTGAACCCCGAGGCGCGCAATTCGATCCTGCGGCGGTTCCTGACCTTGCAGAAGGAATCCGGCGATGTGGTCCACAAGATCACGGCGGATATCCTGCACGAGCTGGAGAAGGCGCAGATCGAGGCCGATGTGTTCGGGAGGGCGAAGAAGCCCTACAGCATCTGGCGCAAGATGCAGGAAAAGGACCTGGCCTTCAGCCGGTTGTCCGACATCTACGGCTTCCGGGTGATCTGCGGGTCGGTCGCCGACTGCTACCGTATCCTGGGGGTGATCCACCAGCGCTGGCGGGCGGTGCCGGGGCGGTTCAAGGACTATATCAGCCAGCCGAAGACCAACGGCTACCGGTCGATCCACACCACGGTTTCGGGGCGCGACGGCAAGCGGGTCGAAGTGCAGATCCGCACCCGCGAGATGCATGAGGTGGCCGAGGCCGGGGTCGCGGCGCACTGGTCCTACCGTGAGGGCGTGCGGGCGGCGAACCCCTTCGCGGTCGATCCGGCGAAATGGATCGCAAGCCTGACCGAGCGGCTGGACGAAGGGGATACCGACGAGTTCCTGGAGCACGTCAAGCTGGAGATGTACTCCGACCAGGTGTTCTGCTTCACGCCGAAGGGCGATGTGGTGCAGCTGCCGCGGGGGGCGACGCCGCTGGACTTCGCCTATGCGATCCACACGCGGATCGGCAACTCCTGCGTGTCGGCGAAGATCGACGGGATCCGGGTGCCCTTGTGGACGCGGCTGAAGAACGGGCAGTCGATCGAGATCATCACGGCGGAAGGCCAGCGCCCGCAGTCGAGTTGGATCGACATCGTGACCACGGGGCGGGCGAAGGCGGCGATCCGGCGGTCCTTGCGCGAGGAGGATCGGGGACGGTTCGTCAAGCTGGGGCAGGAGCTGGCGCGGGCGGCCTTCGACCATGTCGGCAAGAAGGCCAGCGACAAGGCCTTGCGCACGGCGGCGAAGATGCTGGGGCTGGCCGACGAGAACGATCTGCTGGCGCGGCTCGGCTCGGCGGAAATGCCGGCGCGGCGGGTGGTCGAGACGCTGTATCCCGAACTGGCGCAGGCGGTGGCGGAAGAGGTAGACCACAAGCGCCCGGTGATCGGGCTGACGGCCGACCAGACCTTCCGCCGGGCCAACTGCTGCCAGCCGGTGCCGGGCGAGCGGATCGTCGGCATCACCTACCGGGGGCAGGGGGTGGTGGTCCATGCCATCGACTGCCCGGCGCTGGAGGAGTTCGAGGACCAGACCGCGCGCTGGGTCGACCTGCGCTGGGAGGCGGGGCGGCATTCGCCGGTCTTCACGGTGAGCCTGGACACCACGATCTCGAACGACGCGGGGGTGCTGGGGCGCATCTGCACCTTGATCGGCGAGCAGAAGGCCAATATCTCGGACCTGCGGTTCACCGACAGAAAGCCGGACTTCTATCGCCTTATAATTGACGTGGACCTTCGCGACGTTGAGCACCTGCACATGGTCATGACGGCTTTGGAGGCCGAGACCGACGTGGCGCAAATCTCGCGTCATCGGGATTTGACACGACGGCCCTAGGCCAGCAGAACGGGCGCGACGTTAAGGGCGCGGAAGGGCGTAGGACAGGTGGTCTTCAAGCGTAGAGAACCTTTGACATGGGGCGCCTGGCTGCGCGAGCAGGTCTATCCGCGCTCGGGCTTCAAGCGGGCGATCCGCTATGTGGTCTACCGGATGCGCCGGTTGCCCGACCAGCCGCACCGGGTGGCGCGGGGGGTCTTCGCGGGCTCGCTGATCGGGTTTCTGCCGCTGCCGGGGCTGCAGTTCGTCGCCGCCTGGGGCGCGGCGCGGCTGGCGCGCGGAAACGTGCTGGCAGCCCTGCTGGCGACCTTCAACACCAACCCGCTGACCACGCCCTTCTTCGCCGTGCTGGCGATGTCGCTGGGCCACTGGATCATGGGGATCGAGGCGCCCCTGAACGCGGAATACATCGGTCGCGCCTTTTCGCGGGCCGGGGGCGACCTGTGGTATAACTTCATGGCGGTCTTCGGCCCGGAGAAGACGCGCTGGGATGGGCTGATCCAGTTCTGGCACGAAATCTATGTGCCCTATTTCATCGGTGCGCTGGGGCCGGGGCTGATCCTTAGTGTCGCGGGCTATTACATCACCATTCCGCTGGTCGAGGCCTACCAGAAGGCCCGCGCGGCCACCGCGCAGGATCGGGCCGACCGCCGCAAGACGATGCGGGCGAAGCTGGCCGAGGCGGCGGCCAAGCTGAAGCTGCGCGGCGAAAAGGGCGACGATGCAGGTGACGACAGCAGCGGCGCGCCGTAGACTGCCGGAAAACGCGGGAAGGCCGGAATGACCCAGACACTGCACAGACCCGGCAAGCTTCGGCTTGGGGTGAACATCGACCACGTCGCCACGGTGCGCAACGCCCGCGGGGCGGTCTGGCCCGACCCTTTGCGCGCGGCGCTGCTGGCGGAAACGGCGGGGGCCGACGGAATCACCGCGCATCTGCGCGAGGATCGCCGCCACATCCGCGACGCCGATATCGAGGCGCTGATGGCGGGGATCGCGATTCCGCTGAACTTCGAATGCGCGGCGACGGCGGAGATGCAGGCCATCGTCCTGCGCCATCGGCCCCATGCCGTCTGCCTGGTGCCGGAAAAGCGCGAGGAGCGGACGACCGAGGGGGGGCTTGACGTGGCGGGCGATGCCGCGCGGCTGGGCGACTACATCGCGCCGCTGCGCGAGGCCGGAGCCCGCGTCAGCATGTTCATCAGCCACGATCCCCGCCAGATCGAGGCCAGCGCGAAGATCGGCGCGGCGGTGGTGGAGTTGCACACCGGGCTCTATTCCGACCTTCTGGCCGATGGCCACGCCGCGCTGGCGGACCGGGAGCTGGCCTCGCTTCGGGCCGGGGCGGAGCTTGCCGCCAGCCTGGGGCTGGAGGTCCATGCCGGGCACGGGCTGACCTATGACAACGTCGAGCCCATCGCCGCGATCCCGGAACTGGCGGAGCTGAACATCGGTCACTTCCTGGTGGGCGAGGCGATCTTCCGGGGGCTGGAAGCCGCCATCGAGGAGATGCGCCGCCGCATGGACCTGGCGCGCGACCCGCAGGGGCGGTGAGGTGCCGGTTTTGTGCGATGTCAGTCCGGTGTTGACGGCGAAGCATCGGCATGCTGGACTTTTCGCCACGGGAACCTATTCCCCCGTTGGCGGAGTTTCACATGAAGAACAGAACCTTGCTCATCATCCTCGGGATCATCACCGTGATCGCCGGGTTCTTCGCGATCCTCAATCCCGTGGCCGGGTCGATTGCGGTGACGCTGCTGACCGGCTGGCTCTTCCTGCTGATCGGCATCCTGCAGGCCGTCGCGGTTTTTCGCGAGACCGACTGGAGCCATCGCCTGTGGTCGCTGCTTCTGGCGGCGCTGGCCATCCTTGCCGGGATCAGCCTCCTGGCCAATCCGCTGGCGGGCGTGATCAGCCTGACCTATCTGCTGGCGATCCTGTTCGTGGTCTCGGGCATCTTCAAGGTCGTGGCCTCGCTTGCCATGCCGGCCGGCAACTGGAAGTGGATAGTGCTGCTGTCCGGCGTCTTGTCGCTGGGGCTGGGCATCCTGATCTTCGCCAACTTCGCACAGGCCGCGCTGACCACGCTGGGGCTGCTCCTGGGGCTTCAGCTGATCTCGGACGGGGCGTCGATGCTGGGACTGGCGTTCGCGGCCCGCAGGCTGGAGCGGGTCTGATCCTTCGTTCCGGCGCCGGGGCGCAGCGCGTCAAGGTGCCGGAATGATCCTCGGCATCGGCAGCGACCTGTGCAACATCGAGCGGATCGAGGCGGTGCTGGCGCGCCACGGCGACCGGTTCAAGGAGCGGGTCTTCACCGAAATCGAACAGCGCAAGGCCGAAAGCCGGGCGCGGGCGGTTGCGGCCACCTATGCCAAGCGCTGGGCGGCGAAGGAGGCCTGTTCCAAGGCGCTGGGCACCGGCCTGCGGATGGGCATCAGCTGGAAGGACATGGCGGTGACGAACCTGCGCTCGGGCCAGCCGGTCATGCATGTGACCGGCTGGGCGGCGGAACGGTTGCACGCGATGACGCCCGCGGGGCACGAGGCGGTGATCCATGTCACGCTGACTGACGACCACCCCTGGGCGCAGGCCTTCGTGGTGATCGAGGCGCGTCCGCTGGCCGCGCAGGGGGCGGCGCGCGCTTGACTCCCCGGACCCCCGCGCGCATGTAGCGCCGAAAATCAGCAAGGCAGGACATCATGGCCAAGGGCACTTCCGAAGGCGGCATCGTCGAGACCATCAAGACCGTCTTCTGGGCCCTGGTCATCGCCATCGCCTTCCGGTCGATCTTCTTCCAGCCGTTCTGGATTCCCTCGGAATCGATGAAGGACACGCTTCTGATCGGCGACTTCCTGTTCGTGAACAAGATGGCCTACGGCTATTCGCGCTATTCCTGCGAGATCCCCTTCACCACGATCAGCCTGTGCCCGGTCTCGGGCCGGGTGCTGGGGTCGGAACCGCAGCGCGGCGACGTGGTGGTGTTCCGCCATCCGACGGCGGGGACGGATTACATCAAGCGGCTGATCGGCCTGCCGGGCGACAAGATCCAGATGAAGGAGGGCATCCTCTACATCAACGGCGTCGAGGCGCCGCAGGTGCCGGACGGGGTCTTCGAGGAGGTGATGGAGCCGCAGGGCCCGATGCGCAACCGCCCGCGCTGCGAGAACGGCGCGGTGGGCGAGGGCGGCATCTGCAAGAAAAGCCGCTTCATCGAGACCCTGCCCGAGGGGCGCAAGCACCATGTGCTGAACATCGACAAGGCGGGCGGGGCCGACACCACGGATGTCTTCACCGTGCCCGAGGGCCATTACTTCGTGATGGGCGACAACCGCGACAACTCGACCGACAGCCGGTTCCCGCAATCGGTGGGCGGCGTGGGCTATCTGCCTGCGGAATACCTGATCGGCCGGGCGGACCGGATCATCTTCTCCTCGGCTGGCCGCAGCCTGTTCTTCTTCTGGACCTGGCGCGCGGACCGCTTCTTCAAGGCCATCGAGTGAGGCTTTCAGCGGACCTGTTGGCCTTTCAGGGCCGGCTGGGGCACAGGTTCAGCAAGCCCGACCTGCTGTTGCGCGCGGTGACTCATTCCTCGATCGGCTCGGCCACGCGGCCCGACAACCAGCGGCTGGAGTTTCTGGGCGACCGGGTACTGGGGCTGGTGATGGCCGAGGCGCTGCTGTCGGCAGATGCGGAGGCCAGCGAAGGCCAGCTTGCACCGCGCTTCAACGCGCTGGTGCGCAAGGAGACCTGCGCCGATGTCGCGCGCGAGGTGGGCCTGGGCGAGGTGCTGAAGCTGGGCCGGGGCGAGATGCTGACCGGGGGGCGCCGCAAGGAGGCGCTCCTGGGCGATGCGATGGAGGCGGTGATCGCCGCCGTCTACCAGGACGCGGGCTTCGAGGCGGCGCAGGCGCTGGTCCTGCGGCTCTGGGGCAGGCGGATCGCGGCGGTGGAGCCGGATGCGCGCGACCCGAAATCGCTGTTGCAGGAATGGGCGCAGGCGCGGGGGATGCCCCCGCCGGTCTACGAGGAAACGGGCCGCGCGGGCGCCGATCACGCGCTGGTCTTCACCATCCGGGTAAGGCTGGAGAACGGGGCCGCGGCCGAGGCGACAGCGCGACCGAAACGGCTGGCGGAACAGACGGCGGCGCGGATGCTTCTGGAACGGATGGAGGCGGGGGGGGCTTAGTCCGGCATGGACGGAGGCATTCGCCCCCTCTGACGTGCGTCACATCGCCAGAGCTTTCGGCGAATGCCAGGTAGCTCGAGGTCCGAGTATTTCCCGCGTGAGAACTTCGGCCAGTCTATAGCCATTCCAGCCTTGACCATCTCGGCCGACAGATCGCGACCATCCGAAAGGTAGCAGGTTGCCACTGTTCGATCGTGCGATAGGTTGCCATCGAAGACCGCCCGCACTTCTTTTCCCCTGCACAGGTTGACCAAGGCCCACTTGGCATTCTTGCCGTAAGGGTGATCCATCTCGGGTGCGTCGATCCCCGCAAGCCGAATGCGGGTGCCGCCGATGTCGATGGTATCTCCGTCGATGACCCAGGCACGTCCTCGAAGTTCCTGAACCTCGACAATTCTGATGTGAGTTGTCTGGTGGATCTCTGTTCGCGGAGGCTGCCTGGGCCTGGGTTGTTGCGCAACGACTCTCGTATCCCGCTCGACCAGGACAATCTTCGGACGACGCGAGCGCGCGAAGGTGCGAAAAAGCAGACGCAGTATACCCATTGAGTGCGACTCGGTGGACCTCAGCCGGTAGAATGACGCCTGACCTGCCCAATGCCAACTGGCCTTTGCTGCGCTTTTCCCGTAGTGGGCCTGATCAAACAAGGATCAAGCATCCCATGACGACACGCGCGGGCTTCGTCGCCCTGATCGGAGAGCCGAATGCCGGCAAGTCCACGCTTCTGAACCGGATGGTGGGGGCGAAGGTTTCCATCGTCACCCACAAGGTCCAGACGACGCGGGCGCGGATCCGGGGGATCGCCATGGCGGGGGCGGCGCAGATCGTCTTCGTCGATACGCCCGGCATCTTCCGGCCCCGGCGGCGGCTGGACCGCAGCATGGTCAAGGCGGCCTGGGGTGGGGCCTCGGATGCCGATGTGATCGTGCTGCTGATCGAGGCGCATCGCGGGTTGACCGAGGGGGCGCAGGCGATCATCGACCGCTTGAAGGACGAGATGCCTCAGGGCAAGCCTGTGGCGCTGGCGATCAACAAGATCGACCGGGTGAAGGCCGAGACCCTGCTGGCGCTGGCCGAGGCGGCGAACCAGGCGTTTCCGTTTGCGAAGACCTTCATGATCAGCGCCGAGCGGGGGCATGGGGTAGACGCCCTGCGCGACTGGCTGGCCGAGGTGCTGCCCGAGGGTCCCTGGTTCTACCCGGAGGACCAGATCGCCGACCTGCCGATGCGGATGATCGCCGCCGAGATGACCCGCGAGAAGTTGACCCTGCGGCTGCACGAGGAACTGCCCTACCAGCTGACGGTCGAGACCGAAAAGTGGGAGGACAAGCCCGACGGGACGACCCGGATCGACCAGATCGTCTATGTCGCGCGGGACGGGCACAAGGGAATCGTCCTTGGCAACCGGGGCGAGACGATCAAGGCCATCGGCCAGGCGGCACGGGCGGAGATCGCCGAATTCCTGGGTCGGACGGTGCACCTGTTCCTGCAGGTCAAGGTGCGGCCGAACTGGCTGGAAGAGGCCGAGCGCTATTCCGAGATGGGGCTGGACTTCAAGGACGGCGATGCCTGACGGGCCCGAATTCTTCCAAGAATTCGGGCAAATTCCTTCGAAGGAATTTGGCTTCTGTCCGGCGTTGCGCGGGTCGCGGCGTCGGAGCCTCCGGCGGGAGTATTTCAACAAAGAGCAAATCGGATGAGCGCGCGGCTGGCCTCGGGCATCTGGGTTTCGGCCTATCTGACCCGGCTGCGGCTGGCGGATATTCCGGCCTATGTCACCGTGAAGGGCGATCCGCAGGCGGGGGCGGTGGTGGTGAAGGTGGCGGCTCTGGACGGCACGGCGCGGGCCTTCGAGCGGCGCTCGGACCTGATGACCGGCGCGCGGGCCTGGATCGTGCTGGCCGAGGGGGAGGAGCGCGAGGTGGATGCGCTGCTGGCGCGGACGAAGGCGCGGGACCCCGATCTCTGGGTGATCGAGCTGGAGGACCGGCAGGGGCGGACGCTTCTGGAGGAAGAGGGGTTGCGGGATTGAGGCGTCCCGGAGCTGATCCGGAACCTCTCGTCACACCCGGAGGCCCCGGATCACGTCCGGGGCGGGGTTGCGCCCGATCCCCGGCACCCCGATAGTCCCCGGATGGACTGGCGCGACGAAGGGATCCTTCTGTCCATGCGGCCGCATGGCGAGACCTCGGCGATCGTCGAGGTCATGACGGCGGCGCATGGGCGGCACCTGGGCGTGGTCCGCGGCGGGGCGTCCCGCAAGATGGCGGCGGCCTTGCAGCCGGGGACGGGGCTGGCTCTGGAATGGCGGGCTAGGCTCGACGGTCATATCGGCAGCTTCACCGTCGAGCCCCTGCGGTCGCGCTCGCATCTTTTGGCGGACCGGCTGGCGCTGGCAGGGCTTCTGTCGGTTTGCGCATTGCTGCACGAGGCGCTGCCGGAGCGGGAACCGCATCCGGCGCTGTGGCGGCGGACGCTGGGGCTGGTGGATGCGCTGGGGCAGGAGGGCTGGACCGCCGCCTACCTGCGCTGGGAATTGTGCCTTCTGGAGGAGATCGGCTTCGGGTTGGACCTTTCCAGCTGCGCGGTGACCGGGGCGCGCGAAGGACTGGCCTATGTCAGCCCGAAGTCAGGGCGCGCGGTCACGGCACAGGGCGCGGGGGACTGGGCCGACCGGCTGATCCCGCTGCCCGAGGGGCTGGACGGGGAAGGACCGCTGGGGCCGGAGGCGGTGCTGATCGGCCTGCGGCTCACGGGCTTCTTCCTCGACCGCGAACTGCGGCCCGTGCTGCACGACCGGCCCCTGCCCGAGGCGCGGTCGCGACTGGTCGACCTCATGGCCAGGTTCTCCCGAAACGACGGATGATGTCGCGCCTGTGGCAGACGGAACCCTGACCCGCCCCTTCAAGTGGCGCCATGGCCTACCGTTACATTCCGCTGGCGCTGCGCCACAGCCCCACCCCCCGGATTGAGCATTTCGCGCTTCTCTCCGGGCTGGATGCCTCGATCCGGGGCACGCTGATCTCGACCATGCCGCTGGTGGTCTATGATGCGCTGGGCACCGCGCAGGCAACTTCGGTCGCGTTCTTCGTCTCGGGGGTGGTGTCGCTGGTCTGGGGGCTGATGGTGCCTTGGGCGACGCGGACGATCCCCCGGCGCTGGGCCTATACCGGGGGCGGCTGCCTGTATCTGATCGGCAATATGCTGGGGGCCATCGGGACGGTCTGGTCGGTGCCGCTGGCGCTGATCTGCAACGCGATGGCGACGGTGACGATCTTTGTCTGCCTGAACGCCTATGTGCTGGACTATGTCGACCGGGCGAACCTGGGGCGCAGCCAGTCGACGCAGATGGTCTATGCCGCCGCGCCCTGGGCCATCGGGCCGCTGGCGGGGGTCTGGCTTTATCACCAATGGCACGCGCTGCCCTTCATCGTCTCGGGCGGGTTCGCGCTGCTCCTGCTGACGAGCTTCTGGGTGCTGCGCCTGGGCAACGGCAAGCAGATCCAGCGCGCCAAGCGCCCCGCGGTCAACCCGCTGGGCTATCTGGGCCGGTTCTTCCGTCAGCCCCGGCTGATTGCGGGCTGGATGTTCGCAGTGATGCGGAGTTGCGGCTGGTGGGTCTATGTCGTCTACCTGCCGATCTTCTGCATCGAGGCGGGCTTGGGCGACAAGGTCGGCGGCATCGCGCTGTCGATCACCAATGCGCTGCTGTTTGCGGCTCCGGCGCTGAACCGGCTGGCACGGCGGCTGTCGGTCCGCCGGTCGGTCCGCTTCGCCTTCGGGGCTTGCGGCCTTCTGTTTCTCTTTGCCGGGCTTCTGTCGGTTCTGCCCTGGGCAACGGTGGCGCTGGTCATGGTAGCCTCGGTCTTTCTGGTCACGCTGGACGTGGTGGGCGGGCTGCCCTTCCTGATGTCGGTCAAACCCAGCGAACGGACCGAGATGTCGGCGGTCTATTCCAGCTTCCGCGATGTCTCCTCGATCCTGACGCCGGGGGCGGCCTGGCTGGTTCTGTGGGTGGCGCCGCTGCCGGGGATCTTCGTGGCGGCAGGCGTGGGGCTTCTGGTGTCCTGGGCCGTTGCCGGTCAGTTGCATCCCAGGCTGGGAACCGCGCGGCCTTCGCGCGGGGGCGTTGCCGCCTAGGCCCAGATCCTGCCGTGCCTGACCAGCCAGTCGGCGGCAGCGAGGAGGGCGGCCTTGGGGGCGATGAACTCCATCTCCATCTCTTTCACCGCGCGGGCGTTCGAGACCCGTTCCAGATGGCCGAGCTTCGGCAGGATCGCGCGGATCGAAGGGTCGAACAGCGCCAGCAGGCGGACGAGGGGCTTCGGCGCCTCGCGCGTCGGGATGCGGCGGGTCGGGTAGGCGGCTTTCAACGTGCGGCCCATGTCGACCATCGCCATCGAGCCGGAGGCGGCGATGTAGCGCCTGCCGATGGTTTCCGGCCGTTGCAGGGCACGCAGATGCATCTCGGCCACGTCGCGGACATCGACCATCGGGAAGCCCATCGGCGGCATCATCGGGTCCTTGCCCTTGAGGATGCGCTGCACCAGTTCCAGCGAAGAGCCATAATGCTCGTCCAGCGGCGGGCCGACGACCAGGCCGGGGTTGATGGTGGTGAGCTTGAGGCCGCGCGCCTTGGCGATCTCCCAAGCGGCGCGTTCGGCGAGGGTCTTCGACTTGGCGTAGGCGGTGGTGGTGGGCAGATGGGTATCGCACCAGTCGGCTTCGTCCTGCAGCGTGTCGGGCTTGGTTTCGTTCAACACGGCGGCGGTGGAGGAGGTGAGGACGACGCGTGTCACCCCCGCGGCTGCGGCGGCTTTCAGCACGCGCTCGGTGCCTTCGACGGCCGGGCGGATCACTTGCGCCGGGTCCTTCGGCTGCGACAGGGGGAAGGGCGAGGCGGTGTGGACCAGCGCGGTCACACCGGCGAGGGCCTCGGCCCAACCCGCGTCGGATTCGAGGTCGGCCTGGACGAAGCTCAGCTCGCCCGCATGTTCGGTCAGGTAGGGGGCCAGCGCGGCGCGGACCTCATCTGCGCGGTCCATTCGGCGGAGCGTGCCGCGCACGGCATAGCCTGCGTTCAGAAGCTTCAGCGCGATGTGCTTCGCGATGAACCCGGACACGCCCGTCAGCAGCACCAAGTCCATACCCGCCCCCTGAACCACATATTCCAAGCATTAGGGGCTGGCATGCGCAAATCAAGCGGTCACTCCAGAAGGCGGCGGGCAATCACCTGCGCCTGGATTTCGGCGGCGCCCTCGAAGATGTTCAGGATGCGCGCGTCGCAGAGGATGCGGCTGATCCGGTACTCCAGCGCAAAGCCGTTGCCGCCGTGGATCTGCAGCGCATTGTCGGCCGAGGCCCAGGCGACGCGGGCGCCGAGGAGCTTGGCCATCCCGGCCTCGAGGTCGCAGCGGTGGCCATGGTCCTTCTGCCAGGCGCTGAAATAGGTGAGCTGGCGGGCGATCATGATCTCGACCGCCATCATCGCGAGCTTGCTTTCGATGCGGGGGAAGTCGATCAGGCTTTTGCCGAACTGCTTGCGGTCCTCGGCATATTGCATCCCCGTCTCCAGCGCGGCTTGTGCGACGCCGATCGCCCGCGCGCCGGTCTGGATGCGGGCGCTCTCGAAGGTCTGCATCAGCTGCTTGAAGCCCTGACCCTCGACGCCGCCCAGAAGGTTTTCGCCCTTCACCTGGAAGTCGTCGAAGTTGACGGTGTATTCCTTCATGCCGCGGTAGCCGAGCACCTCGATCTCGCCGCCGGAAAGGCCGG